>CEPZ01088231.1_pt1 | contig 11175 bp, 9 predicted proteins | sample 530461 | NCBI WGS metagenome assembly CEPZ01 (sample SAMEA2620106, study PRJEB7988) | marine metagenome | isolation source: saline water (ENVO:00002010), including | reverse complement strand
CATACCCCAACTCATGGCTAAAAAGAAAGTCTCAAAAGCGGAGAGGAAGATAATGTTCGCAGTTGAGGAGATAGTCCTCAGCTTTGTCGGAGCACTTGTTATCGCATTCGGCGTTCTGGTTATCGGAACCCAGTTTGCTCTGTCAACATTCGTCCTCGGCGTTTTTATCATGTGGCTCGGTCTTCTGTTATTCACAGTGCCGATAATCCGCAAGATTGAAGAGCTTATGTGAAATTAGCAAGCATCCACTCTAGTATTTGAGTATGTTTCAGCTTAGAATTACTTACTCTACTTCTTCACGTATTTCTCTTCGAACTCTGTTATGATTGTTTCCAGGTTAGGTTCTCCTTTCTCTTCTAATTCATAACCGACACGAACAACTGGTTTGTTCACATTCAAGAGTTTTCCAAGATCAATTGGAGTTCCGCTCACAACAACATCAGCTTCAGTATTGTTTATTGCATCTTCCAGTTCTTTCAACTGCTCATCACTGTAGCCCATTGCAGGTATCATTTCTCCAAGATGTGGGAATTCCTCATAAACTTTCTTCAGGCTTGGTCCGCAATTCGGTCTTGGATCAACAATAGTAACATCCATATCCTTCACAGAAACTTTGCCAGCTCCAAATGCCATACCACCATGTGTCAATGTCGGACCATCCTCAACAATTATCACTCGTTTTCCGCGTACTGCCTCTGGGTCTACTAGCGCTACTTTTGAGTTCGCATGAACAATCTTTGCAGTTGGATTAATCTCCTTAATATTCTTCTCAACTTCAGCAATTCCTTCAGGGGTTGCAGAATCCTCTTTATTTATTATAATATAGTCTGCAAGTTTTGCATTTGTTTCTCCAGGATAATAAGAAATCTCGTGTCCTGGTCTTAGGGGATCAGCAATAACAAGGTGCATATCTGTCTGGTAAAACGCAACTTCATTATTTCCACCATCCCAAACAATAACATCTGCTTCTTCCTCTGCTTTTTTGATAATAGTTCCGTAATCAACACCAGAATAAATCACAAGGCCACGTTCAATATACGGTTCATACTCTTCTCGTTCCTCAACAGTAGCTTTGTATTTCACTAAATCGTCATATTCTGCAAACCGCATACACTCTTGCTGTACAAGGTCGGCATAAGGCATTGGCTCCCTAATTGCAACAACTTTGTAACCGCGTTTCTTTAGAATTTCAACAACTTTCCTGGATGTCTGGCTTTTTCCGCATCCAGTTCTAACTGCATCAATTCCAATAACTGGTTTGTTAGATTTTATCTGAGTCTGTCTAGGACTTAATAGTTTGAATTCTGCTCCTGCAGCTTGCGCTCTTGCGCATTTTCGCATAACAGTATTGTAAGAAGCATCAGAATAAGCCATTACAACTTGGTCCACTTGGTTTTCTTTAACAAAAGTTTCCAAGTCTGCTTCAGGTATTGTCTGAATTCCATTTGGATACAAACTTCCTGAAAGCTCTGAAGGATATTTCCGCAGTTCCCCTTCTACAGTTCCCAAATTCTGCTCTCCAGCCATTGTGAAGGCAAGAACATCGTAATTCTCATTGTCTCGGAAGTACGTGTTGAATGCATGGTAATCAAAACCAGCTGCGCCTATAATTACAACTTTCTTTTTAGCCATTTTTTCTCCACTACTACCTAAAACACGAACTCTTTCTTAAGTTTTTCGCTACCGTGCACTGCAAATTTCCTAACTTCTATTTCCCCCTTTCTAATATCAATTTCAACTTCAATTAATATTCCATTTCCACCTACACTTCTTCCAATAATTTCAACATCTTTTAATCTTTCTTCTATTTGTTTTAGTTTCTTTTTGTAATTATCATCATCCGCGCAACCAATTATAACTGCTTTTTTCTGGCCAGGTATCTCTTTTTTCATCATCTCTACTTTGTGTAATACATTTTCTCTTAGTTCTTTGTCCCAAGAAATATTATACATATGGTAAATTCCAGTATACCCTTCCTCATTTCTAATAATTATTGCAAAACAATTTCCAAGTTGTCCGGTGTAAGCATTACCTTTTTTAAAATATCTCACTTTTTCTTCTGAAACTCTATGTGAAAACAATCTTGTCATACCCATATTCTTATAAACAATAGCTTATATTGTTTTTCAAGGGTGGAATGAATGGTAAGACACTTGCTAAAGGTTACTGATTTTACTAAAGAAGAGTGCTTGAAAATCATAGACAAGTCTATTGATATCAAAGCAAACATTGATGCACATACTAGTGATTTGAAGGACAAAACCCTTCTGATGCTTTTCGAAAAACCGTCACTCCGCACCAGAGTTTCTTTTGAAGTTGGAATGACTCAGTTGGGTGGACATGCAATTTTTTATTCAATAAAAGACTCACCACTTGGTAAAAAGGAAAATATTGAAGACACAGCAGGATGTTTATCACGATACTGCGACATTATAATGGCTCGAGTTTTCAAAAAAGAGGATTTGCAGAATCTTTCAACACATTCCACAATCCCAGTAATCAATGCACTTGACGATTTCGCGCATCCGTGCCAGATTCTTGGCGATTTCCAGACAATTAAAGAGAAAAAAGGTGATTTGAACCCACGCAAAATGTCCTATTTCGGCGACTGCCACAACAATGTGACTTACGATCTAATGCGAATGTGCGCAATGCTCGGTTGGGAAATGTCTGTTGCTTGTCCTGAAGGCGCAGAATACGAGCCAGAACAGACAATCTTAGACGAAGTTGCAAAACTTTCAGAAGGAACTGGTGCAAAAATTTCAGTAACTCACGACGCACAGGAAGCTGCAAAAGATTCTGATGTCATCTATACTGACTCTTGGATGAGCTACGGAATTCCTGAAGACGAGGAAAAGAAACGCGTGGAAATTTTTAATCCATATCAAGTCACAACCGAGTTACTAAACCTTGCAAAACCAGATGTCATCTTTATGAACTGTCTGCCTGCAAAGCGCGGGTATGAGCAGACAGCAGAAGTAATTGATGGAGACAAAAGTATTGTTTTTGATGAAGCAGAAAATCGTCTGCACATTCAGAAAGCAATAATGCTATTCCTTTTGGATAAATTATGAAAACACTAATTGTTGCATTTGGTGGAAACGCTCTTATTAAAAAAGGGCAAAAGGGGACTGCTGAAGAGCAATTAGAAAACTTGAAGAAACCACTAGGCTCAATAGCTGACCTTCTGAAAAACCACAAACTCATCATCACCCACGGTAATGGTCCTCAAGTTGGGAACATTCTTCTTCAGCAAACTTCTAACACTGAAGTTCCTCAAATGCCTCTTGATATTTGCGTAGCTCAAAGTCAAGGTCAGATCGGCTACATGATTGAGCACGCTCTTGACCAGGTTCTGACAGACCGCGGAATAGGTGATGACCACTTATTTCTAACTGTTCTTTCCTACGTGCATGTCAGTTCCACTGATCCTGCTTTTCAAAACCCTTCAAAACCAATTGGTCCTGCTTATCCAGAAAACAAGTCAAAAGAGTTCGGTTATCCTATGAAAAAGACTGCAAAGGGATGGCGGCGTGTGGTTCCTTCACCACTTCCTGAAAAAATCTATCAGCGCAGAGAGATTAAAAAACTTCTTGAGGACAATTTTATAATCATAACCTGTGGTGGCGGAGGAATTCCAGTTACAAAAGAGAATGGAAAAATAAAAGGTATTGAAGCAGTGATTGACAAGGATTTGGCTTCTGCAAAACTCGGCGAGCACGTGAAAGCAAACATCCTGCTAATGGTTACTGATGTTGAAGGGGCAGCTATTAATTTCGGAAAAGATAATCAGAAATTCTTGAAAGAAATCAAGCTCGTTGATTTGAAAAAATATCAATCTGAAGGACAGTTTGCAGATGGTTCAATGGGTCCGAAAGTGCAAGCAGCAATCAACTTTTTGGAATCCGGTGGGGAAAAGGCAATAATCTGCAATATTAACAAGATTGGGGAAGCAACTTTAGGAACTTCTGGGACTCAAATAACAAAATAACACCCTTCCCTAAATAACCAAAACATTTTAAAAGGACAACCGTTAAACATTATACCTAGTTATGGGAGAAATTAATGGGAGATAAGATACGATTAGTGCTAGAAGACGGAACCGTTTATGAGGGATACCCATTTGGTGCGCGCAAGGACATTGTTGCAGAAGTTGTTTTTAACACAGCAATGACTGGTTATCAAGAATCCATAACTGATCCATCCTATCACAGACAAATTCTCACACAAACCTACCCAATTATCGGCAACTATGGAATCAACAAAGAAAGTTTTGAAGGAAGCAAAATATGGGCCAGCGGTATGATCGTTCACAGTCTATGCAATGTCCCCTCTCACTATAGATCAACCAAAACACTTGACGAGTTCCTCAAAGAGCACAATGTTCCTGGAATTCACGGAATCGACACCCGTGCCCTGGCAATCAAGATTCGAAACAAAGGCACAATGATTGGAAAAATAGTGCAGGATTCAAAAGCAGATATCAAAAAAATCATTGAAGAACTAAAATCATTCGATTATGCAAACACAGACCTTGTAAAGGATTACGCTGAAATCGAGTACAAAAACAAAAAAGAAATAATCCATGGAAAAGGCAACAAACTCAAACTCGTTATGATTGACTGCGGTGTAAAACTCAGCATTGTCCGAGAAATGGTCAAGCGGAATATTGAAGTTACGCGAGTTCATCCTGCAACAAGCGCAGAGAAAATTCTTGCCATGAAACCTGACGGTGTTCACATTTCTAATGGTCCTGGAAACCCTGAAATGATATCTTATGCACTCAAAACCGCCAAGGAGCTTATTGGAAAAGTTCCAATGCACGCAATCTGTCTCGGCCACGGAATAATTGCATCTGCATGCGGTGGAAAGAATTTCAAACTCAAATTCGGTCACAGGGGTGGAAATCACGCTGTAAAGAATCTCAAAACCGGAAAAGTTTTTGTAACTTCACAGAACCACAGTTTCTGTGTTGATGCAGACTCTCTAAAAGGGACTGGTCTCAAAGTAACTGAAATCGACTGCAATGACCAAACAGTAGAAGCAATTGAGTACGAATCACTTCCGATTTTTTCAACACAATACCATCCAGAAGCAAGACCTGGGCCATATGACAAACTTGACAAATTTGACAGGCTTGTGAAGATGATGGAGGAGGGGAATAAATGAAAGACATTAAAAAAGTCCTCCTTATCGGCTCCGGCCCAATCATTATTGGACAAGCTGCAGAATTTGATTACTCTGGATCACAAGCACTCAAAGCTCTAAAAGAGGAAGGAGTCAAGACAGTTCTGATCAACTCAAATCCTGCAACCATCCAGACTGACTCAGATATGGCAGACTCTGTATATATTGAACCACTCACTCTTGATTTTGTTGAAAAAGTTATAGAAAAGGAAAAACCAGATGGAATCCTGTCCAGTCTTGGGGGACAAACCGCCCTGAATATAGTTTCCGAACTTGGTGAAAAAGGAATTCTGGAAAAGCACAATGTAACAGTTCTCGGAACTCCTGTATCAGCAATACACGCCTGCGAGGACAGGGATGCTTTCAAACAGCTTCTTATTAAAATTGGAGAGCCGGTTCTGGACTCAAAAGCAGTTAATACTGTTGAGGATGCAAAAGCGTATGCAAGCGAAATAGGTTATCCTGTTGTTGTACGCCCTGCCTACACACTCGGCGGATCCGGCGGCGGAATAGCACACACCACTTCTGAACTTGGAAAAATAGCAAAAAAAGGAATTACCTTAAGCAGAATCAGCCAGGTTCTAATTGAAAAATGCGTTTCTGGCTGGAAAGAAGTCGAATACGAGGTTATGCGCGACTCTGAAGATAACTGCATTACAATCTGCAACATGGAAAACTTTGATCCAATGGGAATTCACACTGGGGAGAGTATTGTTGTAGCTCCTTCCCAAACCTTGAGTGATGATGATTATCAGATGCTCAGAACAGCGTCCATCAAAATTATCCGCGCTCTTGGTGTTGAGGGTGGATGCAATATTCAATATGGTCTTGATCCAAAAAGCAAGAAATATACCATAATCGAAGTCAATCCACGTGTTTCAAGATCTTCAGCTCTTGCAAGCAAGGCAACTGGCTACCCAATAGCGCTTATCACAACAAAAATAGCCATCGGCAAAACTCTTGCAGAAATTCCAAATCCAATAACACAAGACACTTCTGCAAGTTTTGAACCAGCACTTGATTATATTGTTGTGAAAATTCCTCGCTGGCCTTTTGAAAAGTTCAGGTTTGCATCCTGCGAGCTCGGAACTGAAATGCGCTCTACTGGCGAGGTCATGTCAATTGGACGAACATTTGAAGAAGCTCTCATAAAAGCAATCTGCAGTCTTGATGTAAAAAGAAAAGGTTTTGAAACAACTGGCGAGAAAAACCCAAAGCGTCTCAAAAGGCTGTTAAGAACACCAACCCACAAACGCTTATTCTATATTGCAGATGCATTCAGAAACGGCTTCACTCTTGAAGAAATCCATGAAATAACTCAAATTGACCGATGGTTCCTTGAAAAAATACAGAATATTCTCAATTCAAAACAGGAGAAACAGAATGTCTGCTTCAAAATGGTTGACACCTGCGCAGCAGAGTTTGAGGCAAAAACACCATATTACTACAGCACAGAAGGAACTGAAACTGAGACCACGCCAACCGACAAAAAGAAAGTTTTAATTCTCGGCGCTGGCCCTATCAGAATCGGCCAGGGAATTGAATTTGACTACTGCACAGTTCATGCAGTTTGGGCTCTGAGAGAAGAAGGTGTTGAAACAATAATTCTTAACAATAATCCTGAAACTGTAAGCACTGATTACGATACTGCAGATAAACTCTATTTCGAGCCAGTTGATTTTGAGCACGTTATGAATGTGATTCGCGAGGAAAAACCGACCGGAGTAATAACCCAATTCGGTGGGCAAACTGCAGTTAATCTTTCCCTTCCTTTGAAAAAAGCAGGAGTCAACATTATCGGAACCTCTCCTGAAAACATGGATCTTTCTGAAGATCGAGACAAATTTACAAAAATTCTCAATAAACTGAAAATACCACAGGCAGAAAATGGGATTGCGCACAATCTGGAAGATGCAAAGAAAATAACTGAGAAACTCGGCTATCCTGTTCTTGTGCGCCCAAGTTATGTTCTTGGCGGAAGAGCCATGGAAATCATACACGAGGAAGGCCAGCTGGAATCGTATATCCGCGAAGCAGTTAGTGTTTCAGAAAACCAGCCAATCTTGATTGACAAATTCCTTCAAAATGCAATTGAAGTTGATGTGGATTGCGTGTGCGATGGCAAGGAAGTTTTAATTGGCGGGATAATGGAGCACATTGAAGAAGCTGGAATCCACTCAGGAGACTCATCCTGCGTTGTTCCTCCGCAAACTCTCAGCAGCCAAGTTATCGAGAAAATAAAAGAATACACAAGAAAACTGGCCATTGAAATGGGTGTAATCGGTCTGATGAATATGCAATACGCAGTAAAAGATGATGTTGTTTACGTGCTTGAATCAAATCCAAGAAGCAGTCGAACTGTTCCATTCATCAGCAAAGCCACAAACATTCCAATTGCAAAACTGACAGCCAAAACACTTATTGGAAAAACCCTGAAAGAGCTTGGCTATACTGAAGAAATGCCAAAACACGTTTCTGTAAAATCTGTTGTTTTCCCTTTCAACAAAATTCCTGGTTCTGATTCCCGTCTTGGGCCTGAAATGAAGAGTACAGGAGAGAGTATGGGTATTGCAGATAATTTTGCAGAAGCATTCTACAAAGCCCAGCTTGGCGCAGGCATCCAGCTTCCGGATTCTGGGAGAGTGTTCTTTGCAGTTCGGGATCAGGATAAAGATCAGATTTCTGATATTGCAAGAAGTTTCAAAGAACTTGGTTTTGCAATTGCAGCAGTTGGTCGGACATCAAAAATACTCCGCGTTGATGGTGTTAAGAATCGAAAAATCCTGAAATGCAGTCAAGGCTATCCAAATATTGTTGATATGATAAATAATGAAGGCATCCAGCTTGTAATAAACACTCCAACTCGTGGTGAAGTTGCTAGCAAGGACGGGTACAAGATACGGCGAGCATGCATTTCTAAAAAAGTTCCCTGTATTACAACTTTAGCTGGTGCGAAAGTTGCACTTGAAGCAATTAAAAGAAATCGAGAAAATACTTTTGGGATAAAGTCATTAAAAGAATATTATGCTGAGTGAGTTGAAAAAGCTTATCTCGAAACCAGCTTAACAACACCAACAATCACAAGGTAAATTGCTATCAAATATTCTACTAAATCAACTCCAAGATTGATTGCTATAAGAATTGTTACACCAACACCTATCATCAATATTGCAGCGAATGTATCACTTATTCCGACTTTTTTAAAGAACTTGTTCATGTTTATCGCATTTCGGTAGTAATAGTGGTGTTAAAAGTTTTTCGGAAGTGGCAGGCCCGCCGAGAGTTGAACTCGGGTCTGTAGCTCCGCAAGCTACCATGATATCCACTACACTACGGGCCCATTTTCCAATGACGCTTGGCATACGAGTTTTTCACACTTAACCAAGCGGATACGAGCCGCGCAGCGGCCTCTCGCCCTCCGTGAGAAGACGGAGCTACTACTACGGGCCCATCAATGCTTTAAAACCCTATAACTCTAGCTTTATATTCTTAACCCCCTACAAAATTAATAAACAATCCAGGCCAGTTGTGCAGAACAAAGTAGAACATCATCATAAAGAACGTACCCATTATCAAGTACTTAATGAAATTCTCATGGTATGTGAAGAATCGGAAACCTTCTCGTATAAGTTCTGCAAACAATAGGATTATGATAACTGGTATGAAATAATTCTGCAAAGTCAGCAAACTTGCGAAAATCGCAACAAATAGCATATGCAGTGTGTCCATTAGTGTCAGTATTGGATTGTAAATTCCAATCCACCCACTCACTGTATTTGTTATGCTTGTGCTCAGAATCGCTATGTACGCACACACCCAGAACCCGTAAGTTATTGCAACAAACACCATCAGTATGCTGTGCACTTCCAAATTCATTGAGTGATAAATCAAATTCGACCTACTCAGAACACATATCAATATCAGCCAGAGAAGAAGTGTTGTTTTTCCAGGAAGAACAAAGCGCGAGAGGCCGAGAATTAGCACTATGGATAGTATGTCCAATGCATGTCCTTTCATTACCACAGTTACCCTCTCCTTATCCCAATATTTTAGTAACCAAACTTTATTAAGTTTTGTATAGTGGAAAATAAAAAGCACCACCGGAGAGATTTGAACTCTCGACCTTTTCCTTAGGAGGGAAACGCCTTATCCAAACTAGGCTACGGTGGTAATTTTTGAAATCTACATCCTGTTCGGTTCTTCAATTCCAAGAAGATACAAGCATTTTTGTAGGGTTTTATATGTTGCGATTACCAGTGCCAGGCGGGCATTTCTCAATTCCGGTGTTTCAGCTTCAATAACTGGATTAGTTGTATAGAAAGCGCTGAATTTATCAGCCAAAGCATAAGTGTAATTTGCAACTATGTGAGGTTGGTATGTTTCTGCAGATTCTCGAATCACCATTGGAAGTTTGCTAATCTGCTTTATCAATCTCTGTGAATCTTTGTTATTCAATAGTTTGAAATCAACATTAGCAGAAGATTTCTTTCCAGCTTTCTCAATAATTCTCTTTGCTCTTACAGTTGCATATTGGATATACGGTCCAGTGTCTCCTTCAAATTCAAGAGCAGTATCCCAGTCAAAGAAAATTGTCTTGTTGTTCCCAACATTCAGCATACTATATTTCATTGCAGCAATTGTGATTTTCATTGCCAATTCTTTTTGCACCTTTGGTACAATTTCTGGATTTCTGTCATGAACTTCACTCATAGCTTTCTTCATCATCTCATCTCTTAAATCTGCATACAGAATTGCAGTTCCTTCTCTGGAACTCATCTTTCCTTCCTTCAAAGTAACTAATGAATACGCTAGGTGGTGACACTTTTTCGCTTTCTTGAATCCCATTAGTTCAAGTGTCTTGAATAATTGTTGGAAGTGGAGCCGCTGTTCTGAACCAACAACATAAACTGATTTATCAATCTTGAATTTCTTGAACTTCTCTTCAGCAAGTGCCAAATCTTGTGTTGAGTAAAGTGCTGTTCCATCGCTTTTCAATAAAAGCCACACTGGCAATCCCTCTTTTTTCAAATCAATAATTGTAGCGCCTTTGCTTCTTTTTGCAAGTTTCTTCTTTCTTAATTCTTCAATAATTTCCTTGCCTCTTGGTTTCAAATCGCTCTCATAAAAGTCCTCATCAAAATGAGCATCAAGCTCCTTGTAAATTTCCTTAAATTCATCCACACTCCAGGTTCTAAACTGTTTCCACAACTTAGTTATTTCTTCTTCATCCTGTGCTTCCAAATGCTTGAGGATCTCACTTACTTCTTCTTTTTTATCTGGGTCCTCTTCTAGTCTTCGACATGCATCAACGTAAATCTTGTTAATCCATTTTGAAACATTTGTATGGGCTTTCTCACCCTCGTGGAAGTTCTTGTAGCACCACAATGTTTTAGCAACATGCATCCCAATATCATTGAAAAGATTTGCCTGAATCACATCATGTCCTGCCTCTTTCATTATTCTTGACAGACTTTCTCCAAGAGTTGTGTTTCTAACATGTCCAATATGGAAAGCTTTCAGCGGGTTAGGCTGGCTGTACTCAATCATTACTTTGTCCTTCTGTTTCTCGCCTTTTCCAAAAGAGTCTTTCTGAGCTTCAGTAACAACTGCTTTAGCAAATTCTCCGAATTTTAGGAAAAAATTAACATATGCGCCTGCTAGTTTTATCAAATAAACACTGCGCGGTCTTCTGACTTTGTCAATAATATCTTCAGCAATTTTTCTTGGGCTGACTTTCTTTATTTTCCCAATTGGGAATGAAATACTACAGGCCAAGTCGCCCATTTTGTAGCTTGGTGGCTCTTCAATATGATTTGCAAGTTTCAGTTTTTTCAAATGAGTTTTCGGAATTGCTAGTCTAGGCATTACTTCTGCTACTGCTTTTGTAACATCTTCTCTTGCTTTTTGCCAAGGATCTTTCATGATATTTATCTATTATGTTGAGTTGTTTATATATTAAGGGATTGTGGAATGGTTTTCAAGTTTTCA
>CEPZ01061381.1_pt1 | contig 11185 bp, 9 predicted proteins | sample 530461 | NCBI WGS metagenome assembly CEPZ01 (sample SAMEA2620106, study PRJEB7988) | marine metagenome | isolation source: saline water (ENVO:00002010), including | reverse complement strand
ATGTCAGTATATTCAGCTTTGAGACTCTTTCACGAAAACAATGATTTAGATATTTTTTATGTGAGAACAATCGTAGAAAGCGCAGACCGGGGGTTGGGTCATTTGCCCGGAGATGTAGATGAAAAGTTTCACCCATTTATGATGCCGTTGACAGATAAGATGCAGGAGATTTTAGCAAGCGATCAAATTAAAATGCTGACAGAAGAGAAGATTATCTCGGCGGCTCCTGTTAATTACTTGCGCGGAGCGAATTGGTTTAATAAGCTTATTATTGCTGACGAGTCACAAAACTTTACATTGAAAGAGTTGGTTACGCTGGTAACCCGCATTGGCAAAAATACCAAAATGTTTATTTGTGGGGACCCTCTTCAATCTGACATTAATGGCAAAACAGGATTTCGCACAATGTGGAACGCATTCGACGACAAGGAGAGTGCCAGAGAAGGAATTCATTGTTTTGAGTTCACAAAGGATGACATAATGAGAAGCGAAATTCTGAAATTTATAGTAAATAAAATTGAAAATATCCCAAAAATCAAAAATATAACAAATGGCTAATATATTTTGTCCAGATTGTGGAGCGAAAGCTACCTACACTCTTAACAAACCAAAGTTTTGTCAAGGCTGCGGTGAGAAGTTTAAGGGGATGGCGGCAGAGGCTTCTGTAGAGGGCGCAGAGGAAACCTCAGAACAAGCTGTCACGCTGGGGAAATTAGATTATTCAATAGATATGGAAAATTCAAAAACTACATTAGGAGATTTGTTAAATAATCCTTTAAATCCTACAGATATAACCCCTCGAGATTCAGCCGCTCCTTCTAAGCCGCTAAGCAAAGCAGAGTTTCTCGCCCAATCTATGGCAGAATGTGCGTCACGACAACAAACTCAGGTGCCCGAGGATGGAGGATAAAAAAGATGTCACGTACGAAGACCGGGCTGATATAATAGATAATGAGATTCGTAAAAGATATTACAAATGGCACCTACATGCCATCGCTTGGTTTGATTTTGATGATGTAGCCCAAATTATTAGGGCCCATATTTTTAAAAAATGGGCACTTTGGGATCAGTCACGCCCACTGGAACCATGGGTTAATAAAATCATTTCCAATCAGTTGAAAAACATTTTGCGAAACCATTATTCTAATTTTGCGCGCCCGTGCCTAAACTGTGAATACAACCAATCTTCGGAACAAGGAGAAGGGCAAATTGCTAATTTGTGCGCCTTTACCCCCAGCGGCCTTCAGTGTAACGAGTGTGATCTGTTTGCTAAGTGGGAAAAAACTAAAAAAAATGCATATGATATAAAAATGCCTCTTTCGCTCGAGTTCCACGCTTATACAAAAAACACCAATCCTGAAGATCATTTTGATATTAGCAGAGCCACCAACACTCTTCATGTTAGGATTAAAGCCGCCTTGAACCCCAAGCACTATTTGGTTTACAAGATGCTTTTTATAGATGGGATTAGCGAAGAAGAGGTAGCAAGGATATTAGGATATAAGAGCAACGAAAAAGGCAGGAAGGCGGGTTACAAACAAATTAAAAATTTAAAAAATCAATACAAAAATATAGCAAAGAAAATTATTAGAAAAGAGGATATTTTTTATGAATAAATATATTTTATCTAAAAAGGAAAAAGAGAGGGCGATTGAGCTGTTCAAGGAGCTTGACGGTGATTTGAATGAAGCTGCCAAAAAGTTATTTGAAGATCCAAATGAAAAAGGAAGCACTATTAGAGGGCGCGTTTTGAGAAAATTTTGGGTAGAAAAGGGCTTCGAGTATCGTACCAAGGTTAAGAAAAAAAGCAGTAAGTATTTTTTACAAGAGAACGAAAAGGATTTTGTGCACAGACACTATTGTGCTGAAATGACAAAAAGAGAAATTGCGCAATTGTTGTGGACCGAGGAAACCAACCACAGGGGTTTTTATGAAAGTGCAAGATTTATCGCACTGTCTGATTTTGTGAATAAAGAGTTTCCCAATGTGACCAATCTGCGAGACGAAATAACAGGAGATCGTTATGCCCCTCCTAAGATTATGACAACAGTTATCAAAAAGGTTAACAAGGTTGTTTTTAAGGAGTTTGAAATAGACAAGATAAGTGTGGGGGATAAAAAGTGTCTTGAAAGATTGTTGACCTATCTTGCCGCCCCTAGGTTTATACAGGTCATCAACGCTTATCCTACAAAACAAAATCGCGAGCTTTTAGAATCAGAGTATATCAGGTCTACATGGGATAAACCCGATTTAACTTCAGATGAATTAAATTTATATATTAATGTTTGTATGGATTATATAAATCTCAAAGAGATAGAACAGCAAAAACAAAAACTTAATTTAATGTTTGACGATACGGAGGCTCAAAATGATTTGACAATGCGCTTGACAGAAATGCTGAAAACTAAATCCGAAGAATACAATCAATGCACAAACAGGATAGATAAAATGATTGCGAAGCTAAACGGAGAAAGAGCGAAAAGGATATCTAATCAACAACAAAGAAACGCTTCGGTTTTATCATTGGTGCACTTATTCCAAGAAGAGGACGAAAGAAAACTGATGATTAAAATGGCGGATATGCAAAAAACGTTAGTTAAAAAGGAGGCGGATCAGCTAGAAGAAATGGTTGATTGGAAGTCTCGAGTTTTAGGAATCAGTAAACGAGAGGTAATATAATGGAAAGAGTCTGCAAAAAAATGTTTCGCTGTGCGGAGTGCAAGAAGGAGTTTGAGGGGAGGGGGTCGTTGCACAAACACCTAAAACAGCACGGCCTATCTTTAGCAGAATATTATACCCTTCATTATCCGCGGACGAATAAACTCACTGGAGAGCCATTACCGTTTAAAAAATTTGAAGAGTATTTTGAGAGAGATTTTTCCACAAAACAACAGCTTAGAAAATGGTGCAAGAGCGCCCCCTCTTCAGAGGTGGGAGAATATATTTTGTCGCTAATGCAAAAAAGACAACTCAAAAAAGAAAGGCCTTATGCCCCATTTCATTTAGAAACTAAAAGTTGTTTTTTGCCAGACATAGATATCTACAAAAAAATATTTGGCAGCTATAATCAGGCCGCAGAAAGAGTTGGCTTGCGTCCCCTTTATTTTCGAAAATTACCCAAAGATTTTTTTTCACAAGCGTTACCCGAGAATCTTACCATTGCTGTAGACACTCGAGAGCAAAAACCCTTATCTTTTGATTGTCACCAAGAAAATTTAAAACTAGAGGTTGGGGATTATGTGGCGACTGGAGAGCAATATTCTTATACTTATGTGGATCGGAAGGCGGGTTCGGATTTACACTCGACATTGAGTAATGTGAATTATGACCGCTTCAAAAGAGAGTTGGAGCGAGTGCGGGAACTTGATTCTTATTTGTTTGTGGTAATCGAATCAACCCCGCAACAAATGATTAAAGCAAAAAGGGCCTTCAAGAGAGGAGGTAACATTGAGTTTATTTTAAAGAGGTTGCGAGATTTAAGTTATGAGTTTGAGGGTCATTGTCAGTTTTTATTTACAGGCAGTCGCGCTATTTCGGCTGAAATCATTCCAAGACTTCTTTGCGCGGGGAAGGATGTATGGGATACCGATATGCAATATTTTTTAGATCATGAGCTGGATAGAAGGAACGCAGCGTAGGCCTCCTATACGATTTCGCTCTAATGGCGAATTGAAAAAAATGGAGGGTTTTCTTGAAGAAGAGCAAGCAAAACTTGCATTGTACGAGTTCCTTAGAAATAATATTACGTTTGCCACTGAGCTGTTGATGGGGATTAAATTATTTCCGTTTCAGCACATGGCCATTAAGGGGATGTTTGAGACGGATTATTTTCTAGGGGTTTGGTCTAGGGGAATGTCGAAGTCTTTTACAACGGGTATTTTTGCTGCGCTAGATGCGATTTTGAATCAAGGTGTTGAGATTGGCATTTTATCGAAATCTTTCCGACAAGCCAAAATGATTTTCAAAAAAATTGAAGACATCTCTATGCACCCAGACGCCCACTTCTTTAAACAGTGCATAACCAAAGTTTCTAAAACTAACGATGAGTGGTTAATGGAAATCGGTACGAGCCGTATTCGAGCTTTACCTTTGGGAGACGGTGAAAAGCTTCGTGGTTTTCGTTTTCATAGAATTATTATTGACGAGTTTGCGCTCATGCCTGAAAGAATTTATAATGAAGTTATTGTTCCCTTTTTGTCTGTAGTTACTAACCCAACGCAGCGTGACGATTTAGATAAACTCGAAACCAGACTAATAGAGGAAGGGAGCATGGAGGAAAATGAAAGGCATATATGGCCCGGGAACAAATTGATTGCGCTTTCTTCAGCTTCTTATAAATTTGAATATCTTTATAAAGTATATCAGCAATTTGAGTTTAACATTGTGCGCGAAGAACAAAAGGACAATGCGTCTAGGTGCATCATGCACTTTTCATATGACTGCGCCCCAGAGCAATTGTACGATCAAAATTTGCTCAACCAAGCCAAATCAACGATGAGCCAATCCCAGTTTGAGAGAGAATTTGGGGCTACTTTTACAGATGATAGCGCAGGGTATTTCAAGACAAGCAAAATGGCTCTTTGCACCGTACCTGATGGACAGCTCCCTTCTATCGAAGTAAAAGGGGAGGCTGACTCTCATTATATTTTAGCGTTTGATCCATCATGGTCACAAACAGAAAGCTCTGATGATTTTGCAATACAAATATTAAAATTAGACGAAGAACAGCAAAAAGCAACCCTAGTTCATAGCTATGCTTTAGCTGGAACATCCTTGAAATACCATATGAGATATTTTTTATTTTGTTTGGAGAATTTTAATATTGTAGCTATATGTGGTGATTACAATGGAGGCGTTCAGTTTTTACAAGCGTGCAACGAAAGCGAAACCTTCAGGCAAAAAGAGATCAAACTAAAGCTGATCGAAGTAGCGTTTGACAAACCGGAAGAGTATCAAGCGGACCTGCGTCAGTACAAACAGCAATACAATAAAGGGGACTATAAGCATGTGATTTTGCGTAAACCCACAAGCCATTGGATTCGACAGGCCAATGAGCTATTACAAGCAAACTTTGATCACAGGAGGCTACTTTTTGCCAGTCAAGCAATCGATGATGCTTATACCGCCCAAAAAAATAAAATGATCCCCATAGATGAATTAAAATTTTTAAAATTAAAAGAGACAGATAAGCAAAACAAGGGGGCAAAAATGATAGACTTTATAGAGCACCAAGCAGATATGATTAATTTAACAAAAAACGAATGCGCTCTCATACAGATCACCACTACAGCACAAGGTACGCAAACATTTGATTTGCCTTCTAATTTGCGCAGGCAAACAGGACCGGACAAAGCAAGAAAAGATTCTTATTCAGCTTTAGTATTAGCTAACTGGATGGCAAAAATTTATTTTGACTCGAAAAAACAACCAAAGTCGACTATAATAGAAACATTTGAACCAATGTTTATAAACTAACTTTTTGACTTTAGAAAGTCACTTTTAATCAATTCAGTGTAAAATTTATCATGGCCAGAAGAAAATATACGAAGCGTTCCGATTATTGGAAAAAATTCGAAAAAAACTTTCAATATCCCAATAACCCTTATGAGAGCCTTGCTAGCGAATCTAAATGGGAGCCGCAACTCATAGGAGATTCTTTTTACGATCATACCGCCGAAGGTGCAACTTATTCTAGAGGAGGCGGGGCTTCTTCAACCGACTTTCGTCGAAACCAAATAGCTGTCAACCCTAAACTTTATGGGTACAGCAATATCCGCGCTGGGATGTTACCTTACCATTATAGTTTTGAGGGGGTTGATGTAAGAGAGGCTATTGAGTTATGTCAGAAGGCTTATGTTAATGTTGCTATTTTTAGAAACTCCATTGACATGATGGCTGATTTTGCTAATTCTCCGGTTTATTTGGAGGGAGGGAGTGAAAAATCTCGACGCTTTATTAATTCGTGGTTTAAAAAGATTGGTATTTGGCATCTGAAGGATCAGTTTTTTAGGGAGTATTATCGGAGTGGTAATATTTTCTTGTACGCAGTAGAAGGTAAGTTTAAGGCGGATGAGTTTGCCAAGATTAGAAATCTCGGACTCATTACCGAAACCAACAAAATTCCTGTTAAATATATTTTGTTGAATCCTTATGATGTAGTTGCCAAGCGAGCCACTTCCTTCGACGTTCGTTTTTTTGCTAAAGTTTTGAGTGAGTACGAGATAGAAAGGTTAAAAAACCCTAAAAACGACGCGGACCGTGAGCTTTATGACGCTCTTGCGCCTAATATTAAAAAAAGAATTAAACAAGATGCGTGGACGACGACAGGTATAAGCGTTGATCTGGACCCCACCAAATTAAGATATTCTTTTTACAAAAAACAAGATTATGAGCCCTTTGGGGTACCTTTTGGTTTCGCCGTCTTGGACGACATAAACTTTAAGCTTGAAATGAAAAAAATTGACCAAGCTATTTGCCGTACGGTGGAAAACGTTGTTTTGATGGTCACCATGGGAACCACTCCAGATAAGGGGGGGATTAACCCTCGCAACCTGAAAGCGATGCAGTCTTTGTTCACGAACCAGAGCGTGGGCCGAGTGCTAGTGAGCGACTATACTACTAAAGCAGAGTTTATCATCCCAGATCTTGAAAAGGTTATTGGTCCCGGAAAATATGATGTTGTTAACAAGGATATAAAAGAGGGTCTTCAAAATGTTATCCTAGGTGAAGAGAAATTTGCTAATGCAACTATTAAGGCGCAATTGTTCTTGCAGAGACTGCGTGAATCGCGAGAAGCTTTTTTAAATGAGTTCCTTCAACCTGAGATCAATCAAATATGTAAGAATTTTGGTTTTAGGAGTGCACCCACCGCTAAAGTACAAGATATTGATATGAAGGATGAAAATCAAGTACAGCGTGTAATTACGCGCATGATGGAGCTGGGCATTTTGCCTCCTGAGGAAGGAATGAAGGTTATTGATACTGGAGTCTTCCCTTCTGAACGAGAGCTCGAAAGCGCTCAAGAGAAATTTTTGGAGGATAGAAAAAAAGGCTGGTATAACCCTATGGTGGGGGGAGTTCCGGTTTTTGAGGAACCCGGAGAGGTGAAGCTTGAGGAGATTAAACATCCTGAGAGCATGAAAATGTTGGATAAGCCTAACAAAACACCTAAAGCTCCCGGTCGTCCTTTAGGCTCCAAAACTAATGCTAAAATCAAATATTCAGTAGATGCTATAAAAGAGGTCATTGACGCGACCGCCAAACTTCACTCAGACATTACCGTGGAGGCGAAGAAGGTTTTTGATAAGAAGCGCTTGAGCAAAAACCAAAAAGAAGTTTTAGAGAAAATTTGCGAGCTTGTCGTGTCTGCATGCGAGCGTTCAAATTGGAAAAAAACAGCTGTGAATTGTCTAAAAGACAATAAAAAGCTTTTGGGGCTGAAAACATTAGCGAAAGTAGCAGATATTAGCGTCGAACACTTAGTGGACGAATACGCTGCGGCTATTTTATATCATAGCAGTAAAAATTCACCAAAAGATTAAAAAAGTGTAACATACAATGTATGAGTGAACCCTACAAGTTTAAAACACAGTTTGATTTTGAGGTTTTTGCTACAGATGATTTAGAAAATGATTTAAGCATCAGCGTGGCTTCATTGGAGAACCTGAAGCCTTTAATCCCTAAAGGTATTGATCTAGATCGTAATATTGATTTAGTTGGAGCCGCATTTAATGCCGCAATCGTCAATAGATTCAACAGGAACGGCGACGGAATCGATTCTGCTACCGCAAAAGATTTGATCGATTATTTTGTTCACAAGCCTACTAATATCGAACACAAAAAACAAAAGGTGGTAGGCCATATAGTAAATGCTGCGTTTACTGATATGGATAATGAAAAAATCTTAAATACAAATAAGCTAGAAGCTAAAACAGATCCTTTTTATATTTCGTTGGCGGCAGTTATTTACAAGACCGTTCATCCCGAGTTTGCAGACCTGTTGCTAAAAGCCAGCGATCCAGAAGACCTGAATTATAATAAAATTGCAGCTAGTTGGGAGCTTGGTTTTAATGAGTATAGTATTGCCGTTGGTTCTCAAAATCTTAATGAGGCCGAAATTATCACAGATCCTGTTAAAATAAAAGAATTTGAAAAATACCTGAAAGCCTTTGACGGGGGTGGCGCAATGGAAGATGGAACTCCTGTTTATCGCTTGGTGGCAGGGGAGGTTTTTCCTTTAGGCATTGGTTTTACTACCAAACCAGCCGCAGATGTGCAAGGGGTTACCGTCAAAAAGAACGTCGATTTAGAGATGGTTGAAGATGGTGAAGCCAAAATAAGCGACAATTTCGAGGAAAAAATTAAAAATAATATTTTAAAAATTTCCCAAAATGAAGAATTTAATGTAAAAAATGATAACAGTTTTAAAACTATGGACACGAAAGAATTAACTACAGAGTTCGAAAGGATTCTTGATTCAAGGTTAGGTAAAAAGTCCGAGTTTTCGCAAGAGTCTGTAGCAAGCATGGCAACCGTCATTATGGATAAAATCCGTGAGAAGGATGCTGAGTGGAAGCTAGAGAAAGAAGCCGCCGAAAATGAGAAGGCAGATGCGATAACCCGAGCTGATGAAGCCAAGGCTAACATCGAGGATTTCAAAAAGCAACTCGAAGAGGCTCAAGAGAAGATTTCTTCCCTTGAGAGTTCTATCGCCACTGCGAAAGCAGAGGAGCTGTTCAATAGCAGGATGGAAACAATCGATTCAACATACGACCTAGAGGACAGCGACCGCGTTGTTCTCGCTAAGGAAGTTGTTACACTCGATTCTTCCGAGGCTGCTTTTGAAAGCTATCAGCAAAAACTGGAGGTTATCCTTAAGCATAAGAGCAAAGCTTATAAGGAAGAGCAGGAAACTGCTTTCCAGACCAAGTTAGAGGAAGAGCTCCAGAAGCGGTTGGCCGATCTTGATCAGGCGAAAGCTACGATCAAGGAGGAAACAACGGTAGAGGATTTGGTGGAGAATGTTGAAGTTCCTGCTGAGCCCGCGATCGTTAACAATAATGAAGCCTCTTCAAAGGAAGAGTCCCTACGGGACAAATTCGTGAAGGCTTTTAATCCTGAAACAGTTTCAGTAACATATTAAAATATTATGGCATTAAGACTATTCCCATTCAGGCAATATAGCGATCACAATGTGATCAATATGTATGCCAATCAAACAGTTGATGATAATCCATCAACCGACGGAAACGGTAGTGCGGGTGTCATCGTAAAGGTGTTAGTAGGTGCCGGTGCCGGTGGGGTAGCGGGAGGCAGTATAAGTAAAGATGTGATTGAGTTCGCTTCTTCCTCCAGTTATCTTGGTAAAACAGATTATCCTTTCTTGGGAGCCGATAAGTACCCTCAAACTCCCTTGCGAGTGACCGCTGCTACAACTGGAGTTCCGGTATTAGGCGTTACCCTTAATCAGACCATCAGCAATGATGAGAACGGCGAAAAGCTGCTCTACAATCCGGTTAAGAAAGACGAGTTACAAGCGGTTCTGAGTGGTCAGGCTTGTCCGGTCGCAACTAAAGGTTTGTTTACCTTTGCGGCAGGCGGGGCGACCTCGACATTCTCTGCTTTTGGAAATAACACTACAACCGTTCCCGGAAATTTGGCTGTCATCGACAGTTCTAACAACGGTCAAATGGTAGGTGTGACTCCAGAAACGGTGGATTCTCCCAATGCTCCCGGTTATCGGGTGGTGGGACACATTATCGCCACAGGTGAAAGAACCTCTCAGAATGGTCAGGCGGATTATTTCGCTGGAACAGGTACGGCAGGTTATGCAATGGTGCAATTTGATGCTTCAGCCTCATGGCAAGCTCATGGCAATTAATAAACTAACGTAAAGGAATTATAATATAATGAAAATTACATTAAAAAGAACACCCGATCAAGTCGAACTAATTAAGGCGATGGGGTCGAAGAACAGAGAAACTGCCTATAGTGCGCAGGTTGCCCTCGCGGAGTTTATTGGTCCTGTTGTGTCGGAGGTTATTAATAACGCTCCTACGATTAGCAACTTATTTACGCCACTTCAGTATAACGCTGACGATAACCCTTCTCTCCCGTTGGATCTGTATTACGACATTTTCGATGAGGATTATTTGCAGGTTTATAGTCAATCGGTGGCTGGGGGTCTTCCCACCAATACCATTCAACCAACTGCTTCTGAGTTGAAGTTTACTACCTATACGCTCGATAGCGCTATTGCTTTTGATCGGAAGTATGCTTCTCGCTCACGGTTGGACGTAATTGGTAAAACATTCACACGTGTCGCTCAAGAGATTCTGTTGAAACAGGAGAGAACTTCTTCTAACTTGTTGATGACAGCTCTCGCTGAGGCCAAAAACGGTAATAACGCTTGGGTAGCGGAAAACCGTAATGTCTTCAGGACGCGGGATGCTAATGTTTTCCAGATGGACGACTTGAACAAGCTGCTTACCAAAGCCAAGAGAGTTAATGGTTCTTGGGTTGGTGGTACTCCTAGTGGCGCTCGTCATGGGTTGTCAGATCTTCTGGTTTCACCGGAAGTGGTAGAGCAAATTCGCGCTATCGCTTACAATCCGATGAATACCCGTCAGGCAACTTCTGGTGTCTCCTCTATTCCGGCAACGGATGAGGTTCGTGATGGTGTATGGAAGAACGCAGGTATAACTGAGTTTTTCGGTGTCAATATCATGGAGCTTCTGGAGCTTGGTGTGGGCAAGAGATTCAATACCGTCTTTGGTACTGTGAGCTCTGGGCTCGACTACAAGCCGTTTGGTTCAACTGGTGGAACTGCTTCTAGTGCCTTTGTGGCAGCTAGTGAAGAAATTATAGTTGGTTTGGATCGTACCCGCGACGCGCTTGTTCGTGCCGTGGCAGTGGATTCAGAGACTGGTTCTGATTTCAACTTGGTAGCAGACGATCAGTTCTCCATTAGGCAGCAGCGGATTGGTTACTATGGTGCTCTCGAAGAGGGTCGCATGGTGCTCGATAACCGCGCCTTGGTTGGCTTGATTATGTAATCAGGCGCTTCCTATAGCAATTCAGCTCCGCCCCGTTTTGGGGCGGAGTTTTTTTTTGAAAAAATCCTGTGTATACTATTATAGGATATGGCAGCAAAAAGAAAAAGCACCAAAAAGGCAGTGGCTTCTAA
>CEPZ01003075.1_pt1 | contig 11208 bp, 11 predicted proteins | sample 530461 | NCBI WGS metagenome assembly CEPZ01 (sample SAMEA2620106, study PRJEB7988) | marine metagenome | isolation source: saline water (ENVO:00002010), including | reverse complement strand
CGGTCACTCGCACGCAACGGCTGAGGCTGGCTTGGATGCGATGATGCCCGGCAGACGGTCTTTGGATATCGGAGTCGATAACTTGTTCCAATTATTTGGGCGATATGCCCCTGTGGGCATGGATCAACTTACTGAGTTGTTTCGTGATCGACCGGGACATTCCATTGACCATCATACTAAAGAGAAAGAACAACCGTGGTTGGGGAAAGACCCCAACGTGCGTGAAGAAGGTGGCTAATGGCTAAAGAAGAGGCGATGACCTTAACAGGGAAAGTTGTTAAGGTGGAGAAAAATGGTTTCATGGTTGAGTGCTCACAGGAAGATGGACATACCCATCTTGTGCGTGCTCGACTTTCTGGTAAACTCCGCAAACATTTCATCCGAATCGTAGCTGGCGATATTGTGGATGTAGAGGTTTCTCCATATGATCTTCATATGGGCCGCATCACATACCGAAGAAAATAGCTTTAGAGGATAGTCATGTACCAAGGACGCCCGTCAATCGACAGATGGAATCCGCACGTTGTCTGGGGTCTCAACAAGTTTGAAGAACTTGATTTGGGGATGATGGGTGGTCTTAGCCTTTTCAAAGACGAGGCCGAGGCTGTTAAGGCCAAGTACGATCAGTTCATTGAAAAGTACGAAAGAGCAATGGCCTCAGTTATGGCCCTGCACCCCGATGTTCATGAGAATATCCACAACACTTTGCCAGAAAGTCTTGTGGTAGATGGCGGTGGTCATCACCACCACATTCCTTGGCTCCCCCTCGCTTATAGGCTTAGCCCCCAACTCTCTCCTGTTCAAAAGCTGGCCGATGACAAGATAAAAGCTGCCAAATTTGGTGGCATCCCTGACATAGGGATGTGGCTTGGTAGTGGAACCTTCAAATATGATTCATTTGAAGCCCAAGAAAATTACCGTGCTAGAGAAGCTAAGAAAGCGAATAAAACGTATCAAAGGAAGAAGAACCCCCACAAGAAGTTGCGGTTGAATGTAATCCTTGAAAACAATTGGCCACGTTGTAGTTGTTGCCACAACTACATGAAGTTCGTTGGTCAAATGGGATTTCCAGAATGGCAATTGGCCATTCACATGGCGACTTATCATGTCCTGCCGCCATTGTATGGGAAAAAGCACAAAGACAAATCAGTTTCGCATATGAAGTATTATCAGCGAAGTGGCTTGGGAAGTGGTGAATTTTGTGGCGTTGATAGCCACCCAACTCATACCAAATGGTTCACCTTCTTTTATTGCGGTTGTTCTCATTATGATCACCCAGCAGGTCATGATGCGTGTGTGGTTTTCACTCACCGATACAAGCCGCATTCCCTTGATAATGACATAAAGCCACGCAAGGGTCGCTGGACCAAGAGGCGTTACATTGATGGCGTTGAGAAGTTCATGCGGAAACACAAGATTCATCCTGACGTTATCGAGAATGATGAACCCTCAGCCGTTGCACTTCAATTTATTGAGGGATGGGAGTTGGGGTTTGATTTTGATTATTGGGAATGCCTGCCGGATGCCTTGGCAGATGCTATTTGGGATTGTGGTGATGTGTTGCCTAAAGACGTTTTTGGTAATGCTACCAGTTTCAGCCTGTTTGGTGCCCCTAGCAGCCAGCAAGAACCGTGGATATACCGTTGCCCAATGGGGTTTGACACTCCTCACAGGATGGCTCCTATCATCTCTTGGACCGACGAACACCACGATATGACACATCAAATGTATGGCTGTTTTGGCTGTAAAGGGCAGGAAACAGACACGATTTGGTGCCTTTTGGACAATTCTTGCACCTAGCTGTTTTACACTCTCAGCTTTTTTCGTATAATGTGCCCAGCTAAAGAAAAGCGGACATTACACGATAACATTGTTGGGGAATTGAAATGGCTTTGACCGTCGCACAACTTGAAGATGCCATCACCACACTCGACACCTTGTTTGAGGAAGGGCAGGATTGCATCTGGGATGGGAAGCTGTACACGGATGGCGAATACGATGCTCTTCGCAAGCAACTTGCTAAATTAGCACCGAACTCTTCTGCCCTTTCAAGGGTCACTGCCAGCACCGTTCAGAGTGGATTCAAGAAGGTCCAGCATCACCCACCCATGTGCTCGTTGAACAAAATCAACGGCACCCAAGCAGAAAAAGAGAGTGAACTTGCTGCTTGGCTCAAAGAGTGTCGGGATGAACTTGGGGATGATGCCAAATTCACCAAGGCGTTCAAATTGGATGGTGTCGCTCTTCGTGCTTATTACAAAGACGGCAAGTTCGTCAAGGCTGGTCTTCGTCCCAATGATGGCGTTACCGCCGACGATGTGACCGCCAACTGTGCGTTCGTTGATGGCATCCCCAAAGAACTCAAGGAACCCATCACCTGTTCAATTTCAGGTGAAATTGTGTGTTTCCTGTCTGACTTTAAGAAGATCAACGCCGATTTGGAAGCCAAGGGTGAAAAGCTACGGGCCAACCCAAGAAATCATGCCGCTGGCTCGATCCGTCAATTGGATGCTGCCAAGACCAAGGCTGGCAAGCTTCGTTTCATCGCCTACAGTGTGGAAAATTACGAGGGCACCGCACCTTACAAAGACGAAGCCCAGCGAGCGAAATGGGTTAACCAGAGATTGGGCAAGATTCGTTTTGTCCGTGTCACCCCATTTGATGGTGAACTTGACGACTTGCAGGAAATGGAAGACTTGGTGTCAAAGCTTGATTATGAAGTTGATGGCGTCGTTCTTTCAGTTCGTGATCTCGAAGAACAAGAGCAGTGTGGTAAGCACGGCAGTAGCGTGACTGCCAATCCTCGTGGCAAGATTGCGTGGAAGTTCAAAGAGAAGTCGGCGGATGTGGTTGTTAAAGGTTGGATCGAGCAAGTCGGTCGTACTGGCCGCATCGTCCCAGTCCTTCAATTTGATGCTGTCAACTTGGCTGGCACGCAGGTTCGTCAAGCGACGGGCCACAACATTGGCTTCATGGAACGTAAAAAGATCACCAGAGGAACAATCGTTCGCATTATCAAGAGCGGCAAGATTATTCCCAAGGTAATCGGTGTTGTGAAGGATCAAGGTAAGCCTGTTTTCCTTACCCATTGTCCTTGTTGTTCGTCTCGACTGGAAGTGGTTGAGGGTGGCATGGTGGATGGTGTGGCTAACCGAGACCTTTATTGTCAGAGCGATACATGTCCAGCCAAAAATGTTGGCACCTTGGCCCACTATCTTTCGACCTTTGGGGTTAAAGGGTTGGGCGACTCCACGATTGAGGAACTTGTCAACAATGGCCTTGTAAGCTCTCCAGCGGACTTCTACACGCTTGAAGTCGATGATGTGGTTCAGAAGTCAGGTCTTTCTGAGCGACAAGCCACGCTGGCAATTGCGGGCATTCACATGATCCCCAACCCGTCAGCGGTGAAGGATAATGCCAAGCTTCTTGTTAAGGTGGAAAAAGCCAAGGGAAAAAAGAAGACAATTTTGGCTTCTCGGTTTTTTGCTTGCTTGGGCATTGCTGGTGCTGGCAAAGGTACTGGCAAAGCACTCGTGGAACACTTTGGGAGTTTCGATAAGATTCGGACTGCTTCTGTTGCTGAATTAGAAGCGGTCCCAGATGTTGGCGAAACTACCGCACAAGTGGTGAACGATTGGTTTAAGGCTGTGGACCACTTGGTTGACAATCTTTTGGAGCACGTTGAACTTGAATTGCCGAAAACAGGTCCGTTGAGTGGTAAGTCATTTTGTTTCAGCGGTGGCTTTGAAGGTGGCAAGCGGAAGTGGGAAGAGGCTGTTGAAGAGCAAGGTGGAACGATCAAATCCAGTGTTGGAAGAAGCACCAGCTTCTTGGTCGAAGGGGAGAATGCCGGAAGTAAGGTTGCCAAGGCCACAGGCTATGGCGTGACTATTCTCTCCATTGATGATCTGGAAAAAATGCTATGAACCGCCATCCATCGAAACCAGCCAGTGATTATGAAAAACACATTGGCCGAAAGGTTAGTAAGAAATCAGGGAAGCCATTTAAGGGTGGTCGCACAAGAAACACCATTAAAGGCATCATGGAACATCCTGAGATTCATGTTCCTGCTTATACCTTCTATGAAGACGACAGTTATGTTGCTTGTAGTTGGTGTGTGGTGAATGAGGTTGAAACCGAAAGTCCACAGCTTTCCATACTTTCAGACCAATCGGGCTTGCGGGTAACCGCTCGTAAGGAGATTAAAGGATGGTGTTTTGAGTTCTACAATGGCACCAAGCCCGTAAAGACCGTTTACACTTACAAGAAGGCCAAGATGTTCGCAGATGGTGTAGCGGTTGGCAGAGAGTTGCCTCCACGGAACCCGATCCCCGGTCAAACACAACATCCAGAGTCTGCACCCGGTCATGATGCAGACTGCATGTGTGAAGAATGTGAAGGGTGGGCGATATGAATGTTCATTTTCACACTCGTTTGGCAGATGGGAATTGCCCTGCTGGCACTACTGTATCGAAAAAGGCTCAGTTGCCTGCTGGCGATTTTCGGATTACAGAATATTGTTGGGGTAAGGTGACGCTGTGGTTTGTTGATGCGGATCAATTTACTGCGGATCAACGTCAAGCGTCGTATCTTGCTTACAGGCAGCAGCCTGACCCGGTGTGTGGTTGTGGAAAAACATCTGAGGGAATTTGCCGTCGTTGTGGGGCTGACATGGGATGAACACCTTACAAGAATTTCTCGATTCAAGTTGTACCTTCCCTAACAATGAGTGGGTGACTTTCCCAAAGTTTGCGGAATTATATGTTCGCAAGGGCCAGTATCACATTAGAGAGTGGGGCTATGCTCCTAACTCTGTTCAACTTGCTAATTTCACAGCCAAGAAAAAGTGTAGCGGGGCGTTTCGTGGCCTGATCAATTTTTTAGAGAAAAATTATCCCCACCTTGTTATAGTGGTGGAATGTGTTCAAACTCAACTATTGGCTGATATTTGTCGCCACATGGAGTTTGAGCAAATTAATGTTGAATCAGGGCTTCACTTTGTAAGAGGCACTTGCAAAGAATTGACTGGGGTTGATGCAGAAAAACCAGAATATCTTAACGCTGCGGACAAGAGCCATTGGGCTTATAGAGCAGGTTGGGATGAGGGCAAAGAGCAGAACCGTGCAGAGCGTGGGTTGATGCGTCTTGGGTTGGGTTGTGCGGGGGATATGGAAACTGCTGGTAATTGTCGTCAGTGGCTTGCAGGTTTCCATGATGGATTGAAGGTCATGATTCTGAAGTGAGGAGAAGAAAATGGGCGATTCAGAACAGAAGTGGATTCCTTTTTGGTGGGCATCAAATCTATTCACCAAAAGAGTTAAGTCCCCTGCTGATTGGGAAGAAGTATGGAGTTGGTTTTACGACTCATACACCAAGGTTAATTTGGGGAAAGCTAAGGAATCGCCGTCTGGGCATGGCCGAGATGAGGCCAAGATTCCCAGTTTCGGCTTCCTAATTGAACACGCCGGGAAGTTGACCTTAAAAGATTGGGCCGATGCGAACCAAATGGTTCTCAAAGGTGTCAACGACACATAAGGAACGCCACCATGTCTCGATCAGACAAGGCGGCTAAAAGGAAAAAGAAAGCGAAGGACAAAGAGAAACGGAAGCTGAAATCTGAGCTAAGGATGCCATCCGTTGACTTTTGTGCTTGCTCAGAACCCGAATTTGATGCCGCTCTCAAAGAACAATTCCAAAAATTCAGGCGAACCCCTGACGAATACTTGAGTCCTTTCTATATCCGCCTTTTCCGGTCGGTGCAAAATCGGAGGCTGGAGCACTCAGAACAGGAACTTCAGAAGTATTTGAATGAGGGGCTTGAACTTTTATCACGCAATTTGTGGAATGCATTGCCACCTGATATTGTCAAAGAGTATTGTCCCGACAATAGCTTCAGTGTGACAATGACCAGGAAATTGCGTTTTCTGGTTACCTACACCCAGATTATTCACCAGTCAGCCAAAGAAGGAGCCATCCACTTTTCGTCGAAAATGCCCAAGGTGACATTAAATCGGTTGCCTGCCAAAATTGCCTTTACCACTCATGCATTTGACAGGATTGTGGAAAGGTGTTTGACCGATACGAATTCATATTATGGCATTTCAATGATCCATTCGTTGTTTGGTGGGAAGTTGGTTTTCAAGCCTTACAATGAAGAATTGGTTCAAATTTACTTCATGGTATGGCCAGCGAGGATGGGATTGCCTCATAAAAAGGGAGTTTGCTGGGTGCTGGTGGGTTATTGCCCCGTAGAATTTTGCTTCGGCCAAGCTGCTGGTCAGACAAGTTCATGGTTAGCAAAGACCTTGTTGGTTGTGGGGATGAAGAATACGCCTGAAAGAAGGCTGATTAACCAACTTCCAAATAACTTGAAAACCATCCTTCACCAAAGGTTAGAGGGCATGGTTTCCAATTGTGATGTTCACCTATTTCTCTGGTTTCAATACAATAATTGTCCTTGTTTGTACGACCAAGACAAAAAAGGCGAACTTACTCCTCTCCCTTTGATTTGGGATTTGTTGAACCAAGAAGGGTTAAGCAAGTGTAAGACCCCAGCAGAAAGTTTGGAATTTTTCTTCAAAAAGGACTTGCAAAAATATCTTGAAGGCACTACTATACTTCTACCTTAGTTGACAACATTAATCGAGCGGCGGCATATTTGCCCCGTTCACAACCTTGTGAAAGAGAGGGCAATCATGGCTAACAAGACAATTTTCAAGACGGGTATGCGTGGAGTCCCACAGGCGGACACAGTAACCAGCCACGGCACCCCAGCGTATTTACATGACGTGCGTCATTCATTAGCACAGTTGGCAGCAACTGGATGCTTTAATGACACGTTCTATACAAAAGCCGAAGATCAATTGGATACCGTCGTTAAGTTAGCGACGGAAGTCGATTCGGAATTTTTGGCAAAAACCGCCGTGTACGCTCGTCAGAGCGGATACATGAAGGACATGCCAGCGATTCTCATGGCGTTTCTTGCTGGGCGTAGCCATTACGAGCAAGGAACCAAGGATCAAGGTACGTCTGCGGCGTTGTTCCGTAAGGCATTCCCACAGGTTATCAACAACGGGAAGATGCTGCGGAACTTCGTACAGATTCTGCGTAGCGGGACCGTTTTTGGCCGCACGTATAATCTGAGTGCAAATACCGTTGTCAGGAAGTGCATTAATGACTTGCTGAATGCGGTCAGTTTGCCGAAACTCTTTAACTGGTCAGTTGGTAACGATCCTACCTTGGGAGACGTTATCCGTATGACTCGTCCAAACCCAGAGTCCGAGGCACGGGCAGCTTTGTTCCAGCACTTGCTGAACAACACCCGCTTGGAAGATGGTAAGGTGCGGACTTACTTTAAGGGTGAGGTTCGTTACGAGCATGACTTGGCCAGCCTTCCAGAAATCGTACAACATTACGAAGCCTTCAAGCGGGATACGTCCATGACGATCCCAGCAGTAGATTTTCGTCTTGTTGAGGGTCTTGGTTTATCCGCCGAGCAGTGGAAGGACACCGCACGAAATGCAAGCTGGGGCGAGACTCGAATGAATCTCAACAAGTACCAGCGACATGGAGTGTTTGACGATGAGGGAATGGTCACATTATTGGCGAACCGTCTGCGTGATCGTAAATTGATTGAGAGTGCTAACGCATTCCCATATCAGTTGATGACGGCTTATACGTTTGCTGCTGATGTTCCGTTTGAGATTCGGGAAGCATTACAAGATGCGATGGAAATCGCTATTGAGAATGTACCGAGTTTTGGAACTCAGACTTATGTGGCTGTAGATCATAGTTGGTCGATGGCTGGCTCGGTAACGGGCCAACGATATGGAGCAACGAGTAAGGTCCGTTGCGTGGATGTTGCATCTTTAATGGGTGCGGCTATTCTCCGCAACAACAAGCGAGCGGAAGTGTTACCGTTCAATACTCGTGTCACGGACATTGAGTTAAATCCTCGTGACACAGTGTTAACGAACGCCAATAAGCTCGCTAATAGGTGTGGAGGCGGTACTGCGTGCAGTGCTCCCTTACGACTGTTGAACGAGCGAAACGCCAAGGGTGACCTTGTTGTTTTCGTGAGTGACAACGAGAGTTGGTTTGACAGTCTAGGCCCAAATAAGGGCGACAATCCCGTTCAAGAGGAAGAGTGGCGAAAGTACAAGCATCGAAACCCAAATGCTCGTATCGTTTGCATCGACATTGTTCCTGAGCGGCATTGTCAGGTCAAGCAACGTCCGTTTGTGTTGAATGTTGGTGGTTTTTCAGACAAAGTGTTTGATGTGATTGCCGGATTCATGCAGTCAGACAGTGCTGATCATTGGCTGGATGTGATTGCATCCACAGAACTCTGAAAAACTTTCGAAAAATTTTCGGATTAGGGTTGCGAAAGTTTCGGAGTTTACTATACTACACTTGTTGATCGAATGAAGCACGGGACTACATTTACCAAAAACGTGAACGTCTCTGCAAACACTTGTTGATCAACATTTTTTTGAGTGGGTGTTATTATAAGGTTCTTCGGAAACTTGTAAAGGAACACAGGCAACTGGCAGGTTTAAGTCCTGCCCCGCTCACTAACTTTGATGGAGTTGACTTCGGCTGACTGCGGAAGGCCGTTAGGAGAAGACTCGGTGGTAGAAGTTCTGAGATCGCACTCAGGGTTTGAGCCGAATTAGTAACAGCCAACAGAAGTTAAAGTTGTGATCGAGACGATGGGAGAATCGAGCGGCTGACTGCGGAAGGCTGTTAAGTGAACTTCAAGATCGCACTTGAATAAGCAGTGCTACTTGTTGTCTCGATTATTTGTGAGAGTAGCTCAGTCTGGCCCGTAAGGGGAAATGGCCGTCTTCGGACAGTTGTTTCAGAGCGTTGTCCTTTCGGGGACAAAGGTCGTAGGTTCAAATCCTACCTCTCGCACTTGCTGATCGAATGAATGATAGGACTACATCAAATTGGTTGACGAAACGTCTTATCGATCCTTGTTGATCAGCTTTTATGCCGAAGTAGCTTAATGGCCGTGTATACGGATCAAAGGTTGATCGCAAGAAAGACTTTTGGTAAAGCCTTCCTTCGGGAAGAGATTGGGGTGTTCGATTCCCCCCTTCGGCACTTAGCGGTGTAGCTCAATGGCAGAGCGTCAGGCAAGTCGCTTTAATGCGACACCGATCAGACTTCGGTTTGGTTGGGCTTGGAGACTAGAGTGTTCGATTCCTCTCACCGCTGCTGCGTAATCGAATGACTAGAAGGGATTACATCCTTGAATGGTAGGCTCCTTCGGGAGCCAGCCCTGTGGAAAGGGGCAAATCTTCCACGTCCTCTCTTCGCCAACTTGTCGATTACCTCAAAATATAAGCCGGGATTCCTCTTGGGAATCCCGGCTTTTTTCGTTTACATTCCTTGATCTTTTCGTATAATGTGATTGTTACAATGTGTGTGAATCGTTAATTTTTCATTGGCAAAGGGGAACAAATGAGTCCCGGCCAGCAAGCAATGATTGAGAGCAATCTCGGCGTCATCAGGAAGGTGGTGTTGAGATATGTGCGACATTGGATGCTAATTGATGATTCATGGCAGTATGGTGTTGCCTGCCACGGTGTTTGCGAAGCTGTAGCAGCAGGCAGATGGACTCCTTCAAGGGGTAAATTCTCCACCTTTGTCACTACAGTTGCCAATAATGCCATTCTTGATGAATGGCGTCTTAGGAAAAGAAGGGACGAACAACTCCCCGTGGATTCTCTGGGAGCAGAAGATGTCGAGATTCCAGATGATTCAAAAATGGTGCTTGACGTTCCTTATGAACAAGTCTTTAACAACGGTTTTGGTCCTGAAATGAAGCAAGATGTCGATATGTTCCGCCGACATATTGAAGGGGAGAGCATTACCGATATCGTGAAGGACTTGGGCATTTCAAGACAATCGTTTTACAATCGCACCAAACGAGTTAAGGCAGTGCTCCTTAAACATGTTGTTCAGATATGACCGACCAAATCGATTATGATGCCGTCTCACAACAAATTATTGATCAAATCATTAGGATTTCGTTCGATCAATTTGTGCAAAAACTTGAAGTGGGGGCAGAGGATTTAGCAACTCTGATTGTTAATGACCTTCGGGAAAAATCCCTTCAAGCCATTCTTGGGACGATGACTTTCACCAGACAGATTGCAAGGGATGAAGGGTTCCTATTTCCTACTGGCACACGCTTTTTATTCAATCGTGGCAATGCGAAAATCGTTGTGGTTGAACAACCCCCGCAAGTTCGGACCCTCATTTTATCCGATAGTTTGCTGTTTCCGACCGAGAAAGCTTCATTGGGAGTTAATCTTGAGGGAAAAGATGCGTCGTCGCAATGGGCCTTGTCTTTGCCCTATGTTGTTTTCATTGCGTTCATAGTAGACAAAGACAAAGCAGATTACTGCCAACTGTATGTTTTTTTCAACAAGAAGCCACTGGAAAGTTTGGATTCGAAGATTTACAAGCCTGTGTTTTCAAATACCAATGGCGATTGCAGTGTGTGTCGGGCAAGTGCCCCTTGGAAAAAGAAGGCTCCTGTTAATTTGAAAATTGAGACGCTGATCTCTTCTTTCTGGCAATCAAAATTTAACACCGATTTGAGTGACCATTGGAAAAACAGACACGAAATTGATCAACGATTGTTGCTTCCGACTTGGTTAACATTGTCCGTGAATGATCCTTTATTTGTTTGCAATGTCAACTGGCATTCCTTCACGACGCTTGGAAAGGCAATGGATAAGGTTGTCTCTCAAAACTTTGAGCATTGTGGAGTCACAGCAGATAGAGTTCATTCAAAGTTCACTGCTTTGATTACTCCCATTCTTGAAGACTTGAATAAAAGGCTCATCGCATACCTCAAGCAAGAACGCTTGGAGAGATTTTATCCCAAAGATGTAAAGAAAGATTTGAGTCATCTGGTGCAAGGTATGTGTGGCGAAATGGAGACATTCATCAGGAAATTGGTCCTTGAGTTGGGAGCGGCACGTCAAAGGATTAACCAACAAGGGGAAGAAATAAATTGGGAAAAGAGTGAAGACGGGGTGTGGAAATGAGTTTAACCGACCTAACATCAAGGGCCAAAGTCAACAAGCTTTGGGCCAAAGTTGAAGCAAATGCTCTCCGTGATTTTTTGGCGGAGATTCAGGCTGACTTAGTAGAGCAGTACGAGAATAATCTCCACAAAAAGTCAGAATC
>CEPZ01012573.1_pt1 | contig 11209 bp, 8 predicted proteins | sample 530461 | NCBI WGS metagenome assembly CEPZ01 (sample SAMEA2620106, study PRJEB7988) | marine metagenome | isolation source: saline water (ENVO:00002010), including | reverse complement strand
TCCAATTTCGATCTTATCGTGGACGGTCTTCTCGGGACTGGGATAGAGGGTAAGGTGAGAGAAGAAGCGGTAGAATGGATTAACCAAATTAACGCATCTGGTCTCCCCGTTCTTTCTATCGATATTCCATCGGGAGTCAGTTCTGACAGTGGTCAAGTTCTGGGTGTGTCAGTGGAAGCTGGGGCGACAGTTACGATGGGTTTTTTGAAGCAGGGACTGGTGGTGGAGCCGGGAGCTTCACTGTCAGGCGATCTGGAAATTGCGGAACTCGCCTATCCGGAGGAGGCGTTCCAAATGCTTAAGATAGACAAACGAATAGTAGAGGACTCTTTTGCACAACAGTTTCTGTCCAAGCCGGCTGCCGACACCTATAAGCATCGACAGGGCAAGGTGTTGGTGGTTGGCGGGTGCAAAGGATATACAGGTGCCGTCTGTATGGCATCGGAGGCGGCTCTGCGTTCGGGGGCGGGACTGGTCATTGCCGGAATTCCTGAGAGCCTGAATATCATCTACGAGTCAAAACTGACGGAAGTCATCACCGCTCCGGTGATCGATGATGGGAAAGGATATTTCACCGAAAAGTCGGTCGATCACCTCAAAGATCAGATTGAATGGTGCGACGTATCTGCCGTTGGCCCGGGTCTGGGAACATCAGGTGAATCAGTTGAATTTGCAAAGAGACTCCTCTCCGCAATTGACAAACCTGTTGTCATCGATGCAGATGGACTGAGGGTATTGCACGGCAATCCTGGTTTTGTAAAATCTATGAGCAATGAATTCATCCTGACGCCTCACGCCGGTGAGGCTGCGGCCATCTTCGGCATCGAGAAGCAGACGATTATTGACGATCCCTTTCAGTTTACTCTCGAATCGGCCAGGGAGGTTGGTGGTGTCTTTGTTTTAAAAGGAGCACCGACGCTTATCTCTGACGGTGCAAGTGTAGTGGCAAATACAAGCGGTCACCAGGGATTAGCCACGGGCGGAACCGGCGATGTTCTGACGGGATTGATCGCCGGATTTCTCGCTCAGGGAGTGCCTCTATTCGACGCGGCACAGCTGGGAGTCTATATCCACGGCAAAGCGGCGGACGCACTGCTCGCTTCACACGGATACCGCGGTCTCATTGCCGGAGATCTGCTTAAAAGCGTCCCCTCTGTCATCGCTGGTTATGAGTGCGATTAGGTATCGCCGCTTGGCGATAGCGTACTGTCTCCTGATAATATTTGTTTCATCAATTCCGGGCAGAACCCTCCATTTTCGATTGCTGAACTGGGATAAGATGTTTCATCTGGCGGAATACTCAATTCTCGGGTGGTTACTGATACGCTCGCTGGAACAAAGGACTTTGCCCGGCGTGACAGGGGTGATTCTCATGGGGTGTTGTTTTGGTATGCTTGATGAATTGTGGCAGCATTTTGTGTCAGGAAGATCAGGGCAGTTCTACGACTGGATGGCGGACAGTGCTGGCGTTCTCGTCGGGAGTGCGGTTGTGCTTTTGCCAGAAAGATTCCTGAAGACGAACAAAGCGATTGAACAGGTTGAGGATAAACATGGATAAGATTGTTATCATCGGCGGCAATGAACTAAACGGGAGTGTTGAGATAAGCGGCGCCAAGAATGCTGTTTTGCCAGTCATGGCGGCTACCCTGCTGGCGCCGGGGGAGTACAGGATCAGCCGTGTACCAAATCTTCGCGACACACGTACCATGATCAAACTGCTCAAATTAATCGGGGCGGAGGTATCATTTGATGACGGCCTGGTTACGATCGATACGGGAGGGTGTGACAATCCGGAGGCACCCTATGAACTTGTGAAGACGATGCGTGCGTCTTTTTATGTGCTGGGGCCGCTCCTTTCCCGCTTCGGTTATGCCAGGGTTTCACTTCCGGGAGGGTGTGCGTGGGGACCCCGCCCAGTTAATTTCCACGTCTCCGCCGTGAAGGCGCTGGGTGCTGAAACCTCTCTTGAAGAAGGATATGTGGTGGCAAAAGGAGAGAAACTGTACGGCAACACAATCGATTTCGACAAATCTTCAGTGGGCGCCACCGGAAATGCAGTCATGGCAGCGGTGAGAGCTGAAGGCGAGACTGTTGTGAAGAATGCGGCCTGTGAACCGGAAATAGTGACACTGTGTGATTTCATCAATGCCATGGGCGGTCAGGTTTCGGGAATGGGGTCCGACACAATAAAGATTCGCGGCGTGGAATCCCTTCAAGCCGTAGACTTCGGAATCATTCCGGACAGAATTGAGGCGGCTACGTTTCTTATCGCCGGTGCAATGATAGGGGATACCGTATCGGTTCTCGGAGTAATTCCCGATCACATTGCCGGTGTGATTGAACGGCTTAACGATGCCGGAAATGATATCACAATCGGCACAGATTCAGTTACGCTCAAGAGGGGAGAACGGATAAGGCCGGTGGATGTGACAACATCAATCTATCCAGGATTTCCTACAGATGTCCAGGCGCAGTGGATGGCGCTGATGGCGCTGGCTGACGGAAACGCTACTATTGTTGATACAATCTATCAAGACCGGTTTACCCATGTGGCAGAGCTGTCCCGTTTGGGAGCCAGAATTGAGCTGGAGGGTAACAACGCCCGTGTTTATGGCACCGGACAGCTGATTGGTGCGCCTGTGATGTCGACCGACATCCGCGCCAGCGCTTCTCTAATTATTGCGGGATTGGCAGCTGAGGGCCGAACTGATATTTCCCGTGTCTATCATATCGATCGGGGTTACGAAAATATCGAAGATAAATTCAGGGCACTCGGCGCTGAAATCTGGCGCGAGAGTGAGTGATTTAGTCCTTAGAACACTTTTTCTGCCTCGGATTTTTTTTATTGCATCACACGATCATTTTATCAATATTAAGAATAACAATGGGGGCCTGATTTGCACTGAACATTACATCCCTCATTTAACGTGAGGTGGGACTAAGTGCCTTAGGGTGAGACGCAGTCACATTGCTCAATTGTTAAACAGTATTTGCCTCGATAAATCTTTAAATAGAGAGGTATAGTGTAATATGGTCTTAAAGAAATTTTGGGAATCGCTGACAAAAGTTCAAAGGAGGTACGCAGACTATGAATCAGACAAAAATACAGTTGGATGAGAAGGATATTCCGAGGCAGTGGTACAATGTAGCGGCGGATATGGAGACGCCACCACCGCCGCCCATCAATCCGGGGACGGGAGAGCCCATCGGCCCCGACGATCTTGCTCCTTTGTTCCCTATGGGACTTATTCTCCAGGAGGTAAGTCAGGAGCGGTATATAGATATCCCTGAACCTGTTCTCGAGGCGCTCAGTCTCTATCGGCCGTCGCCTCTCTACAGGGCACACAGGCTTGAAAAGGTACTCGGTACACCGGCCAAGATTTACTACAAGTATGAAGGAGTAAGTCCGCCGGGGAGTCATAAGCCGAACACCGCCATTGCTCAAGCTTTCTATAACAAGGAAGAAGGAGTAAAGCGGCTTTCGACGGAGACCGGAGCTGGTCAATGGGGTAGTGCCCTTTCCTATGCCGCGCAGATGTTCGGGTTGGAGTGCAAAGTCTACATGGTGCGTATCAGTTTTGATCAGAAACCGTATCGCAAGGCATTCATGCAGACTTTCGGCGCCGAAATTGTAGCCAGCCCAAGTCCTGATACGGAAGCCGGGAGGAAGATTCTCGAGCAGACTCCCGACACACCGGGAAGTTTGGGGATTGCCATCTCTGAAGCCGTGGAAGATGCGGCTACACGTGAAGACACCAAGTATTCGCTCGGATCTGTGCTGAACCATGTGCTTACTCATCAGACCATCATCGGACAAGAGGCGATGAAGCAGATGGAAATCGCCGGTGATTCACCTGATGTAGTAATCGGTTGTGTCGGCGGAGGATCGAACTTTGCCGGCCTCGCTTTTCCGTTCGTGAGGGACAAGATCAACGGCAAGGATATTGACTTTGTGGCTGCTGAACCTACCGCATGTCCAACCTTAACGAAAGGTGAGTGGCGTTACGACTTCGGCGATACAATCGGTATGACGCCGCTGGTTCCCATGTACACGCTGGGACATACATTCACACCGGAGCCGATTCATGCGGGCGGACTTCGCTATCACGGCGATGCACCGATGCTGTGCCAGTTAGTGAAAGACGGCATTATCCGGGCCGAGGCACACGAACAGAATGATGTCTTCGCCGCCGCAGTTCAGTTTGCTCGTGCAGAAGGGATCGTCCCGGCGCCAGAATCGAGTCACGCTATCAAGAGCGCTATCGATGCAGCAGTTCAGGCGAAGGAAGCGGGTGAAGAGAAGACCATTCTTTTCGGCCTCTCAGGTCACGGTCACTTCGATATGCTTGCTTACGATAACTACTTCGCAGGCAACTTGGAGGACAAACCTTTCAGTGACGAAGATCTGAAAGAAAGTCTTGCCGCATTGGAAGGATTGCCTGTCTGAGGCGAGCCTGACAGTATAGTTCCATACAATCAACGTGAAAGGGGAGAGTTAAATCTCCCCTTTTTGCGTATAGAAAAGATTATAGTTTGCGCAGCAGCTGCAGGATCTGCTCAGCCGCCGATTCGGGCGTGAACTCGTCGGTGGCGATTCTGGCATCGGCCTGCTGATAGAATGCTTCTCTCTCTTTCAACATGGTTTCAATCACCTTTGACGGCTCTCCTTCCTCCGGTACTATCGGGTCTTCCATTCTTTCGATTCTCTGAACGAGTTCGTTTGCCGGAGCGTCGAGCCAGATAGTGATTCCTGTAGTCTGCATTGTACCCATCTTTGACTCATCGAGTACGGAATCACTATTGCAAGCAAAGACCTGGTGTTCACCCTGCGACAGTTCCTGAAGCGTGGTACTTTCCATATTCCTGAGAGATTCCTCGCCAAACGATTCAATGATCTCTCTCAAACTTCGTCCATAGATAGCTTCCATAGTTTCGTTGATATCCACAAACGCCCACCGCAGGCGATTGGCGAGTATCTTGCCGACGGTTGATTTTCCGACACCGGTCATGCCGATGAGATAAATGTTGCGCAACTGATTATTCATTCTCTAGTGACGTTAAGATCTGTTCAATTATACTATAAGTTTGGTCGCAAAGCAATCAGGAGTAACATCTCGACTAAATCGCATCAGGTGTTCGGAAAAGCTATTTGAAAGAGGATGGACTTATTGGTAACTTTGTCATCACTCTCGACGGAAACGACAACATTGGAGAGGTGGCCGAGTTGGCTGAAGGCGCTCGCCTGCTAAGTGAGTGTAGGGTTAAAAGCTCTACCGAGGGTTCGAATCCCTCCCTCTCCGCGGCGTTGAAATGGAGGCGTGGCAGAGTCTGGTTGAATGCACTGGTCTTGAAAACCAGCGAGGGTTTTGCCCTCCAGAGGTTCGAATCCTCTCGCCTCCGCAATTGCCATTTTGCTTGAGCAACATTAACTGTTTTGTCAGTCTCATTCTGACGAAGTGTGACAGTACCTGATATGAAAAAAACACCTAAAGTCCGATTTGCACCCTCTCCCACTGGTCAGCTGCATTTGGGCGGCGCCCGGACAGCGCTCTTCAACTATCTGTTCGCCAGGAAACACAGCGGCCAATTCTACCTGAGGATCGAAGATACAGACGAGCAGCGCTCCAAGCAGGAATTTGTTGACCAGATATGCGCTTCGCTGCGGTGGATGGGTCTGGAATGGGACGGTCCTATTGTCTACCAGTCCGGGAGGAAGGAGGTCTATCAAGAGAGAGCACTTAAGCTCCTGAGCAATGGCATGGCTTATCACTGCTTTTGCACAAAAGAACAATTGTCGGCAGAGCGTCAAGAGGCGGTTGAAGCGGGAGAGACCTATAAATACTCCGGCGTCTGCCGAGATCTCAGTCAGGACGAAGTGAAAGCGAAGATGAATGCAGCTGAACCGTTCTGTGTCAGGATAGCGGTTCCCGAGGGCAAGACGAACTTCTCCGACAGGGTATACGGTGAGATTGAGGTGGATAACAGGGAGATAGATGATTTTATTATCCAGCGGACGAACGGCACACCGACCTATAACTTCACGGTGGTCGTTGACGATTCAGATATGGAGGTTACGCATGTCATCAGGGGTGAAGATCATCTGACAAACACGCCCAAGCAGCTGATTATCTATCAAGCCTTGGACAGGCAGGCACCACAATTTGCTCACGTGCCTATGATTCTCGGTCCTGATGGTAGGCGGCTGAGCAAACGCCACGATGCCAAAGGTGTGCATGAGTATCAGTTTCTGGGCTATCTTGCTGAAGCACTGGCAAACTACCTGGCACTCCTGGGATGGTCTCCTGGAGATGAGCGCGAAATATTCACCGTGGAAGAGTTGGTTAAGGAATTCAGCGTGGCGCGGATCGTGAAGAAGGCAGCTGTTTTTGATGAACAGAAGCTGACCTGGGTGAGTGGTCAGCATATGATGGGGAATATCCCGGAAACTTTGCTGGAGCGGATTCATACTCTGAACCCAGACTGGCGCACGGAAGTCGCGAAGGAGACGCTTCTTAATATCGTCGATATCCAGAAGGGTCGTGTTAAGACACTTGTGGAAATCATGGAGAATTCGGATTTCTTCTTTGATGATCCGGAAAGATACGACCGTAAAACCTCTAATAAACGGTGGAAAGATAGAACAGTTAATGAATTGGTTGAATTCTATGTCACTCAATTGGAAAGCCTTCAAGAGTGGAATGAATCCACACTTGAAGAGGTGTTGAAGACAGTCACCGATGAAAAGGGGTTGAGTCCTGGAAAGCTTATTCATCCCGCAAGACTGGCATTGACGGGAGTTCCTCACGGACCGTCGCTTTTTCTCCTGATGGAAATGATCGGCAAAGAGACGTGCCTGCGGAGACTGGCCGCCGCTCTTGAAAGACTACCGTCCGCTAATGGAGATTTTGAGGAGTCTTCCCCATGAGTGCTAAGGAAAACGGGCCGAAGAACTTTATCGAGCAGATTATCGATGCTGATATGGAGAGCGGGAAGTGGAAGGGCCGCGTCCATACCCGTTTTCCTCCTGAGCCAAACGGTTATCTGCATATCGGTCACGCCAAATCGATCTGCCTCAATTTCGGGCTGGCGCAGAAATATGGCGGTTTCTGCAACCTGCGCTTTGACGACACCAATCCGGTGAAGGAGGAGGCTGAGTATGTAGAGTCCATTATCGAAGACGTCAGCTGGCTCGGTTTCGACTGGGGAGACCATATCTGCTATGCGTCTGACTACTTCCACCAGATGTACGAGTATGCGGTCCAGCTGACGGCGGCGGGAAAAGCTTACGTGGACGATCTTTCCGCTGATGAAATTCGGCAATACCGCGGCACACTCACCCAACCGGGGAAGGAGAGTCCCTTTCGCAACAGGTCGATTGAGGAAAACCTCGATCTGTTTGACAGAATGCGTAAAGGAGAATTTGGTAACGGTTCAAAAGTTTTGCGTGCCAAGATAGATATGGCAGCATCCAATCTAAACCTGCGCGATCCGGTTATGTACAGGATCGTCCATGCCAGCCACCACAGGACGAAAGATAAGTGGTGCATCTATCCAACTTATGACTGGGCTCACGGCTTGGAAGATTCCATCGAGGGGATAACCCATTCAGTCTGCACGCTGGAATTTGAAGATCACCGGCCTCTCTACGACTGGTATCTGGATGAATTGGATGTTTATCATCCGCAGCAGATCGAATTTGCCCGCTTGAACCTCAGTTATACGGTCATGAGCAAACGGAAACTTTTTCAGCTGGTGGAAGAGGGGTTGGTGTCAGGGTGGGACGATCCGCGAATGCCGACGATATCCGGTTTGCGCCGTAGAGGTTACACACCTGAGTCTATGCGAGATTTTGCTACGCGGGTTGGTGTCGCCAAGCGTGAAGCTGTTGTCGATGTTGGACTCCTGGAACATTGTGTGCGGCAGGATCTGAACAGGCGGGCGCCGAGACGGATGGCTGTATTGGATCCTTTAAAAGTGGTGATCGAAAACTATCCTGAAGGAGAGGTGGAGGAAGTGCAGGCTGTTAACAATCCTGAAGATCATTCAATGGGAACGAGGCAGGTTCCATTTTCGCGGGAGATCTATATTGATCGAAACGATTTTCGTGAAGATCCGCCCAGAAAGTTTTTCCGGCTATCTCCCGGTCGTGAGGTGCGACTGCGTTATGCCTATTTCATCACATGTACCGACGTTGTGAAAAGTGACAAGACGGGTGAAGTTGTTGAGCTGCGCTGCACATACGATCCCGAGACGAGTGGCGGCTCCGCACCAGATGGCCGGAAAGTGAAGGGGACAATTCACTGGGTCTCTGCCGATCATGCGGTTGGAGTGGAGGTTCGCCAGTATGATCGCCTGTTCCGTGCTCCGAGTCCTGGGAGTGAAACTAAAGGCGATTTTAAAGCGGACCTCAATCCGGATTCTCTCAACCTTATCTCCGCCTGCCTTGTTGAACCCGACCTTAGAAGTGCTGAACCCGGTACTCATTACCAGTTTGAACGGGTCGGTTACTTCTACGTAGATCCTGTCGATACCAGAGAAGACGCGCCTGTTTTTAACCGCATCGTTCCCCTACGGGATTCGTGGGCCAAGATAGAAAAAGCGATAGTTTCGCAAAACCAGGGTTAGAAAAAATTGCATTTGAAAATCTTCCCCAAGCTAATACATTGCCGTAAGATGAAGGGAATCCGTCAAGCCTTTGTTCTTCTACTGTTTGTAACCGCGGTCTCACTACTGCGGGGATTAGCCCCTGCACCACGCTGGCTTAACCTCTATATCCTCGAATTTGACAATATCAAAAATGAACCTTCCGTCCAATGGCTCAGCACCGGTTTCGTCGATATGCTGAAATCGAAGTTTGAAAGCATCGACGGTGTCAGGATTCTCGGTCGCCAGCAGATGGAGAGAATATTGCAGGATCGTTCTCTACTTCTGAGGCAAAAACCCGGCACAAGGAACGTCCTTCTGATGGGTACCTTCACACGCGAGCTCGATCAGGTAGTGGTGAATGTACAGCTTATAAACATAGCCAACTGGGATGAACTGGGTAAAGTTGTGGCGCGAGGATCACTGAATCGGGTTCCCGCACTAAGTGATGATCTGTTCAGAAAAGTCAACGAGCCGCTCAAAGGACAGTTGCCGACGCAGGAACCTGGTACACTGAAGACACCTTTGGTTGAAGCCGAACCGCCGCAATACAGTCAGCAGATGAAGGAAATGAATTTTTCGCTCTCTTCGGCATTGGAAAATCTTGAGGAGGCGATGGATGTCTATATCGGCGCCAGGGAGGTAGGAGATGGCACGGTAGACTCTCACGGTAAGTTTTCGCGCGACTTCACTTTCGGCTCCTCCGGTAATGAGGAAGTGATGCCTCCCGAGGATGTCCAGATGCTCGAAGAGATCCTCACCAGGATTTCGAGCAATCCGTATCAGGTCACCATCGGCAATCCGGAACTAGAGATCAAGAATGATGACTCAAAGATGATTGTTCTGACCGTGCCGGTGAAATATTCGTTAAGGGAAAATCTCATTAAGGATATGCTGAAATCACTTCCGTACACTGGTGTGCGGCAGAAGGGATCTCTTACTACCATAGAATTTTCCAGGAGTAAATTCCCGCTGCCTGAGTATTTAAACGATCGTATCAAGAAGGGTGCGTTCAGGACTGTTCCTGTAATTCAGTTGTACGATGTTGACGGCAGAGTCCGAACCGTGATCCTTGACAGCACTGACCCTTACTGGAAAAAGCGGAAAGCCGACAGTGTCAACTACGTGACAGAACATATCTTTTCGCCGCTGATAGTTTTTACCGTTGGCAGCTGGTCACTACAGGTGACAATGGAAGCGGTGGATATTAAAGCGAATTATGTACTCGAATTGCCGCACAAAGAAGTGGCGCGCTACGCACGTGTTCTGGTAGAATTTGTTCCCGAAACAGAGTTGTCTGAGTTTCTGTCAGAACTCTTGTGAAACGCCTCTTATTTAGTCTCATTGTAAGCGCATCCCTGGTTCTCTCCCAGACGAATCGTATCCCATCCTTATCCCTGAAGATGGTTGACGGCAAAAATACGACCGTCCGCCAACTGTTGAATGACGGGCCGCTGCTGATCGACTTCTGGGCGTTGTGGTGCGCACCGTGCCTGAAGGCCATGAGGCATCTGGACAACTTTCACGAGAAGTATACAAAGGACAACTTAAGAGTGCTGGCCATAAATCTTGATACGGAACGCAGCCGCTCAAAAGTTCGCTCTTATGTTCGATCAAAAGGTTACAATTTCCTGGTGGCACTCGATCCTGTGCAGGAAAGTTATCGAAGGCTGAACGGGAACGTCATGCCGTTCACAGTCCTGGTCAGCAGGTACGGTGAGATTGTTTACAAGCATACTGGCTATGTACCGGGTGACGAAAAAGTGCTGGAAGAACAAATCCAATCTCTTGTTCGGCAGGAAGCGACAGAATCTTCAGACTCACCTCCCTCGCACTAATCTCCTTTGCGCAAAACCATCCTTTTTCTGGCCATTCTCCTGGTCCAAATCGGGGGGCAGGATTTTTTTTATTCAGCCGGTCTTACGTCACTGTATGGGGAAGGAAAACAGCGAAGTCTTGAAATAGGCAGTGATGCACTATCACCATACATCTATCGCGAACATTTTATCGATCTGACGGCAGGGTACGGTAGCTTTTTCATCTGGAGCAATCTCGAGTTCAGTTCACCGCCGCAGATCGGACCGCCGCTGCGCGGTCTGAGAAAGATCCGCCTGTCGTGGGAAGGCGAAAGTCTATCTGTGACTGCTGGTGATCTATACGGTCAGATCGGTCGCGGTCTGGCGCTCAATCTGTGGGAAAACCAGGGCATCGACTGGGATACTTCTCTGAGGGGAATCTGGCTAAGATACCATCCGCAGAACACCTGGTTGATAGACGCCCTCACAGGCCGCATCGCCGGCGGACGTCACCTGCCCGTTGGTCCCGGCGTCGATCCTAGAATCAGAGACTTTTCCGACAACAGCACGGTGAGCGCTCTCTCCGTCTTACGGCGTGAGGTGGTGGCGGGCGTTTCCCTTGGGGGATATGTGGTACGGGTGAACGCCTCCAATCCGTGGTTCAATAAGATGCGAAATCTGTTCGAAGGTGGCTACGTGACAGTGGATTCCACAAACGTGCATACGCAATCCGTCATCCCCGGACTGATGGGAGAATACATCGGTCCGAA
>CEPZ01005694.1_pt1 | contig 11210 bp, 17 predicted proteins | sample 530461 | NCBI WGS metagenome assembly CEPZ01 (sample SAMEA2620106, study PRJEB7988) | marine metagenome | isolation source: saline water (ENVO:00002010), including | reverse complement strand
GTGTAAGAGCTCTACGACGTCAGCGGAGTATGCGTTGTGCGAGCGCGCTAAGCGCGACTTAAAGCACATGGCCAACGGTACGTACCACTATGTAAGCGTAACGCCTACAAGGTCTATTAGACACTAGAGCTGTCATGTACTGCGGCTATCCATAATTGGATCGTCGTTTCTTAACTAAAGGGTTAAGTCGGTCACGTCTCCGGCATGGTCCGCCTCCCGTTGTGGGCCATTGTCCAAGCCACAACTCGGACAAGTTCTTACATGCATGTTCTTCTTGCTTACCTTGGTTCTGTATCGTTCATTGCAGCCAGTACATTTCACCGGCATTACCTTCTTAGGCATCTTTGCTCCCTCCAATTTCATGGACGCTCACCACAGACACACTGCTAAACCCTTCAATCATATCAGGGGCAGTCATGGTCTTATTTAACTCATACAGATAGTTGGTTGGCAACTTGTGCTCTCTTATGCTGTTTTCATAGAGACACACGTTTATGTCAATCTCCCAGAACACCGCGCTCAAAGGACATTCAAACATCTCCGCTATCGCTATCAGCGGTGCACGCGCCATAGGCGTTGCGAGCGTTGCTTCAAAAACAACGTCGTACTTTTTGTCGCTGTCCAACAGCGCTTTGCGTCGTCCAGCTGTGGGAAGACCCATAAGTATGCAGGCGCTGCTTGCGCCGTTCTTCATCGCCACGCCGAAGTCGCGTATGCAGTTCTTCCAAACCGCTAGCGTCTCCGACCCTGACATGTGATTCTCGAGCCCGTCGTTAGGGCATATTAGCTGCATTGTGTTCCTCGTTGGCGCTTTGCGGCTGTAAGCTTTACGCCGCCTTATTATGTGTGCGCCTTTGTCCATCTTGACCTCGCGCAACAACGCTCCGGTAAAATCCGTGTCCATCATGCGGGCCAAGCGAAAGTCCGCTCGGTAAGCCTGTGCTCCTACGAACGTCGCACCCGCCAGGTCAGCCTTTCTAAAGTCTGCGCGGGTCAAACGACAACCATCGAAGCGGGTGCCTTGCAGGTCCGCGCTTCTGAAGTCCGTCTTGCGAAGATCCATACCGCTGAAGTCTAAATAAGACAGGTCTTGGCGTTTTAAATCCGCCGCTTTCATAGACAAGACCGGCAATCCAGCGTTTTTTAGCAAACGCCAGTAGCTGCACAGCCTTTTGTTAGTAAGGAGCTTGGTTTGTTTCGCCAAGGTCCATTCATTATCGCTGTAAAGCCGCTTAAACGCGCGCACAGCGTTGGCGTCTTCCGCCAATACGTCCAACAGGTTGTTCAAATTCCAGTCCTTTACTACGCCACGCTAACTGCTCTTAGCGCATTGTGAACTCTCAGAGCGTAAGTCTCGTAAGTGCCCATTATTAAGGATATTTGCAGTGGAACGTCGCTCAACGTGGCAACAGGCATCAAGGAGAAAAACGCCTAACCTGTCGAACGAAGCAACTGCCGTTAGTACTAATGTATACGGGCACCACGTTACCCTTAGGTCAGCGTGGCGCAGTAAAAGGCTGGTACTTTCGAGCTTATATAGCCCGATACATTTACTTATACCAAAAATAGCTGGTTTTTAGCCTATTTTGAGACTCTATCTCGCAAAGGATGGGGACGTAAGAACGACGTGCGCCATCTCGTCTCCGGTATGGCTCCAGCCAGTACCTGAGTAGCGGCAATTGCAAATCCGTCGTCATCTGGGTGCTCAAAATAGAATCCACACTCATCAATACGCATGGTCAGCTCAGATTTAGAAAAATGCCACCAGTTGGCGCTGAATCCAGGGTTTCTATAGCTGAAGTAGTTCTTTAGGGCTTCTAGCAGCACTTCTGGGTGTGCGTCGGGTTCTGACAGCCCTGACACAAACCGCCTGAACGCCTTTTGGAACGCTTTGCTGCGTATGACAGTCACAACTCCGCGCTGCCAGGGCTCAAAGCCGTCGGAAGTCTGCGCGCGTCCAATATTGGCTATTTCAGCGATATCGAGTGTTTCCATGCACCGAATTTAGACGAGACTTTTTTGCCAGGTCAAGTAGAAACAGCTTGAAAACGGCTTTAAGAGTGTTTTAGGTAGGGTAGTGTGCGGAGTTTCCCTACACTGAGGTAGTACTGCTGCAGTACGCTAAGTTGCCATACGTTGCCATACGTTTTCACTAAAAATCCACTGATTTAGTAACGATTCGTTGGTCAAACGGGGTCAAACGCGAAATTTGGTTGAAGAGTTCACCAAAATCTCCACTAAATTGGTGAAAAAGGGGATAATGTAGGTGTTGTGCCTACTAGAAATGAGGTGAATGTTGTGCAAAAATATTTGGGACAAGTGTACGTAGATAAAGGGTTTGCGAGGAAGGCGTTGCGAGCGCTGCTGAAGGAAAGATGAATGATTCTCGCTGCTTGCGCTGCCAGCGCTGCTTCTTTCTTTCTTTTCTTATTATTTTATAAATAGGTAGTAGTAGTTACGTGAGAAAAGGGCGTTTTTAGCGCTGTTTTGTTTTACCTTACTCCCTCTCTAAACACTTGATATTATTTAGGAATCTCTCTTAAGGAGAGCAGCGAATACATTGTCTTACAGGTAAGTTTATGTACGGTGAGCTCGGTATCTGTAGTGAGGGATATGGATAAAAAACTTTAGATTTGAGTAGGGAGCTCGAGGGATTTCGGCGCTCACAGCACTAGCAATGTTATCTTCTCTCACCTGGTAATCCGGTGGGAGGACTCCTTACCCTTTAAATTTGTTGAGTCGGTTTTTTTCAAACCCTTAGGAGTGGTTAGTACCGACCCAAAACACGACCGTTGATATCATTGAGGAATTCGAGACGCCTTTTTCAACTTCTTGTGAGAATCTGCCTACAGTGTTGCTATTTTTAAAAAATTGGGTAAAAAAAAATGCAAAACGTTTTTTTCGATGAAAAATTTATTATTCGCGTTTGAGGCCTCATCCCTTGTAGCTATAGTTGTTTTCGCAGAAATGGCTCTAAAAGTTAGTTGAGAAACCCAAAAACTGCTCCTCATTTTCGTTGACTTCGCTGAAACCGCATGTTATATACTGGGTTTCCGCAACCAAGGAGGTTCATCGTGAGTGCTAAATCCGCCGTGAAGCAGTCGTATTCCGACGTAGACCTACAAACGCCGCTGGCGAAGTATCGCCGCCTTCACCACATGACGTGGAAAAAGCTGGCAGCTCAGCTTGGCTGGACTATCCACAAAACAAGGCTCGTAGCGCTTGGAGGGAAAATCCCGCTCGAGATAGAGCGCCGCTACCTCAGCGAAAAGACGCTGGGCGCTGTGAACTTCGATGAGTGGGATTCCGTGGTTAGCTACTTATCCCGGCATGGCGTGCTTTCGCCAAAAGGCGGCGAGCGCAACAAAGCGGCGTTGTCCCGCTCGGGATCTGGACGCCCGAAAGCGTCGGGTTTTTCTCTGGTTTTGTACAAAGACCAAATGGCTAATCTGCGTAAGCGTGCGACATCAGAAGGGATTACGTTGAGCGCATATTTACGTATTGTCGTGGACACGCATTTGGGTATTCTTCCTACTGCGCCTGCCTTTGTGGCGAAACCCTCATCCGTGGAGATTTCTTCAGAAGAGGCCCCTCCTCCTGAGGATTCTTCCGTTGCAGAGGAGTCTGACGAGGAACCTATTTACGACGAGGCTTGGTTGGCCAAGATCACTCGTGAGGAAGAAGCCGCTTTTGGAATCAGCGAATCCGAATTCGAAAAGCTTGTTGAAGAGCGCAGAGTAAGTGCACAAAAATCCGAGTCTTGATAGCTCCATGATCGTTTCCTACCTCGAACCAACATTTACCAGACGGGCCGGACATCCCCGGTCATATGCCCAGATGCAGCAGCTATTAGACCTCGATATGAAGAATCCTCCGCTGGCTTGGCGGGAGTGCTTTGACCTGGCTAGCGCGTATGAAAAAGATAAAAAACGGTCGGATAACGAAATTACAAGCGCTTTGGAGTCTATCCGGGTAGCTTTTGATGCTGCGTTGATGCGCGCGTGCAGTGCAGCCATGGCGAAGAATATAAAAAGCGACGTACGCATTCCGAGCCGGTTGGCGGCGTTTGCTACAGAATGGGAAGCGGCTAACCCTAATTGGGAGGATCGCGAAGCCCGACACCTTAAACGGGTGGTCAATATCGAGGTGCTTAGCGGTGATTACAAAGATGACGTGGCTGTCAGGGCGAAAGTAGCAGATACCGAGGTAGACGCTGCGGGGTTCTTAGAGACGCTAGAAAATACGCACAGCGAAAACGTTGAAAGTAGTAGGGAAAGAGAGGAAGAACACAGAAAACGTGTGGAGAATCCCTCACTTTTATCGACAAAATAACGTGAAAGTCCTACTTTTTGGGCATGCCAGCCAAGCAGCCTAAAAAAGCTGAGGAAACCAAGCCAGCTCCAGAAGCACCCCAAAAGGCCTTTGACGAGGCTAAGGTGCTGAGCTGGCTTGAGTCTTATTTGGGAGGCAAGCTCCAGGCTTCGGGAGAGGGCGGTGCGCTGGAACTCCCCGAGTTGTTGAAGAACGTGGATAGGGACGCTGTTGAGCGAAAGAAGGACCGCAAGGAGAAGGTCGTTGATGCCTTGGGCAAGACCAAGGACGTTGCGGGAGACCTTGCACGTAAAACCAGGATTGCTCGGTTTTTACGGTCGGTAGGCGTAATAAAGGAGAAGGGTGATGGCATGTCCGTGATGGCTAATACCGATGCTGCTTCGGAAGCCAATTCCGGGGCAGGCGTTGATGCAGCGTTGAATGCGAACGCCAATAGGTCTGGAAACGTCGGCACCGTCATAAAAGGTGACGCCGCTGTCGTTGATCAACCGGGTTCGGGCCAGATGCAGGCTTCGGGAAGCGCTGCGCAGAATGCGGAGTTTGCTCGTCAGTTTGCGTCGGTGTTAGGACATCGGGGGGTTGCCCCGACGGGCGGACAAAGCGTCCCGATTAAGGGCCTGGCGTTAGGACTTAAGACACACGTAAATCCGGAGGAAAGTAAGTTGTCCTCAGTAAAACAAGCCAACATCGTCCAGCGTATAACCTCGTTTATGCGACGGCCGGCACATCTTAGGGCTGCGCAGGGCGCCGAAGACGAGGTTACGCGGCTCGCGAAGATACTCAGCGATCAGGAATCGCACTTAGTAGCGCAAACGACGCTTCGGGAGACCAATAGAACGCTCGCAGAACAAGCCACGCAAGCGTTGGGGAATGCGCGGAGAGAACAATCGTCTATGGCGCGGCTTACTCGTGAAGCGGACAGCCTGGTGGATTCCGCTATAGGCCAAGGCCGACGTTACGGAGATACCGCGCCTTTAGAACAGGCAGCGCAAGCAGCGCAGGAGGGTTGGTTGGCGCAAAGACCCCTTGTTGAGCAGGCCAAACACCAAATGGATGCGCTTCGAGCGCAGTTGGCCACCGATACGAAGACCATCCAAAGCCTAAATACGAAAATACAGGATACGCGCAACCAGCTGGGGCAAGCGGAGCAAGCGTTGACGTCTGCCGTGGACACGGTCAAGGGGACTACAAGCCCTTTGGACGTTGTGGGCGGTCTTCTCCCTTTTGCAGGTTTGGGCTACGGAGCCTACAGGCTGCACAAAGCAGGCGCAGCGTCCGAATCGCCTTTTACGCGCGTAATGCTTAAGAAGTTTGCCCAGCAAGGGTTTCCAGTGGACCCTTCGATGACCGCCGGGGATAAGGCTTTGGCTGCGGGTGCCATGGCTTCTGGTGGTTTGTTAGGTAAAGGACTCTCCGAGAGCCTGGCCCGTGTTCGCGCTGAAAGGGCAATGGGCCCCGTAGCGGAGTTGATGCATGGAGCGGCGGCAGGCGACGTTGCAGCGTCTGAGGCGCTCGCAGGGGAACTTCGCTCATTAGGCTTGAAAGGCCCAAGGGCTCTGACGTCAGCCGGACAAGCGGAAGGTGCGGCGGAAAACCTTCTGGGGGTTCTGCGCAAGGCGTACAGGTCTCGGTCCTTACCCGTTTTGATGGGAGGAGGAGCGCTCGCGGGGCTTGGAACGCTTGCGGCGTTCAATAAGAGCAAGATGCCGGATAGGCCACCAGTCCCGCAGGGCTACCCCGAGCAGTACTATGCGCAACAACACCTGGGGCACATGTAGCCATGAACAACTTCTACAAAACAGCCTACGACCTCGGAGCCCAACAAGCCCTGCAGGACTACGGGATAACCAAGGAAGCCGGGGCCCTCCAAGCGCTACGGGCTAAGGCCGTCCAAGCTCTGGAAGCCGCAAAAGGACTCCCTTCTAGGGCGTCGGAAGCGTATAGAGGGTTGCCCCACCTGGGCTGGGGACGGACCGCACTCGCTGCGGGAGGACTTGCCGTCCCGGTGTTGGGGGCATCCGCCTATTTGGGGGATTTTACCGCTGCCAAAGCCCGGGCAGTCCGAGAGATTGAAGAAGCTAGGAAGTCGTATCTAGGTTTAAAAGACTTGGAAATTGAAAACTCAGATAGAAAGCTTCAAAACATCATTGGAGACCACATCCGATCTCTCGGAGGCTCTTCTGAGGAAGATATACCGTTGGGAGATATCCCGGAGAAGTTACGTTTGGAGGCACATGAACGTATGACCGACGGCGGGTATCTCTCCGACATATTCGGAGGAGAAGGCGACCGCCTATCTGCTATCCCCGGTTTCTTTAGTTCCCAGCCGGAATAATCAATGCATAACTTCTACAAAACAGCCTACGACCTCGGAGCCCAACAAGCCCTGCAGGACCATGGGATAACCAAGGTTTCTGATTTGTCTGACTACGTGGGTACAAGTAACTATATCCCGTATGGAGCACCCGACGAAGAGGGGCCTGGACAACCGGGCTCTTATAGGGGCGTTCCCATACGCGAGGCGGGTTTTCTGGACAGGTTCCCGCTGTTTGGAAAGAGGCCATATGTCTTACCCGAAAACGTGGATTCGTTGAGAGAGGCTCTCTCCAAAATTAAAGGTATTGACGTGGCTACGGATGATTGGACCCGAGAGCACGGGGACCCTAATGAACCCGCTGTCGAGTTTGGGCACCTAGGGTCCGGAGACGACGCTTTAGAGGCAGCGCTAAGCAAGGTTCTGCTGGCGGCTAGGGGGCAGTAATGAACCCCTTCCTCAAACAAGCTTACGACCTCGGAGCCCAACAAGCCCTGCAGGACTACGGGATAACCAAGGAAGCTGGGTTACCAGCAGCTTTGCAGGCTCGGGTTGTACAAGCTCTGGGAGCTGCAAAAGGACTCCCGGGGAAAGCGCGCGACTACCTACAGACCCACCGGGCGGAGCTGCTACCTTCCCTAGTGGGTCTGGGTGCCCTGGGAGGTCTGGCAGGCTTGGGATACTCTGGCAGCGCTCAGACGCATGCTCGTAAGCGCCTGCTAGAAAGGCAGGGTAGGGAAGCTGAAGGTATCGGGCTTACGATCGAGAATCTTGAGAGAGACATACATAACATTCGGGGAGGGTCTTATTACGACCAAGAGCCTGAGATACCGCAGGGAGATATCCCCCACGAACTTTTAAGCTCTTGGTAATAACTAATGCACCCCTTCCAACGACTCAAAAAGGCTCTCCTAAGGTCCAAGGCGGCAGCGCAAAGCGACGCTCCCAACTATCGACCTGCGGAAGAAGCCGGAAAGGCCTGCGGCACCTGCGTAAACTTCACGCCAACCCCCGAGGGCGACCGGGGACATTGCAAAGCCTACGACTTCACCTGCAAAGCCAGCTATGTCTGTGACGCCTGGGCCCCCACACAATGAACCACTTCTACAAAACAGCCTACGACGCTGGCGTAAACCAAGCCCTTCAGGACCATGGCCTCCGTAAAAAAGGCCAGCTACAAGCCGTTGAGTCTGTTGGCCAATTAATGGCAGGTGCGGGCGGGTTCCTAAAAAAGCTCACCAGTCCTCGTACTCACCCCACCAGAGACCTTACCCGGATGCAGCGCTGGCTTAGGGCTCGGTTGGTGGGACCTCAGGGACGACCCGACAGTTTGACTGCAATGCGCGAAGCAACTGACAAAGCCAAGCGGCTTGAGGGGCTAGGCGCGGAGACGATGAGATCCCCGCGAGCAGGCTCTGTGAATCAAGCTCTTGAGGTGATTCTATGAACAACTTCTACAAAACAGCCTACGACGCTGGCGTAGACCAAGCCCTTCAGGACCACTACGTAAAACTTTCATCGCTGAAATCCCTCCTTTCAAAAGGGTTAGACGCGGTGGGCCCAAGAGCCCAAGTATCTCTGATGGGAGCGGCATCCGGGGCTTTGGGGGGTTTTGTGCCCACACCCGATTTTGATCTGGAGGGTGCGCATCGTAGGGCGCTGAAAAACCCCAAGGTCCTTTTTCGAGTAGACGACACAACAACCACTTATAGTCCTTTGAAGGGTATAGGGGGCGCGCTGTTGGGTGCGTCGGTGGGGCGTTATGCCGGTGGCATTGGGAAGTTGCACTCTCTGTTGAACCCAAAGGCCCTCCTCAAGCCGCTTGAAGCAGCGCACGAGGCAGCTCTAGGAGAGGTGATTAGCAAAAGTATCGCTAAGCATATGGGGGAGCTTAGCGCCGTGGCAGGGGATGTCGCCGCAACGCAAAGAGTGGCGAAGGACTTCGCAAATCCTGGGTGGAAGGATTTCGCTGTCAACGCACGTAACTACGCTAAAGAGCTTAGTAGGAGCGTAGGGTGAACAACTTCTACAAAACAGCCTACGACGCTGGCGTAGACCAAGCCCTTCAAGACTACGGTCTGGAGAAAGAGGCCATTGTGCAGCACCTTGCGCGAGGAGCCGTTGGCGCGGGCATGGGCGCTATGACTGCCGGTGAGGGCAATAGAGGCATGGGCGCCTTGGTAGGCGGCGTAGCGGGACTCGCGGCAGGCGGTGCGGGGTCTCGAGCCTTTGGAAAATCAGACGTATATCGCCAGGCGGAAATGGCGGGTATCGGCGGCAGGGGTGCCCGAAAAGTGCGGCAGGGCTTCCTAAACACGGCGAGAAAAGCTAGCCGGGAGGGTACCAAACTAAACCCGGCTACCCAGAACATGGCGGATCTAAGCCGACGCTATCGCACAGCATCAATCAACTACAAACTGGCGCCCATGGCAGCAGCAGGCGTCGGGGCGGGCTTGGCGACACGCGGCGTTGCGTCATTAGCGGCACCTCCGCAGCAGCAGTACCCACAGTACAACCAGTACCAGACCCCTTATTACGGAAGGAGGTGAGGCAAATGACCAAATCTGAAAAGATAGCCCAGTTGGCCTACGACGCAGGCGTTCGCAGCGCTTACAGCGATTACGGCCTTCAACTCCGTCCGGTTGAGCCCACGGTAAAGTCGGCGCAGCCCAATGAAGACATGATACGCCAGCTTTACTTGGCGGAAGCTGCGCGCGCAATGGGTGATGAGGGACAGCTCAGCTTCGGCGGGTTAGGCCCCGGAGACCAGGACCTTATAAGCGCCCGCGCGCAGCAACTGCAGCAACAGCGACCTGACATGATCTCTGGTGAGGGCCCTTTTTACGACGTAAACCGCGAACCCATGGTTGAGCGCGTTGAGCCAGAGGCCGAGGCGGGCCCTGCGGAACAGGCGGAACTGCAGCAGCAAGGTGCGTCGCCTGCAGCGGAAGCAGCGCCCGTGGAGTCCATCCCCCAAGACACCTCCATACAGGAGATGATACAGGGGTATTACAACCAGCTTATTGCCGCTGGCTATGCCCCGCAACAAGCGGAGCAGATAGTCATGCAGCAGTTACAGCAGCAGCAAATGCAAGCTCAGTGATATTGGCAACCTACACCACGCGGACTAGTATTACTGCGTATTGAAGCCGGAGTTTTAGACCATGCACTCTTTTGATCGGTTGAAGTTGGCGCTGGTTGGGTTAACCAAGATGTCCAAAGGGACCCCGGTGAATCGGAAGACGCTTATCCCTCCCATTAGCGAGAAGGCAGTAAAAGTCCAACAGAAGCGAGTTAGAGAGGCTGACCCTAAGACTAAGGCGAAATTTATAGTCGATGTGCAAGGGCAAAACGTTAAAGGTAGAGGCCCCCAAGAAACGGAGTACACCGGATAATGACCCTAAACGACTTCCATAAACAGGCCTACACCGCAGGCACCAATCAGGCTCTGACGGACTTTGGGTTTACCAAACAAGCCATCGCAATGAGCCCCGCAACGCAAAGGTTGCTCGGAACCATACTTGGTGGCGGTGCCGGCGCGGTGGGCGGTGGGCTGGGCACTGACAGCGGCCGCGGGGCGGTGATGGGTGGCCTTGCGGGAGCTCTGACAGGGCGAGCAGGAGCGGGGGCCCTAGCCAAGGCGTTATCGGGGTTGGGCGGTGGTGCGTATGCCTTTCCCGCCACGGGGTTGACCGGTTTGGCCTTGGGCGCAGGGGCGCTAGGCGGAACAGTGGGCAAGGCTGGCTTGGACAGCGTTGAGCGCACCATGAACGCTCTTGGAGATTCCGTACACGGAAACTTGTTACGGGGGATATCTGAGGATCGGGAATGACCCTCACCGACTTCCATAAACAAGCCTACACCGCAGGCACCAACCAGGCGCTGACGGACTTTGGGTTTGCGAAGGAAGCCGGCGGGGTGTCCCGCATACTGCTCGGAGCCTTGCTGGGAGGCGGTACCGGCGCACTTACTGCCGGAGAGCTGATGGGCGGTAGTGACCGGAGCGTACGCGCGGGAGGTCTTTCGGGTGCCGCTTTGGGAGCGCTTTTGGCGTCGCCATTGGGCCGTAGCCTGGAGACCGCTTATTTGCCCTTGGCCACTGCTGCAGGCGGGGGCTTGATAGGCGCTGGCATAGATTACGGAAGGACACCATGACCCTCACCGACTTCCAAAAACAGGCCTACACCGCCGGAGCCCAACAGGCGCTGGTGGACTTTGGCGTCGCTAAAACCGCCGAAGAAGAAGCACCGCAGGACTATCGGGCAATTGCCCTGAGGGCTCAGAAAAGGCAGAAAGCCCTGCAGAACATACTGCTCTCGACGCTGGGGGGCGGAGCACTCGTAGGCGGTGCAGGCCTCATAGTGCCCCAGCTCCAGTTTAAGGGAAACCCCCTCACGGATGACGACCCACATTGGCGGGATTTTTCTTCCTTCGTCCATGGAACCACAGGGGCCATAGGCGGAGCGGGCCTAGGTGCGGGGCTGTCGCTTCTTGCCAACTACAAGGACTTATAGGAATGACCCTCACGGACTTCCATAAACAAGCCTACACCGCCGGAGCCCAA
>CEPZ01209579.1_pt1 | contig 11220 bp, 16 predicted proteins | sample 530461 | NCBI WGS metagenome assembly CEPZ01 (sample SAMEA2620106, study PRJEB7988) | marine metagenome | isolation source: saline water (ENVO:00002010), including | reverse complement strand
TTTTAATTATTTCTTATTTTAATTATTATTTATTTTATTATATTCTTATTTATACAAATATTTATATATTATTCTATTTAGAATAATGTTTATGAGCTTGGACTATGTTATAAATATGGTAAAAAAACTTGTTGTTAGTGTAGAAAATAATAAACGTGTTTCTAAGCTAGAAAATGATAAAAAACAGTATCATAATTTGAGAAAAGTTTTACAAGATAAGTTTCCTGGTGTTATTTTTAGTGAATATACTCTTATTAATAATAGTTTAGGATTAGAAGCTTATTTTATAAATCCTGAAATATGTCCTCATGATGAGTTGAATTTGTTTAAGCAGGTTGATTCTTTTTATTGTCAGAATTATCTTGATGAAGATCTTGAACGTGTTTTTATTATGCCTCATTATTTTAAAGATGTTGTTAATTTTTATATAGATAATGTAAGGGCATTAGCTGGAGATAAAGTAGCAGATTTATTAAAGTAGTATGAATGTAAGTTTAATGATGATGATTAATTTCTAATAATACTTAAAATCTCATCCCTTTTTAATTCCATCTTTTCTTTTGACTTAGCTTCAAGATTAAGTCTTAACAAAGGTTCTGTGTTACTAGGACGAACATTGAACCACCAGTCTGTGTTTCTTACTGTTATTCCATCAAGCCAAGATATAATTCTTGCTCCGCCTTGATATTTTTCTTCTAATTGTTTTATTTTTTTATTTTTGTCTGAAACTTTTGAATTTATTTCTCCGCTTGCAAAATATTTTTGTATAGGTTTAACAATTTCAGAAAATGATTTATCTTGTTCTGAAATTAGTTTTAAAATCATTAACATTGCTAAGTCAGAACATTCTGCATTATAATTTTGTTTAAAATAAAAGTGTGAAGATAATTCTCCTCCAAAGATTGCATTTTCTTCTTTCATTTGTCTTTTAATAAAAGCATGACCTACTCTACATTCAACTGCAATTCCATTATTTTGTTCAATTGTTTCTTTTGTTGTCCAACTTGATCTTAAATCATAAAGAATTTTGGAATTAGGATTTTGTTTTAATAATTCTTTTGCAATCAATCCAGTAATAATGTCTCCAGAAATGATGTTACCTTTTTCATCAACAAAACCTACTCTATCTGCATCTCCATCAAATGCAACACCTAAATCTGCTTTTTCATCTATAACTTTTTGTTGCAAAGCTTTTAATGTTTCATATTTTAATGGATTTGCTTCATGATTTGGAAATGAACCATCTAATTCAAAAAATAAAGGTATTAATGTGCATCCTGTCATATCTATAATATCTTTAGCAGTAATAGACGAAACTGCGTTTGCTGCATCAATAACTACTTTTAATGGTTTTATATTATTACAATGTTGTTTTAAGAATTTAAAATATTCAGGTTTTATATCAAGTTCTTGTAATTTACCTTTTGTTTCTGATATTTCTATGTCTTGCTTAGCTAAGTCTTTTATTTCTTCCATTCCAGTTCCTTGGCCAATTGGTGTTGCATTATCTTTGCATAGTTTAAAACCATTATATTGTTGTGGATTGTGTGATGCTGTTATCATTATTGAAGCATCTGCTTTAAGAAAACCATTTGCAAAGTATGAAATTGGTGTAGATGTTAAACCTATATTTGTGACATCACATCCCATATCAGTAATTCCTTTTGTTAATGATTTGAATAATTTAATAGAAGATGTTCTCATATCATAACCTATTACTATATGTTTGCAATTAAGAAATTTGACAAATGCTTTTCCTGTTTTATAAGCTATGTCTTCATTGATTTCTTTAGGATAAGTTCCCCTAATGTCATAAGCTCTGAATATTTCTGTCATATAAATCACCTTAGTTTTTTTTTATATGTGAGTTTTGTATTTAATATATAAATTTAATTGTTTCGTATGCACCATGCACATACTTATATACTCAAATAACAACCATAATATATATAATTGAATTTCGATACCTTTATATATTGGCTGAATTATCAGTATATATAATTAGTGTATGAAAATTAGTAAATAAAAAAAGAAAAATAGTGGAGGAATATGAAAATGCCAATGCCAGGATTTATGTCAAATTTAAAAGAAAAATTTAGTACAAAAATTAGTACTCCTGATCAAGAAATGCCTGAGGAAAGAGAGGATGAATATGTTGAATTAGGAGCAGAAGCTTCTAAAGATGAAGAATCCAATGTTCTTGTAAGACCTTTTATTTTAGAAGATTTTGAAGATATTAGGCCTATATTAGATGCTCTTAGAACAGGACATACAATTGCTTTAGTTAATATTCAACCTTTGAAAGATAAAGATATTGTTGAATTAAAAAGAGCAATCAATAAATTAAAAAAGACATGTGATGCTGTTGAAGGAGATATTGCAGGATTTGGAGATGATTGGATTTGTGTAACACCAAGTTTTGCAAGAATACACAGAGCAGCTGGAACAGCTGATGTTGAACAATAGTTTTTTTTATTCTTTATTTTTTTAAAATTGGTGATATGATTGGCTAAAAAGAAAAAGGTTGAAAATAAAACAGACCAACCAGATGTTATAGAAGGACAACCTTGTCCTATGTGTAGTCAAAATAAATTAGTTCTTGCTGAAAAAGAAACAGAAATTCCTTATTTTGGAAAAGTTTATGTTTTTTCTATGACTTGTCATAATTGTAAATATCATAAAGCTGATCTTGAATGTGCTGAACATCATGAACCTGCTAAATATACATTAGAAGTTTCTTCTGAAGAAGATCTTAAGATAAGGATTGTTAAGTCAGCTCATGCTTTTGTAAAAATACCTCATGTTTTAACAATTGAGCCAGGACCTGCTTCAAATGGTTTTGTAACTAATGTTGAAGGTATAATAAATAGAGCAAAGTTTGCAATTGAATCTGCTCGTGAAAGTGAAGTAGATAAAACTGCTAAGAAAAAAGCAAAGAAATTGATTAAGAAATTAAATAATGTTCTTTGGGGAAGAGATAAGCTTAAGATTATTATTGAAGATAAGACTGGTAATAGTGCTATTATTAGTGATAAAGTGGTTAAGAATAAGTTGCGAGTTTAGTTTTTATGGGGAATTACAATGAAAATAGGTATAATTGGTGGTAGTGGTCTTGATGATCCAGACATTCTTGAAGATTCTAAGTCAATTGAAGTTAGTACTCCATTTGGTAAACCTAGTTCTGATCTTAAGTTGGGGACAATAAAAGGAAAGGAAGTGGTTTTAATTGCGCGTCATGGTAGAAAACATACAATACCTCCAACACAAGTCAATTTCAGAGCTAATATTCATGCACTTAAAGAACAAGGTTGTGATTTGATATTAGCAACTACTGCTTGCGGTAGTTTGCGTGAAGAAATTGGTAGAGGTGATTTAGTTATTCTTGATCAGTTTATTGATTTTACTAGGTTGAGGAAGTTGACATTTTATGAAGAGTTTGTAGGTGGGGATATTAAGCATACTCCAATGGCTACTCCGTTTGATGCTAAGTTAAGGGTTAAGTTAGTTGAGTGTTCTAAGGAATTAGGATTAAAACATCATCCAAAAGGTACTGTGATCACAATCGAAGGACCTAGGTTTTCAACTAAAGCAGAGTCTCATATGTTTAGAGCTTGGGGTGCTGATGTGATTAACATGTCAGTTGCACCTGAATGTATATTAGCAAATGAATTAGGAGTTCCATATGCTGCAGTTGCAATGTCAACTGATTATGATTGTTGGAAAGAAAATGAAGTTCCAGTTACATGGGAAGAAATATTAAAAGTGTTTAATGCAAATGCTGATAATGTAAAGAAGTTATTGGTTAAAGTTATTGAGGTATTAGAATGATTGAAGAAATAAAACAAAAAATAAGAACAATACCAAACTGGCCTAAGCCAGGAATTATGTTCAGAGATATTACAACTTTGTTAAAAGACCCTGAATCTTTTAATAAGGTAATAAATATATTTGTTGAAAGGTATAAAGATAAATCAATAACAAAGATCTTAGGTATAGAATCTAGGGGATTTATATTTGGTTCTGTTTTAGCAAGTAAACTAAATTTGCCGTTTATATTGGCTAGGAAACCAGGTAAATTGCCTGCAGCAACTACAAAAATGGAATATGAATTAGAATATGGGACAGATGCTTTAGAGATACATAATGATGCAATTGAACTAGGTGATAGTGTTCTAATTGTTGACGATCTAATTGCAACTGCAGGAACCTTGAAAGCAACAGTTGAACTAGTTGAAAAACTAGGTGGTAAAGTACATGAATGTGCTGTTGTTATAGAATTACCTGACTTAAAAGGAAGAGAGAAAATAAAAAATTATAATACTTTTTCAATAGTTCAATTCGATGGTGATTGATCCTTTTATTTTCTTTTATAACCAAATATTTTATTATATTTATTGTGATCCATAAATTCTAAAACAAATGCAATAATTTTCACTTCATCTCCTATTAAGGTATATAATAATCTCCAAAATCCTATTAATTCCACTCTTAGAATTTTATCTGTTCCAAATTTCCTTACAATTGCTTTTGATAAATATTTTCTAGGGATTAAGTCACCAAAATGTGGGTTAACTTTAATATTTCTTAATGCAATATTTATTGATGATAACAATTGGGAATATGTTGGTTTTTCTCTAGCAGATTTACCTTTGCTAACATATTTCTGTAATTTAATGTATTCTTTGTAAGCTTTTTTATCAAATTTTATAAGTGTGTGTTTTTCCACATTACATCACAGTTATTCCTTTTTTTAGTTTAGAAAGAAGTTTATCACTAATATCTGCTTTATAAATCCATATAATCCCTTCTTTTAATGTAATTATTTTTCCACTATCTTCTAAATATTTAAGAATAATATTCAAAGTAGGTCTCATAATCTTTTTTTCTAGTCTTCTATCTATCTCATTCTTAAATAATGGGATTTTGGCTTTTTTAATAAGATTTTCAACATTTAATATTGTATCTAATCTTGGGTAATGTAATACTTGTTTTAGCATACTCACTCACCTCGTTCGTAGCATGCAAATCTCCAATTTGCATACATTTTTAACCACCTATATACTTATACTATAGTATAGACTTATATCATATATAAATGTTTCTATTTTTTGTATCCAAAAATTAAAGAAGTTATAAGACCTTTACATTAGTTGAGTTCGAAGGTGAATAATTCACCAATAAGTAATAAAAACACTTCTAAAAATAGAAAGGTTTAAATAGGTACTTCTACATAAATTAATATAGAATCAAGGGTTAAAAAAAGAGAATTGACTTTATTTTGCTCTAAAAAAGACAAAATAGGGTTTTAGGGGGTAGAAGGTCATTTAGATGTTAGATTGTCTTATGAAATGACTTAGATATAGTAATCTCTCTAAAATAGGTGAGGAATGAAAATGGAAAAAATAAATGAAATTAAGCAAAGAATTGATGAAATCAAACCATCTATGATTAGGCTACAATGGGATAAAGAACATGATCAACTTAATCCTGGTAAATTATCATATTTACAAGATCTTGAGAAAGAATATACAACATTATCAGAACAATTAGAATCATTGAAAACAACTAATCTGGAGGAACAAAATGCAACATTACAAGAAAATAAGTAAATGGAAAGATAAAGTAGGGCATAAATGTAGAAATTGTAGAAAAGTTATTGATGAAAAACTTGATTATTTTGAATTAACAGCACACTGGAAAATTAAAAGAAAAGCAGATGCAAACAGTTTTTGTAGTTTGAAATGTTTAAGAGAATGGGCTAAAGACGAAGATTAAGAAAAGAGTGATTAAAATGAGAATAACTAATAACATTATCAAAAATGTTGTAACAGACGTAGCAGGAGAAGATGCTTTTGGTCTAGTAATGAAAATCAAAGGTAAAAAAAATGTCTCAGAATTTAAAATAGCTGAAGCAATGGAAACTGAAATAAATTTAGTAAGAAATATGTTATATAGGTTATTTCAAAATAATTTAGTACATTTTATGAGAAAAAAAGATAGAAAAAAAGGATGGTATATTTATTACTGGACTTTTCAAGATAATCAAATCAAACATTTATTCTTTAAACTTAAAAAAGATAAATTAACTAAATTAAAAGAAAGGTTACAAAGGGAACAAGGGAGTCATTTCTATATGTGTGATGAACAATGTATGAGACTTAGTTTTGAACAAGCAATGGATTTTGAATTTAAATGTCCTGAATGTGGACATTTGATAGAATTGCAAGATAATGCTGCACAAGTTGAAAGGATTAAAAGGGAAATTCATGAACTTGAGAATTTTTTTGATAATGCTGAAAGGATAGAAAATAATAAAGTTGAAAGAGCAATAAGGTCTGATAAAAACAAAGTTAGAAAACAAAGAGCTAAAAAGAAAAAAGTTGCAAAAACTAAGAAGAAAGGAAAAACAAAGAAGAAAGTTTCTAAAAAAAAGAAAGTTATTAAAAAGAAAACAAAAAAAAAAGTTAAGAAAAAGAAGAAGAAAAAGTAAAAAAACCACAAAGTATTTAAACTAATTCTGCTTAAAACTTATTAGCAGGTGATATAATGGCAAAACAAACAATTTCTAGGGATGTACCATTAGCAGAGTTGACTTTGCGTAGGTATGAAAAGCCTGTTGAACTAGGGCAGAGAGATCTTGTTAAGAGATTATGCTTGTCATTAGGTTTGTTACAGCCAGGAGATTCTAGAGATGTTGTTGTTGATGTGTTACATGTTTTATTAGATCAACGTAAAAGGAAAAGACCAATTTCTTCTGAACAAATTAGAAAAAAGGTTGTTGATTTTAGAAAGAAAAATGAAATGGCATTACTTGGTGTTGCTGGTTCTAATATTAGAAGGCAATTGAAAAGATTGCGTAATGTTATGCTTGTTGAAAAGGTTACTAATAATTATAGAATTACTGAGTACTTAGGTTTAGTTGATATTATGGATGAAAAACTTCAGAAACTTATTCTACCGATGATTATTGAAAGGGTGAGAGATTATATGGGAGAAGTTGATGAGAAGTTTAAGTGATCTTTTGAATATGTTCATACTAAAACAGTAACATTTATATAATCTTCTAACTTACTTATTTACTATGTACCAAAATATGAGTAATATCACTCAAAAATGGGTAAATCTTTTATTTCCATTTTCAAATAATTATTTACTTAGAGTAACTGCTAGTGAATTAGCAAAAATAACAAAAATACCACAACAAACTGCTTCAAGATATTTAAATGAACTTGTTAAACAAAATTTAATGAGTTATGAAAAACAAGGTAAAAATAAATTATTTTATTTTGATTTAGAAAAAGAATCAACTAAGATTTTATTAAATTTAATTGAAATAAATAAATCATTAAAGTTTCAATCCAAAATTCAGACAGCTTCTGTAATAATTAATCAAATTTTAAAAAATTGTGAAAGCCTCATTGTTTTTGGTTCATATGCATCTTATGATTTTACTAAAAATTCTGATTTAGATGTAGTTATTTTGGGTAAGTGTAATAAAAAACAAATAAAAAAAATCAAACAAAAACAAATTATAGAAATTAATGAACACTATGTTTCGTATTCAGAATTTAATAAAATACTTAAATCAAGAAATGCTTTATCATTGGAAATATTAAATAATCATATTTTATTCGGTAACATTTCAAAAATAGTTGAAATTTTTTGGAAGAGGGAAAATGAAAGAAGATAAAGTTAAGTGGTGTTTGAAACAAACAAAAGGAATTAAATTAATAGATTTAAAGCCTCATTTGAGTGAATCTTATATGGATAGAGCAGAAGATACTCTTGAAACTGCACTTTTAATTAAGGGGGAATGGAAGTTAATAACAAGTTATTATGCTTGTTATAATGCTTTTTATTCTTTGTTAATGAAAACAGGAATCAAATGTGAAATACATGATTGTACTTTAGAACTTATGAAGTTGTTTGATTTTGATGATTCAGATATTATTTTTCTTAAAAATTTGAAAAAAGATAGAATAGATACACAATATTATCTTAAAAAAATTACTTTTAATAAAGAAGCAGATGTGAAAAAATTTATATTTAAATGTAAATTGACTTTAGGCAATCTTAACTCACACAAAATTGAGGAAATAAGAAATAAAATTAAGGTGATAAAATGATCTACGAACCTGCAGAAGACTCTTACTTATTACAAAAACAAATCAAGAAATATTGTAAACCTAGTTCTGTTGTCCTTGACATAGGTACTGGTTCTGGTATACAAGCAAGGGAAGCTGCGCTTTATTGTAACAATGTTATTGGTGTTGATATTCAGCAAAGTGTGATTGATAATCTTAATGAACATAAAAAATATTTTAAAAACAAAAGATTAAAAAGAATAAAATATAAAGTTTCTGATTTATTTTCAAATGTTAAAGGAAAGTTTGACTTAATTCTATTTAATCCACCCTATCTTCCACAAGATATAGGTATTGATGATATAACTATCTACGGCGGTAAAAAAGGTTATGAATTAATTGAAAGGTTTTTGTCTGAGGTTAATAATTATTTGAAAGTTGGTGGAAAAGTGTTGCTTTTGTTCAGTTCTTTATCAAAAGAAAAAAAAGTAATTGAATTTATTGAAAAGTCTGGGCTTAAGCATAAGATTATTTCCAAACAAAAAGTATTTTTTGAAGAATTGTTTGTAGTTTTGCTTGAGAAAAATGATTTAGTAAAAACTTTGGAAAAGAAAAATGTAAAAAACATTAAATTGTTTGCACATGGTAGACGAGGATTAATTTATACTGGTGATTTAGGTAAGAAAAAGATTTCAATTAAAACAAAGCATCCTCAAAGCAAAGCTGTTGGTAGGATTAAGAATGAAATTAAGTTTTTGAAGATTTTCAATAAAAAAAGAATTGGTCCTAAGATCTTATTCTTTGGTAAAGGATATTTTGCATATAAATTTGTTGAAGGAATTTTTATTAAAGAGTTTTTAGAAAAGTCAAGCAAAGCAAAGATTAAGAAAGTGTTGAAAAATGTTTTTGAGCAATGCTTTGTCATGGACAAATTAGGAGTTAATAAAGAAGAAATGCATAATCCTTACAAACATGTTATTGTTGGTAAGAAAATAGTTTTGATTGACTTTGAAAGAAGTAATTTTTCACCAAAAGTTCATAATGTGACTCAGTTTTTACAATATTTGTTACGAAATCAGAAATTGTTGAATAAAAAAGGGTTTAAAGTTGATAGGGATAAGTTGATTGAGTTGGGTCAAGAGTATAAAGGAGATCTGAATAAAGTTAACTTTAACAGAATTCTTAAAATATTATAGAAACCTTCCTTATATGGAGATCCTATAATTTATTTAGAAATAATCGATACCTTTATATACTTCTATTATAAATATTAATAATATTATTAAAATTATAAATATTAATAATGGTTTATATTAAGTTCATTGGGAAAGCGAAGATAACATCACTAGGTCAGATTACAGTGCCAAAAGAAGCAAGAGAAGACATTAATGTTAAAGAAGGTGATGAGTTGTTTTGGTATGTTATTAATGGTCAACTTGTTGCTACTAGTGAACTTATGAGTTTAAAAGAGCTTAAAAAGAGGTTAAGAATAAAGTAAAATGGATCCAATATTCTTTGCAATAGGAATCATGATTATTACTGCGAGTTTGTTAGCTTATTTTACAAAGCTGATTAAACAACCATTAGTACCAGCATATATTATAGCTGGGATTGTTGTTGGTCCTGTTTTGAAATTAATCACAAGTTCTAGCACAATTGATCTTTTATCTGAGATAGGTATTGCATTCTTATTGTTTATTGTTGGACTTGAAATCGATCTTGACAAACTTAAGAGGGTTGCACTTGTGGCAACTGTGTCAGGAGTTGGTAAAAGTGCAATATTGTTTGGTTTAGGTTATTTAGTTGCAATGCTTTTTGGTTTTGTACCATTACAAGCAATGTATATTGGTTTGATATTAGTTTTCTCATCAACAATGGTTGTTGTTAAATTATTAGCTGATAGAAAAGAAGTAGATACATTACATGGCAGAGTTATAGTTGGTATTTTATTAGTTGAAGATATATTAGCAGTATTAATATTATCAGCTTTAACAACTATTGATAACTTTTCATGGATGTTCTTAGCAATTGCATTATTAAAAGGAATAGGATTGTTAGCTTTGGCTTTAGTTCTTAGTAAATTTGTTTTACCAAGAATATTTAAGTTTGCAGCAGAGTCACAAGAATTATTATTCTTAGCATCATTAACAGCATGTTTCTTGTTTGCTATGTTATTTAACTGGATAGGTTTTTCAATTGCAATTGGTGCATTTGTTGCAGGAGTTGCTTTAGGTAATCTTCCTTATAATTTAGAGATAATTGGGAGGGTTAAACCATTGCGAGACTTTTTTGCAACAATATTCTTTGTATCTTTAGGTTTGAATATTGTTTTTGATAATTTAAAAGATATTTTAATATTAGCTGTTGTATTATCTTTAATTGTTTTAATTATTAAACCAATTTTAATAATGTTTTTTACTAGTTTATTTGGTTACAAAGAAAGACCTGCATTTTTGATATCTGGTTCACTTATACAAGTTTCAGAGTTTTCTATGATTGTTTTAGCACAAGGTATGATCTTGGGACATATATCAAAACAAATATTTTCATTAGCAATATGGGCTGCTATATTTACAATTACAGTAACTACTTATGTAATTAAATATGAACAAAAATTGTTTAGTTGGTTTAAAGGACCTTTTAAGTTTTTTGAAAGGTTTAGTTTTAATGATAAAGATTTGAAACAGATTACTAAAAAGAAAAAACCTTATGATGTGATTGTTTGTGGTCATAATAGGATTGCACACGGAATTATTGATTTACTTATTAAGATGAAAAAATCAATTCTTGTTGTTGATTATAATCCTGATGTTGTAAGGCATGTAATTAAAAGTAAATACAAAAAAGCAACTGCGATCTATGGTGATATTGGTGATCCTGAAATCATTAATCATTTAGATCTTAAGAAAGTAAAAATGGTTATATCAACTGTGCCTGATTCAAAAGATAGTTTGCTTCTTATGAAGAAGACAAAAAGGGTTAATAAAAAATGTGTTGTTATATTAACAGCTAATCAAATTGAAGAAGCTTTGGAATTGTATTCAAAGGGTGCTGATTATGTTATTTTGCCTTTTATTTTAGGTGGAACACATCATCATGTTTCTGCTTTGATAAGAAATATGAATGGCGATCTTAA
>CEPZ01085568.1_pt1 | contig 11230 bp, 10 predicted proteins | sample 530461 | NCBI WGS metagenome assembly CEPZ01 (sample SAMEA2620106, study PRJEB7988) | marine metagenome | isolation source: saline water (ENVO:00002010), including | reverse complement strand
TAAATGTCCATATAAAAACATTATGAAATGGAACGATGTAGTACGGGTTCTAAATTAATAGATAATGTGCTCGAAGGCGGTTTGGAAAACGAAGTAACTACAACAATTTATGGACCGAGTGGCTCGGGAAAAACTAACATAGCAATTCTAACTGCATTATACAATGCAAAAAACGAAAAAATTATATTCATCGACACAGAAGGTGGATTCTCTGTAGACAGAGTGAAACAAATGTTTCCGGAGACTCACGAACGAAGATTGAAAAATTTAATAATTTTCAAACCAACAACTTTTGAAGAGCAAACAGAATTGTTCAACAATTTAGAAAAATTTGCAGAAAAGCACAAACCAAAATTAATTGTTGTAGATTCAATATCGATGCTTTATAGATTGGAGCTTGGTGAACGCAAAGCTTATGATGTGAATAAAGAGATGGCTCGGCAATTGAGCATACTCCGAAAAATATCACACGAACTAACAATTCCAATCTTACTGACCAATCAAGTTTATGCAGATTTCGAAAGAAAGAATGATATCAAAATGGTTGGAGGAGATTTAATGAAATACACTTCAAAATGTATAATAAAATTAGAGCTCCGAGAAACTGGAAGAGTTCTGAAACTTTTGAAGCACCGTTCAATTCCAATAAAGGAAGTAAATTTCAAAATCACCCAAGAAAATATTGAGGAAACAACTGAAAAAAGAAAATTCAGTTTATTCTAAAACATATAATATACGATTACAATAAAGACCAAAAACGCAGCAACATACCAAAGCCAAGTCCACTTATGTGCTTTCCAATTAGATAATAATTCTTTCTCATCTAATTGTTGTAAATCTTGTTCAACTGTCTTCGGTTCCATCTTTCTTGCCTTCACAATCAGGATTTGGACAGAAAATCCAAGGTCGGCGTCGTCCAGACCGCGCTTGTAGCATTTGTATATTACAGTGCTCACACTTTTTATTTTTTGCTACGCTCAGAATTCCTTTCTGTGGAAGCGGCCAAGTGAATTTACATTTTGGATAGCCCGAACATGCAATAAATCTTTTCTTTGAGGCACGCGATCTTCGAACAACTAAATCATCTTTCTTACACTTCACGCAGTTGAACAGAGTAACTTGCTTTTTCTTAGTTTCAACAAAACTTGCTGATAGCGCTTTACCAATTGCTTCAGAACTTTCCTTCAACTGAGCATACAACTTAGTAACCGAATCTTGTCCAACTTTAATAACTGCTTCAGGTTTAACTTTTCCTTCACGAATTCCATCCATTCCTTTCTCAAAATTGCGAGTCAACTTCGCGCTCAAAACTTCTGGAGCGTGCTTTTTGAAAACGTGATAAACTTTCATTCCAAAATCAGTAACTTCCATCGGATTGCCTTGAATATAATTCCGTTTCACAAGCGTTTCAATAATTTGAGAACGTGTTGCCTTGGTTCCTAAGTTCAATTTCTCTAATAGTTTAATCAAAGATGCAACATTGTATCGCGCAGGTGGTTGAGTTTCTTTCTCAAGCAGTTCAGTATTCTGATTCAACACTTGTCCAACTTTAAGTGGAGGCAATTCAAGTTCTTTCCGTAAAGCATAAGGACCGTACCATTTCTGCCAAGCCGTTTTAGTTGTGACCGTTCCAGAAAATTTGAAAATCTCTTTCTCAACATCTAACTTAACTGCAGTTGTCTCGCGTTCGCCATCTTGACCAAACACAGAAAAGAATCTTCGAACAATTAAATCATAGACTCTTTTGTCTGGCTCAGCCAAAGCTCCGGTCCTTTCACCAGTTGGATGAATTGCAGGATGCGCAGGATCAGACTTCCGACCTTGTTTAGGAATCAATTTAGTGGATAAAACTTCTTTTGCAATTTCATAATAAGTTGGATTTGAACCAAGCTTAGAAATTATCTTCTTGAAGTTCAAAGCTTTTGATAACTTCTGACTTGAAGTTCGGGGATATGAAATTAAAGCTTTAGTGTAAAGTGTTTGAGCAATTTTCAAAGTCATTGACGGACTGTATTTGAAAACTCGGTAAGCTTCAATTTGAAGTGATGTTAAATCAAACGGAACTGGAACTGGAACTTTTTGTTTGCGTTTCTTAATATCAGTAATTCTGCCCGGCCTATCTTTAACCTTCACAAATATTTTATCGGATTCATCCTTTTTCCAAAACTTATCTTTCTCATGAATTGCCTGAAACTTCTGTGAATTTAGCCAAAGGTTTGCAAAAATCTGCCAAAAAGGTTCAGGTTTAAACTTCTTAATCTCAAGCTCACGTTCAGCCAATATCGCAAGGGCAGGTCCTTGAACTCTTCCAATGCTCAAGGGTTGATATCTGTTCAATACAGTAGAAAGTGATTTGGAAATTATTTGAGATAAGTTAATTCCATAATACCAATCAAGTGTGTGTCGAACAACTCCTGCATTCGCTTGTCCCCAATTCAAAGTCTTAGTTTTATTTTTGTACGCCTCTTGTAACTCATCAACGGTAAGTGTGGAGAACTTCATTCGGTTTGCGTCCTTCAAACCCAATAATTCTCGGACAACATTTAGACCAATAACTTCTCCTTCAATATCATAGTCTGTTGCAACAGTAATCGTACTTGCTTTCTTTCCAAGACTTTTCAAAGTTTGAAAATATGGTTTCTGAAAAGAACCACCACGAGAAGAATAGGATGGTTGCCACTCAAGATTAAACACTGGATAAAATCTCTCAGTTTTTTTCAAGCCAAATAAATGTCCAACTGCAGAACCAATTAAAATCTGACCATTGGCAGCCTCCCAATATTTCACTCCATTAAGCCGTTTCAAACTAGACTTGCCAAAACTCGCAGCAATCTTTTCAGCAGCAGATGGTTTCTCAGAGATAATTAACTCCACCATAAAGATATCACTAAACAACTAGTTTTAAAATCTACTAAATGAATTATTTTTTTGAAATAGTAATCTTATTTGAAACATTAATTATTGTTCCATCTGGACCAGGATTCAGAGTAATGGTCTTTCCAATCTTATCTCGCGTATTGAAGCATTCATGAATATGTCCACAAATATGCAAATCAATTGGATTTTTTTCAATGAATTCAGTGATATTTGTCGCGCCGACATGCTCTTTGATGTCCGGCATAAAATCACATTTAGTTCCATAAGCTGGACGATGTGTCAAGAACACAACTTTTCCCTTTGGATGATTTTTCTTGAAGTTCTTAATCTTCAGCGCCAAAAGTTTCTTTGAAATATCCAAAGTTGGCTCGGTTTTTCCGTAAATTCCGCCGCCACTTCCAACAAACAAAATACCTCCAACAACAATTGCAGTTTGGTGAACTGACAAAGCACCAGGTTTCTTAGCAAAAACATACAATGACTTCTCGTTATCTTCATGATTTCCTGGAATAAATACCAAAGGCTTGCCAACTAAAAATTTGGACATTATTTTGACAAGGTTTTTCCCAAACACTGTAAAATCACCAGTACAAATTAGAAGTTCCGGATCCTCTGTCTTTATCTTCTTAAGAATTTTAGATATAATCTTCTCATCTGCATGGAAATCTGTAAATGCTAAAATTTTCATTTTGATTTAATTACTTTGAATCCAGTATATTTCCAAAGTGCTCTAGGAATTTTAATTGAGCCATCTTTTTGTTGTTGATTTTCAAGCAAACAAGCCATTGTTCGTTCACTTGCTACTGCTGTACAATTCAAAGTGTGGACAATTTTGCGCCGACCATCTCTATCATCAAATTTGACATTAACTTTTCTGGCTTGATAGTCGGTAACATTAGTTCCAGAACATAATTCACGATATTTATTTTGAGCAGGAAACCATCCTTCAATATCATATTTCTTAGAACCACTATCATTCATTTCTCCAGAAGCAATATTTACTGTTCGATATGGAATTTCTAATCCTTTCATTATATCTTCAGTAATCTTAATCATCTTTTCGTGCCATTTCCAACTTTCATCAGGATGACAGAAAACATATTGTTCAATCTTATCAAATTGATGAACTCTGAATATTCCTTTTGTATCTTTTCCATGACTTCCTGCTTCTTTTCTGAAACATGAAGAGTAAGCAGTGTAGGCTTTAGGCAAATCTTTCCAATTGAATACATCATTCATATGAAAGGTTGCCAAAGTTTGTTCAGAGGTTGCAATCAAATACAAATCCTCGTCTTGAATTTTGTAAAGCTGTTCTTCAAAATCACCTAGCTCGGCTGCAGCCTTCATTGGTTCATGTCGCATAAGTACAGGAGTCCACATTGGAGTGAATCCTTGTTTAGTTAACATATCCATCGCATATCTAAGAATTGCAAAATTGAGTATAACTAATTCATTCTTCAAATAATAAAATCTGGATCCAGAAACTTTTGCAGCTTTGTCAAAATCTGCTAAATCTAAATCTAATAATAAATCAACTTGATGTTTTACGGGAAATCTGAACTTTGGAATTCTTCCTTTCTTCCTAATTAATTTGTTTCCGTCTTCAGTCTTAGAAATTGGAACTGATTTGTGTAAAATATTTCCAACCAAATATCTCACTTTATCGCGCTTTACAATAAGACCGTCTGCCTTAATTTGCATATCTTTAATTTTTTGAGCAACTTGCTGCATAGACTTAATTTTTGAAGTGACTGACTTTCCTGTTTTCTTCAAAGCGTTGATTTCTTTGGAAACTTTGTTGCGTTCAGCTTTGAGTTTTTCCATTCCGTGAATTGTTTTCCGCCATTGATTATCTATCTTGATAACTTGATCTACAACTTTTGGATCTTTGAATCTCATCTTCTCAGAACCCCGAATCAAGTCTGGCTTTTCACGAAATAGTTTGATATCTAACATAATGAAACATAAGCTTACACGCTTTTAAGGATTACGACATGGTTATATTTGAGTGACGCAAAATATTGATATGGAGTTCCACTATCGAACACTTACAAAAACTATTTCTTGGAGAATAATCGCATTTATTGTAACTTTTGGTGTAGCGACAAATATTCATCCAACGGGAGACTTTATTCTCATCGCAAGCATTAATGCAAATTTAGTAAAAACAATTTTTTACTATTTACATGAAAGAATTTGGTTACTGACAAAATGGGGTACTTTTAGAAAACATAAAAAACAATTTGAAACCGCAATTCGTTCTTTTGCAAAAACAGTTACTTGGAAATTATCTGCAACAATAATTACAGTATTAGTGATATTTATCTACTCAAAGGATTGGAGTTTTGCATTGAACGCAGGAATTCTAATAAATTTGGTCAAAGCAGTTCTATATTATTTACATGAAAGAATTTGGAATACTTATTTATGGGGAAAACATTAATTTTTTCGTAGCCATTCTAGCATCAATCGAACTCCGAAACCAGTTCCATATTTAGGCCAATACTCTTTACTTTTATCACGCATTGCCGCTCCGGCAATATCAATATGTGTCCAAGGCGTTTCGCCAACAAAATTCTTCAGGAACAAAGCCGCAGTTATTGAGCCACCAACAGGCACACTAGAAATATTATTTAAATCCGCGCGTTTAGATTTTAAGAACTCATTGTAATCATCAGGTAACGGCATTTTCCAAACTTCTTCGCCAACATATTCTCCTGCCGAGATTATTTTGTCAGCATCCTTATCTGTTGAAAATAATCCCGCATAATCATTTCCTAGCGCGGCAACAATTGAACCTGTGAGTGTTGCAAAATCAACAACTTGAGTTGGTTTGTAATTTTTCACGACATATGCCAATGCGTCTGCCAGAGCAAGTCGTCCTTCTGCATCAGTATTTCCAATCTCAACAGTCTTTCCTAAATAAGAATCTAAAATTGCACCGGGTTTGTATGAATTCATTCCTACTGCATTCTCAACAACAGGAGCTACCGCAATTATATTTTTCTTCAATTTTAATTCAGATGCTGCTCGAATAATTCCCATAACAACTGCCGCACCAGACATATCCATATTCATTTCCTTCATCATGCGCGTCTTAATATCAAGTCCGCCCGTGTCATAAGTTACTCCTTTTCCAACAAGCGCAATCTTTTCTTTTGAGCCAGGATCACCTTTGTACTCAAGAACAATTAAATGTGATTCAAAGCGACTTCCTTGACCAACACCCAAAAGAAGATTTAACCCATTTCGTTTCAGCGCAGACTTACCAAGCAAATCCAAATGAATTTTGTATTTTGATGACATACTCTTAGCTAAATTAGCCAAATATTCTGGATTGATTACATCAGCATCATCGGTCTGTAAATCTCTCACAAAATTTGTAGCATCGCAACTCACTTCAGAAAACTCAATTGCTTTTTCAAACTCAGGTTTAATCTCATGAACATACATGTTAATCTTTTCAATTCTGAAAAACTTGTCTTTGTTTTTGGTTTTGTATTTATCAAAGGAATAATTTGAAAGTCTGAATCCATCTGAAAGCGCTCTGACAATATCCAAATCATATTCAGCAAAGGTGGAAAATTCCTTAACTTTCAGTTTTGAAAAAACTTGTAGTCCTGCATGTGCAGCGCGTCTAAATACTTCATTATTTAATTCATCTCTCTTTCCAATTCCTACCAAAACTATCCTGTTAAAACTTTTACCGACAACGGGAACTACTAGTCGCTCACTTTTCTTACCTTTAAAATCTGCAGCATGAATCGATGAGTCAAGCAAATCAAGCAAATTTCCTTCCAAGGTTTTTACTTGTTCTTCTGTCTGGAAAATTAAGATACTGCCTTTTGAAGTATAAACATCACCTTTACGTAAATTTATTTTCATAGTGAAAGCAGTCAAATTAAATATAAAACAGTTGTGTGTTATTCCGGCTCAAGCATTTTATTAAACTTGTCTCTGTTTTCTTCTGCAAATAAAAGTAATTCAACAGCATGATCTATAAATTCATCAACATTTTTAAAATCAGAGCGAGGCAAAACTGCTTCAATTCTTTTTAGTTTTTCTGGATTTAATTCCATTAGAACTAAGTGCTTTAATTACTTTTTTACCTTTTCGCTTGTCAAACGCCAGTTCAAGTACGTCAACCAGATTGTCTGCAAAATGAATCTTGATCTTTCGTTTTTCCTTTGCACTCAAAACAATATCTTTTCTATTTTGCTCTGGAACAATTACTTCTTTCAGTCCTGCTTCAATTGCTGCTTCAATCTTAGGAGTAACGCCACCAACAGGTAGAACTTCGCCACGCACAGATAGACTTCCAGTCATTGCCAGGTTTTGTCGAATTGGAACATTCTTCAGTGAAGAAATTATTGATGTGGCAACAGAGACGCTTGCAGAATCTCCTTCAACACCCTCAAAAGTTTGAATAAATTGAACATACAAATCGTACTTATCTTTGATATCTTCTCCGAAATGTTTCATAATTATCGCACTTACATTATCAATTGCTTCCTTTGCAATCTTACCAAGCCCTCCTGTTGCAATAATCTCTCGTTTCTTTCCTCCTTTCGCAACTTCGCTTTCGATAGGAAGAACAATTCCAGAATCAGCAATAACTGCCAGACCATTTACTCGTCCAACTTGTGCGCCTTCACTTCTAATAATTCTGTAGTCTGAAATGTGTTCGATGTGTTTATCTGCCAACTGTTGTTCAAGAGTTTTGGAAATTTTAACAGCATCAAAAACATGTTTTGGTTCAACTAATTTGCTTCCTTCTTCTTCCGCCAAGTCTCCTGAACTTCTGACAACGCCACCCAACTCTCTGAATTTAATGCTTAACTTATTTTTGCGTCCAGACATTCGCTTGGAAATTCTAATTATTTCATCACACGCTGCTTTGGAAAAATGTGGAATTTTTCCGTCCTTCAAAACTTCTTGTGCAACAAACTTGTAATAGAATTCTCTATTTTTCGGAGTATCTGGAATGAAATTTTCCATAACAACTTCATATCCATATCCTCGAATTCTTGAACGCAAGGCTGGATGCATTTGTCTAATGGTTTCCTTATTTCCAGCACCAACTAAAATAAAACTACAAGGAACTGGATCAGTTCTCACCATTGCGCCTGCGCTTCTTTCAGACTGCCCAGTAATTGAATACTTTCTTTCTTGCATGGCTGTCAGCAAATCTTGTTGAGTTTTTATGTCCATAGTTGCAACTTCGTCGATAAATAACACACCTTTGTTTGCACGATGAATCATTCCTGGTTCAACTCTCATGTGTGCTGGAGTTCCTAGACCTCCAGATTGAAATGGATCGTGACGAACATCTCCAAGAAGAGATCCTGCATGCGCACCTGTTGCATCTATAAACGGTGCTGTCTTTAATTTTGCAGTATCAACCAAAAGTTTTGGTCCAAGTGAATGTCTTTTTCTCATTCCCATTCCCATCATTACGCCATATAACATCAAAAACATCATTCCTGAAATTAAAGATGCTGCTGCCATAATATCTCCGTGAATTTTTCTAATCCACCAAGGAAATACTGCTGCAAGGATTGCTAAAATAAAGAAAATAATTGTATTTCTTCTTCCACCCACATCCAATCTTTGTTTTGTGCGTTCAACTATTTCTTGTCCGCGCCCCGAAGGCAATGAGTGAACTTTAGGATTGTTCTCATCTTTTTTGTTTGGTAAAATTAAAATGTCTCTTAACTCGCGTCTAGGAACTAATTCAGATAGTGCTTGACCAAGCATCGACTTTCCAGTTCCAGGATCACCAATAAGTAGAACATGACGACCTTGTTTGGCAGCTTTTTTAATTAATGAAACTGCACGAGTCTGACCAATAATCTGATCAATTAGCTGACCTGGTACTTTGATCTTAGACGTACTCTCAAAATCCATCAACTAGCGATATCCTCAAAACTTAAAAAGATATCAGAGTGACAAAATTATTCTTCAGCCATCATTGGAGCGGCTGCTCTTGAAATAATTACAACATCTCCAATTGCTTTGATGTGATGGTGTGGTAAAATTACGCCCTTTGCTCCAGGCATTGCTCGAGATAAGTATGACCTTGCTGTGGCTTTTACTTTCCAAGAATCAACTTTGTTAGTTTGTAAAATTGCTTCCTCAATTATTCCAAAAAATTCACCCGCATCAGTGTAAACTGATAATCCTTGAACGCTGCTCAAGTTTTTAGTATTTAGCATACCAATTCAATAGAGTTTTTAAATAAAAGCATTTCTAATTAGTAGTATATGGTTGAAATAAAAGTTATTGGCACATCTCACATATCACAGCAGAGTGTTTCTGAAATTAAAAAAACAATTTCAGAATTTAAACCCGATATTGTTGCTATAGAATTAGACGTTCATAGATTCAAAGCACTTATGTCAAAAAGAAAACGACGATTGAATCTGAAGACTGCAGCAAAATTGGGATTTTTTGGATTTGTATTTTATTTGATTGGATCAATTTCGCAAAAAATTCTTGGAAGGCGAACAGGACAAGAGCCAGGAATTGATATGAAAACTGGAATTGTTGAAGCAAAAAAGTCAGGTGCCAAAGTTGCATTGATTGATCAAGATATATCTAAAACGCTTAATAGATTATCAAAAACAGTCCCCGTTCCTGAGAAAATAAAATTAGTATTTTATTTGTTGTTTGGAGGATTTCTTGGAGAAAAAGCAAATTTCGATTTGAGAAAAGTTCCAAAGGACAAAATAGTTCAAAAATTGATTAGAGAGTTGAGTCACAAATTTCCTAACTTCTATAGAGTTCTCGTTTCTGAACGAGACAAATACATGCAAAATCAAGTTAGATTAATTAATAAAAAATATCCTGATGCAAAATTGCTAATTGTTGTTGGAGCAGGACATAAATCTAAGATGCAAAAATTTATAGAAAAACTTACTCATACAAATAAATAAAAAGTAAAGTCACAAGAAACATTTATGCAATTTCTAAAAGATAAATTAAAACTCAGAACTTATCAAGAGCAAATTTTAGGGAAAATTGCGGACAAAAATTCATTCGTTGTTTTGCCAACTGGCGCAGGTAAAACCATTATTGCTATTGCTTTGGCATCGCTTAACTTGGACAAAGGTCAGATTTTAATTATGGCTCCAACAAAACCTCTGACTGTTCAGCACGAGAAATCTTTCAAAGAATATTTTCAGCCCGACGAAAAAATCATTCACTTAACTGGTGCAATACCTCCAACTAAAAGAAAGGAGCTTTGGAAAACTTCGAGAATAATTTGTGCAACACCTCAAACTATTGAATCGGATCTTATCAAGCGATACTTCAATCCAAAAGATATATCTCTTGCAGTTTTTGACGAGGCACATCGTGCTGTTGGAGATTATGCTTATGTTTGGTTAGCAAAACAGTTCGGAGAAAACAGTCAAATTCTTGCACTTTCAGCCAGTCCCGCATCGGACAAAGAACGATTGAGTGAAATAAAAGGAAATTTGTTCATCGATACTTTTGAATTATTAACTGAAGATAATCCTCACTTGAAGAAACATTTGAAAGAAAAGGAAATTGAACGAATAATGATTGATTTGCCAGAAGACTATAAAAAAGTGAAAGCATTTCTTCAAAAATTATTGAGAAAGCATGTTACAATTTTGCACTCCCGCGAAGCAATTAAAAGTAAGGAAATTGAAGATTTGAGAAAGGTTGAACTTCTTAAAGCACAGCGAGCATTATTTAGTCAAACGGAAAAAGGTCCTGAAACTTATTTTTTAGTTTCTGAATTAACTGTCTTAATTAAATTATTGCATTTGATTGAAACTTTGGAAACGCAAAGTCTTCGAACTTTTGTTGCAGCAATGGATAAAATAGAAAAGGATTCAAAATCTACAAAGGCATCAAAAAAAATATTGGACGATTGGGATTTTAAGCGTGCCCGAATTACTACCCAGAATATTGTTGAAGAAGGAGTTGAACATCCGAAAATTGCAAAAATATTGGAGCTTACAAAAAATAAAGAAGATAAAATAATTATTTTTTCACAATTAAGAAAAACAGTTGAACTAGTTACTGAACAAATTAATCTCCACACCAGAAGTAAAGCAAAGGCTTTTGTCGGTCAGAAAGAAGGTATGACTCAAAAGAAGCAAATTGAAACTTTAGAGCAATTCAAAGACGGAGAATTTAATGTTTTGGTCGCAACATCTGTGAGTGAAGAAGGTCTTCACATTGAAAACGCAGATATTGGAATTTTCTTTGAGCCTGTTCCTTCAGCATTAAGAACCATACAACGAAGAGGGAGAATTGGGAGAATTAATATTGGTAAAGTATATATGTTAATAACAAAGGACACAATTGACGAAAAATACTA
>CEPZ01209580.1_pt1 | contig 11241 bp, 14 predicted proteins | sample 530461 | NCBI WGS metagenome assembly CEPZ01 (sample SAMEA2620106, study PRJEB7988) | marine metagenome | isolation source: saline water (ENVO:00002010), including | reverse complement strand
TAGAATAGATAATATAATGCCTGTTGTAAATTTTATTTGAATTATCATAAACTGTTATTTTTGGGACAGGAAGCTTGTTCTTAAAGAAATTATAGAAAAATGCTTCCTTTTCAAAGTTTTTTTCATTGCTTTTATCTTCACAAATTTTTAAAATAAATTTATCGTTTAGTAAATAAATTCTATTTGTGAATCCAATTTCAATTTTCTTAACTGACTCCACTTTCCCTAATTTATTTTTTAAAAATATCTTTTCGGCCTCTTTTTTTGTTAATTTCATTTTAGTTCCCTTATTTTTCTAATATTTTTTCCGTCGAACAAGAGCTTATTAGGATAGTGTTCTTTTAAAATCTTCAGTAGTTTACTTGATATATCTCCTTTAACGTAAAATCCTAAAAGTAATTTATTATTTTGTAATTTTATCTCTTTATTTTTAATTATCTCAGGCGCATAATCTTTGTCATAATCTTCAATGGCACAGTTTAATGATTCTGGATACTTGACTAGCTTGTCTTTTTTTACTTTTTTAAATATCTTAATTAATTCGCCTTTTTTTGGATATTTAGTTATTAAATTAAATAATTCTCTTTCTATTTTCCAAAATTCAAAGATTTGTCTTGTTTTGCCGTTGTATCTTTTATTATAGAAAGTGTTGATTACCTCTACACAACTTTTATTAGTATTTCTTAATTTTTCTACCCAGTCTGGATCGTTATCCTCCCAATACTTGAATGCCTTTCTATAACATTGGAAGCCGATAGAATTCCTGTAATATTTTGTTTTTTTTAATAGGTTTAGATCAAATATTAGTCCAAACTTGAAATCATAGGCTGCTAAGTACTCAAAACCTAAACTAAAGAATATTGAAGGATACAAATTTAACAACGACTCAATGTGTAGATGTTCACCTTTTTTATTATATTTTCCCAGTTTAATTTTCCTAGTTTCTAATATTTTGATGAAATCTTTTTTGTTTTTTGTTGCATGAACTAAAACAGGTCTTGAATACTTATTAATAAAAGGTTTAATCAACTTTTTCTTTTGCCTTAATTTCTTATTTATGTCAATTTCGCCTTTTATTTTAAATTTGGATTTCATTTTTTCCAGAACTGCAAGAATAAGCGTTCCCTACCTCCAAAATCATCTATGAATACATTATATTTAGATATTTTACACTCTTTCATTAAATTTCTTAGCGACTTTTTGCTATGGACATAGTTTGGCATTGCTTCTATCCCTGAGAGTGTTAAAGAGGTTATGCTCTTTTTCTTATCAAACTTACGTTCATCATTTCCTAGCTTAACAAATATCTTTTCATTATATTTTGGCCTCATTTCTGCTAAAGCAAAGCCTCCTTTCTTAAGAACTCTAAACATTTCCTTAATGGATTTTTTTTGATCCGCCCTTGTGATTATTTCCGAAAAAGCAGACCACATACAAATTATCTTGGTGAAACTATCTCTTTTGTATGGGAGATCCCTCATATCTCCTACTTTAAATCTTATTTTTACTTTTTCCTTGCTAGAAGTTTCTTTTGCTTTCTTGATAAATCCAGGAGTTATGTCTATTCCCTCTATGCTGTAGCCTTTTTTGGCTAAGGGGATCGTAAAACGCCCATAGCCACAAGCAAGATCAAGAATTTTATCCTCTTTTGTCAAGAGTTTTTTTAGATAGGATAGTTCTAACTTGGTGTGTTTCTTCAGTTTTCTTTTAGCTAGCATTTCTGCATTAAATTCAGAGTAAAATTGTTTTGATGTTTTCATTTTATCACTTAAGCTGATCAATACCCTTAATCTTTAATAGTTTTTTCTTTAAAATTTTCATATCTTTTCTTTTAATATAGTTAGATAGTTGAGATTTTGTCTTATCATTTGGAATGTATGCATCATTCTTATCTTGGAGATGTTGACATACTTTTGATAACCCAACTTCCTTAAAGAAAGGAAGTAGGAATTTTTTTACTCTTTTTAGAAGAATTTGATATTTTGCCAAAATATCGCTAGGTATTCTGCTAGGTTTATTTTTGCTCATTTCATCTGCTGCTTTAATTATCACAAGTCTTGGATCAATTAGGCAGAATTTACAAAACTTTGTATAGTACCCTGGCCAATCTTTTAGATATCTTTTTTTTGAAGGGTTCCAAACACGATACCAGCTCATTCCTTCTACATAGAAAGCTATTTTTTCTCCAAATTCTCTCCTTATTGTGTCAAGAGAGACTTCACAATCTTCTACTGTGTCGTGCAGCAGGCCAGCACAAATAACTTGAGTTGGCTGTTTCCAGGTAGCTAATAGATACGCAACATATTTTGGATGTTCTATAAAAGGTATTTCTTTTTTTAGAATTTGGCCTTTATGGGATTTTTGAGCAAATTTTTGTGCTTTTGTAATTAAATCTAAATCTGACTTTGATTTATTTTCACAGATTTTTTTTATTTTGGAGAGAGTTATCATTTTTCTAAGGGTAAATATGGATCAATCGCATTTCTTAGCGCGGGATAGGTGATTTTTTCGTTAAAAACTTTTTTAGGTTGTCCTTCTAACTCTGGGTGGGTTTTTACTATAATGTCAGGGTTGTCTGTGATGTCAAAGACAATGACATTTTTACCATCTAAAGGAAACTTTCCTTCAAGTATTGTTTTTAACCTGGGACGCACAATTACAATAACATCTGCCCAATCTATATCTTCTTTCTTTGTGTAAAGAGTTATATCTTTCCCAAACCAGAGTTGTGGCTCTACCCCACCCCATCTTGTTTCGTAGCCTTTTTCTCTAAGATAATGGGCGAGGTATCTGCTTCTGTTAATTCCTTTGGCGCATACACATAATACTTTTGGTTTCATTTTAGTTTATTAGCATAATCTTTAATTATTTTGATATTTCTATTAACATCCATTACGACTTGTCTTTTTGATGTAGGATATTTGTCTTTGTCAAGTTTATCATCTAATCTTAGACTATATCTTTCAAGACTCCAGGCTAACATTGCCCAACTGTGCCTTATCATTGCAAGATAAAGCCTTTTTTTGCTTTTTTTGTAACCATATTGTTTTAATAAATAGTTAATTTGTCTAGAATCTAGTTCATAACTCCAGATGAAAAATGCTAGGTCTGCTTCAGCAATATTGAAGCGGACAAATTCCCAATCTATTAGTTTTGGATTATCTTGGCCATGTTCATAAAAAATATTCCTACGTGATGGGTCTCCGTGATTTAGGGCTAGATATTTGTCACTAGCAAAAACTTTTTTGTTATCATTGAAACAATTTTTTACTAATTTGTAAATTTCTGTAGTCTCTTTTTCTTTATCTTTTCCTAGTGTATGTTTTGCTTTTTTGTATCTTTTTGTTGCGCTTGTTTTTTCTAACGGATTTAACATTCCTTTCCTTCTATTTTTATGCAAATCTTTATACCAGTGAGCCATGGATTTGATAAATTTTGAATCAACTTTTCTTGGATGTTTTCCTTCAATAAATTCCTCAATCAGATAATTATGTGGAATGATCTTTTTTGAATTATCTAATAAAAAGACTTTTGGCCCTAGTTTCCCTTTTGTTTTCTTTAGGAATGAATACTCTCTAGCCATGTTCTTAAATTGATGATTGGTTTCTATTCTTAGAACTAGTTTATCTTTATCGGTTATTAATAAGAAATTATCGTTGTGGCACCCACTTGCAAGGAATTTGTGATCAATATATTTATGTTTTAATTTGGCGCATATTTTCATAATTTGGGCCTTTGTTATTATCATTTTATTAGGTTTATAGCCTCTTTTAATATTTTGGCTGTTGTTTTTTTATCTATCTCTATAATTTCTTCCCTCGGCAAGGAATAACTATAAACTTTATTATATGTATCTCTTAAATCGTTCTTTGGAATTACCATCGGCCTAAGCTTATTTATCTTAATTACTGTATCCCAATTTCCCTTTAATAATATCAGCTTTGTTTTTGCTTCATACTTCTTTGCTAACTTTATTGCTTTTAGTATATCGGTTGACTTGTCCTCATACTTCTTTACAAAACAATCCTCCGTTACTATTATATAACCTTGTTTAAGGTAATTCTCTAGTGAGAAGAGATAATTTTTGAAAGAGATCTCGAAATCCTTTCTATCTCTCTCTTCGTGAGCAGTCATAACCCACTTAAATTCATCAAGTGTGAGCAAGGCAACTTTATTCTTTAGATTCTTCTTATAGTGTTTTATTATACTTTGAGCCAAAGTTGTCTTTCCTGTTGCTGGTGATCCTCTTATTATGATTAGTTTTGATCTTTTCATTTTTTTGACCTCAGACCTTCTTTAATTAGTTGATTATAATCGTTTATGTGGAACTTCTTAACCTTGCCCTTTCTGTCAATATCCAGGGTTGATACGCTTGCGTTGCTGAGTGTGTAATATTTACTTTCAAAGAGATCTAGGCCAAGAGCATTGAGAATTAAGTATAATGAGAAGAATCCATGTCCCACCAAGAGTATTTTATCAGAGTGTTTATGATTCTTGAGCAGTTTTTTATAGAACTTTCCAGCTCGGTCATATCCTCCTTGTAGGCTTTCTCCTCCTTTTGGAGCATGTAGGTGATATGGTTTTCCTGAGTTCATTGCTTCCTTGAAGTAGCCTGAAAAATCGTCCTTTTTGCCCTCGCCATATTTTCCTAGACTCATTTCAACCATTTCCCTTGTGAATGTTGCAGGCACCTTGGAAACAAATGGTTTAATTGCATTGAATGTTGAGCGAGCACGCTTCATGGGACTGCAATAGATTTTGTTTAACTTGACTCTATGAAAGTAAGATCCGAGTCTTCTAGCTTGTTCCTCGCCAATTTCAGTTAGCTCTGCGTCTACCTCTGAGTCATGGTTAGCGTTTCTCTTTGATTGTGCGTGTCTTACTAAATATATCTTCATTTTAACTTCTCTAATGCCTCCTTATACTGTGGCCATTTGGCCAATTTAGTAGCTTCATCAATATCACACCATTTAAATTCATCATGCTCTTTTTCTATGTCAACATTGCAATCTAAATTTATTTTCATGCTAGAGTCAACTTCTATTAGGAAAACAAATTCCATTCCATCGGCTTGGCCATTAGGGAATTCACTTATTTTTGATATCTTAATAATCTCTTCAATTCCTGTTTCTTCTTTTAGTTCCCGCATTGCTCCTTCTTCTGGTTTTTCATCTTCAAGTCTTCCAGTAATTGGCTGCCAAAATCCTCCTCTTGATTCAGTTCTTTTTAGCATTAAAAACTCTTTTTTGTTATTCTGGTTTCTCGTTAGGATTACTTGCAAGGTGTTTTGAGTTTTCATTTTAATTTATTAGCATAATCTTTATTATTTTTCATAGATCAATTTTGAATCTTTTACCTTGCTGTAAAATCCATCTTTAGTATTTTTTGATGGGAAATGACATATAAAATCAACCCTATGGTTAATGGTCTTTGAAGGAGATACCTTATTCTCTAAAGTAATGTCTGAACAAAAAGCTCTAGAATAGGTTCTTGTTTTTGTCCATGATTTTATTTCTTTAAATTCATCAGGGATTTCATAAGATTCATCTACTTCTACTAGCAAGTCAATATCAGAACCCTCCTGGTCCTTATATGGTTCTTTATAAATTCCGAAAGTTCCTCTTGACAGCGAACCCCAAACCCAAACTCTTTTGAAAAAAGCATGTTCTTCTAAATAAGGCTGTATAAATCTTGTGAATTTCTTTAATAATAATTTCTGATTAGGGTAAACGTGTTTTAGAGGTTTATTTTTATTTAATTGATCTTGATGGATTTTGTATTTTTTATAACTCATTTTACTTCCTTCTTTAATCCAAATAAGTAGATAAAGCTTGTTAAGAAGACAAAAATTCCTCCAATGAGAATTGTATTAACTATTCCTAGGAAATTAACTCCAAGGCCTGCTAGGAATACGCCCAATGAGCTGGCAATAGCCCAATTAATACTATTTAGAGATCCTAAGGAGGCTCTTATTCTTGAAGTAAAGACATGGTGGAATGCAGAGTCTTCCACAACATCTATTGCTACTTCAAGTATTGATACAAGGGCCAAAGCTAAAATAGCTAGGGCCAATGTCTTAGAAAATCCAAATATAATCATTGCAAGTCCAACAGCTATTAATAGTCCTGTAAGAGGTTTTCTAAATCCCTTTTTATGAGCCATTTTCTCACCAATTAATGGAGCTCCCAAGGCCAATATCGCTAATAATCCAGATAGGCCTGATAGATATTCTGGATCTAAATTAAGATTTTGTGTTAACATTAAAGGCATGCCTATTGAGAAAAAGCTAAATGCCATTGCACTAAAGAAACCTCCAAACATTAGAATTCTAAGTTCAAGATTATCGCTATGGATAAGATAAGAAAAGGATTCCCTTGCTTTAATGAAGGATTTCATTAAATAATTATGAGGGGTCTTTGTAGGTTTAAAGTTTCTTTCTTCCATATATCTCCAAATAACAAAAAACATAACTAAATTAGTTAGTGCAATAGCTAGCCAAATAAATCTAAAACTTATTGCTATAATGAAAAATCCGATTAAACCACCTATAATGTGTCCTCCTTGATTAAATATAGATCCTCTTGAGAATAATGAAACTATTCTATCCTTCTTCTTAGCTATTTTCAATGCATCAATTGCCCAAGCACTCCCTGCCCCACTGCTAAAAGCCCAAGCAATATCTCCTAAGATCCAAAAGGGAACAATTATCCAGAACTCTGTGAATAGGAAAATTCCTAAAAAGGCAACAAACATCAAAAAGAATGAGATCATTAGAGATTTCTTTCTTGAATCGTAGTCTGCTATTGCCCCAGTAGGAAATTCGAATAAAACCATAATTATTGTTGAAACTGCAAATAATGTTGTTATTGGGATGATTGGAAAGCCCAGAGAGACAAAGTATACTAAAGCAAGGGCCCAAACCAAAGCTCTTCTTATTCCGTGAGTGAACTCCATCCCGTAGAGGATAGATTTTGTTTTCTTTTCAAATGTCATCTTAATCTCTTAGTGTTCCAATACTCATTAAGGTGAGAAATTTTATTGCCTTTCGTTTTTAAGATCATTATTCCAACCATGTGATTCCTTGTCCATTTTCCATCTTTCTTCCATTTATGGGTGTTCTTGCATTCCCATTCACAGAAACCAGTTTTACCATCATCTGACAGATAACATTTTCCAAGTTTAAATTTGATCTTGCTGGTATCTTTCTTCACAACCTTGTTCCAAAACTTAGCTATCTCTTTGTGTCCCTTGTAAGGCTTCGATAATGGACTTTCTTGGTAGATGCCAGATTTAGTAAATATGGAAAGTAAAAGGTCTGTGTCTTGGGTTTCCCAGGCCTTGCCGTAGGTTTTCATTATTTGTTTTAGTTCTTTTATTTTCATTTTAATACCTTTTCTATATCAAAGTTTTTGTACTTTTTATCTATTACATTAAATCTAATATTCTTCTTAAACATTGTTTCTACATAGGTTAGATTGTTATCCATATCATCGTTTTTTGAGAATTCAGAGTGCATTTCATTATTTTTTATCCTTAGTGTATGCTTTATAGACCACAAAAATATTTCGAATAGTTTTATTGGCGTCCAGGTATTAATCTTTTCTTCTAATTCTACCCTGTCTACTTTAATCTTTTTTAGATATTCATTTAGAAATAGCTCTTTTTGATCTTCTTCAAAAGTTCTACCGAAATCTGTTAATAGGTGTGCTAGGTGGGATGCCCTGTCTGTCAATTCCAGATCTTCAAAGTCTATTAGCTTATACTTCCCTTTATTGACTATCACATTTTGCTCGCAAAGATCTCCCTGACTAAGAACTAGATCTGAATTATATTTAGATTTTGGAACATTCCTGATAATATCATCATAAGTGTCTTTAATAATCTTTTTTAGGGTTTTGTTCCTTAAGTTTTTATTTATGTAGATTAGATATTCTTTTTTTAGAAATTTAACATATCTATTACACCCTTTGATAGAATTATCTTTATGAAGTTTTTTTAACTTGCCTTGAATCTTAATTAAGTGTAAATTAGCGCAGAGCTTAGCAATATTTATTATCATCTTATTTTTAAAATAATCTGATGTTTTATTAACTGTTTTTCCTTCCAAGTATGAAATAATAATCAGATCACTGTCAAAGATCTTCCTTGATTTATCTATGGAAAATGCTTTTGGTCCTATTTTGTATTTTTCTAACATCCTTAGAGCTTTGAACTCCCTTTTTGACTTGGCCCTTAATTTTGGATCCATGTTAAGTCTGAATACAAACTTTCTCTTATTTGCTATGACTAAATAGTTTAGGTTTGAGGTTCCCATTCCTATTTTCTTTACTTGGGAAACTTTAACTTTGTTTTTTAGATCCAATTTTTTTGGATTCAAATTCTCAAAATATGATTTGATCTTAGAATTCATTTACTCACATTTAATGGTTTTAGATTATATTTATCAAATAAGATTTTAGTTTTTTTATTTAGATCTGCATTTATTACAGCTATTCCAGCAACCTTGCCGCCTAATTTTTCTATTAGCTTGATTGCTGCTTTAGCTTGTGTGCCTGTTTCTATCCATTCATCCACTATTAGGACGCGGTCTCCTTTGCTGATTGAGGATTTATTTATTTCAAATGTTTTCTTGTGTCTGCTGTAATCGATAAATGATGTGCTTGTCTTTTTTAGGCCTGGGAGTTTTCCTTCTTTTCTGATCAAAACTAGAGGTTTCTTTGTTTTTAGCGAGACAGCGCTGGCTAACACGAAGCCTAGTGCATCTAGGCCGGCTACCTTGTTGTACTTAGTTTTTGAAAATGGTTTGATTAGATCTGACACAAGGCGAGAGAACACAGTTGGATCTTCGAATAGAGGAGTTACATCGCAACGTCCTTTCGTTTTCCTGTTTATTTTTTTGTTGTAGTAAGGGTATTTCATTTTGTTTCCTTCCACATTTTTGAAAATCTATCTCTATTCCTTATTGATCTTTGAATCCATTTATATCTTTGTTCTGGTCTCTTTTTCATTCCTAGATAAGACCACCAGAAAGTGTTACAGGCCTGAATTATTTTAAAGATAATTAGGTTATTCTCTTCTGTTTTGGACAGAGAGTTATGTTTCTTATATTCCTTTACCAAAGTACTTAGTTTGACCTCTCCCTTCCATATGTAGGCAAGATCAAATGCTCTTGGCCTGTGGGCCAAGTTTTCAAAGTCAATAATTCCAGTTAATTTATCGCCCTTCCACAAAAGATTCCATTTATTGAAATCAGAGTGTGCTATTAATGGAGATTTGTTAAGATCATATTTTAGTGCTTTTTTTAGGAGATTCTCAAATGAATCTAGGTTTTTTAGCATTAGTTTGTCTGTTTTGTTTTTTGGTTTAACTTTTCTTAAAATTTTATATCGTCCCAAGATCCATTTACTGTTGTCAATCCAACCAAATTTCTTTTTTATTTTGAAGTTTGATACATATTTGTGATATGTGGCGACCATCTTAATTATCTCATTATGCTGTTTGCGGTTTACATTTATTCTATTCTTCCCAGGTATTTTCTCATAAACTTCTATATGTTTCCCATTTATTCTCGAAACAAAGTTTCCATGTATGTTTTTTCTGTAATTTGGAATCTGATAAGGAAACTTTTCATTTATTAGAAATTCTGTAACTTCATGCATTAGCTGTCTTCTGTCTCTGAGCCATAATCTATACTTTTGTCCTAATATTCTTATTATGAACGCTCCTTTGTTAGTTTTAAGTGTGAAGTTATAGTTTAACATTCCCCTCTCAATTGGTTTAATTTCTTTGATTTTTCCTAGATTGTAATTTTTAGCGATCTTTTCAGCCTCTTTTCTTGTTAATTTCATTTTATCTCTTTTTCATGAATAAATTTATCCCAGATCTTTCTGAACTTTGGTGTCTTTTTAATCTCAGGGAATGTGCCTTGGGCAATTATCTTTCCTTTTTCAAACATGTAGATGTAGTCAAATTTCTTTAATAAGTTTAACCTGTGTATTGATGAAACTACAACCTTGTCGTTAAACTCGCGGAAAATATTATCATAAATCTTCATTTCATTAACTGAGTCCACACTACTAGTTGGTTCGTCCATTAATATTATTGATGAGTTTTTAGCTGCTAGTATTCCTCGTGCCAGGGCGAGGCGTTGTTTTTCTCCTCCGGATAGAGAAACTCCCTTTTCCAAAACGTTTGTGTCTAATCCATTCTCTAATCTTTTCATTACTGGGAAAAACTGAGCCATTTGCACAGCCTTGTCAATTTCCTCCTTTGTGTGAGATAGATCCATTGTCACATTGTATTTGATTGAGTTGTTGAAGATTTCAGGATCTTGTGGGATTAACGTAACTTCTTCTCCTAACTTGTCAAATCCATTTTCTTGTGGTTTATTGTTAACAATGACTGATCCTGAATCTGGAGGGTGGAGTCCACGAATTAATGTAAGGACTGTGCTCTTACCTGATCCTGATTCTCCTATTAGTGCAATTTTTGTTCCTTTCTTTATGTCTAGATTTATGTCAGAGAGGTTTGTTTTTTTACCTGCGCGATCATAACTGAATGAGAGGTTCTTTAATGCAATTTTATCCCACCCCCTAGGCAGCGTGCCTGGTTCTTTCCTAGCCATTTTTTTGAATTCCTCATCTATTGGGTATGCGCTTACTATGCTAGAATCATAAGCTACGATACGGCCATAGATCTCTGCGAAGTTGTAGAATGTGTCTCCTACTCTTGCTAGATATCCATAGAGGATATAGAGGGTTCCAATTAGTATAATGCCTGTAGTTGTGTAATCTGTGTATGCTCTTAGGCTTAACACTATAACTGTCATCAATGCTATTGCTATGCTTGCAAACCCCCATTTTATTTCTATAAGGGTTGCTTGTTTCTTGAATGTGGGATAACTAGCCATTATTCTAGAATCTATCTCTTTTCTTACTGTTCTTTTTAGGCGCAAGGAGATAACTGTGATTACATTGCTTATGTAATCATATATTGCTGCCGATATTTTATTCCCATACTTATTTATCTCTTGATAATATTTGTCTAGTTTCTTGTCAAACTTTGTTATTGCAAATACTACAATTATTGAGAAAGATAGTGCTATCGCAGCCGCAAAAACATCTACAAATAGAAGAATTATGAGAGATCCTAGAATGTTTACAACCCCGTAAACTATGTTGAATGTTGAGAATTGAGAGAATCCCTCAATTGCTGCAGTTCCCCTATTAATTTTATCTATAG
>CEPZ01088362.1_pt1 | contig 11250 bp, 7 predicted proteins | sample 530461 | NCBI WGS metagenome assembly CEPZ01 (sample SAMEA2620106, study PRJEB7988) | marine metagenome | isolation source: saline water (ENVO:00002010), including | reverse complement strand
GGAGATGGATTGTTTGATTGTTTAGATACAGTTGATTGTTCAGCCCATGCCTCTTGTGTTGTTGCTAGTGTTTGTAATGCTGATTTCAATTATGGAGTGACTGCATGTGTTAATGATAGAACAATAAAGTATCCTTCATCGATTGTGAATATAACTGGAGTGGGATGTACTGCTGCAAATATAACACTTCCTGCAAATGTGACGACGCTTAGCGATTGTGATGGAAATGGAATTATTGGAAGCTTGGAAGATGTGGTTACAGATAATGTTGATATAGAGATATTTGTCGATGGAAATGATCTTGATGAAACAGGAGACTATTCTGGGAGGTCGAGAGATATAGAAATAGTTGATGAAGATGAAGATATTGTGATAGTTGAGTTGGATGATTTCGATTTTGATGATGATCTTTTGGATTTAACAGAGTTGGAAATTCGGATGGCTAGAAGTTCAGGTAAATATGGATATCTGATTGTTGAAGGACTTTCAGGAGATGAGAAAGTATTTACCTTTAGGAAGCTGAATAGTGAAAGTGAATATGTTTGTGTCAAAGAAAGAACTGGAATTGATAGCATAAGTTCTATTAGTAAAAAGTGTGACAGATCTGGGGAAGACTTAGTGAAATGTGATGGAGATGCTTATGAAGATTATAGGTGTAATATTTTTGAATACAGTGGAGATGATTACTTCGAGGTTTCAGGGTTGAAGAAGGGAGGAGTTAGAGAGATTTTGCCTGAGGATATAGGAGTTTCTGACGACGGAACTGACGACGGAGCTGACGACGGAACACCTGGAGGAGGAACTGGAGTAGAAAATGTGACTGGAGGAACTGGCGGAGGAAATGTGACTGGAGGTTCTGGAGAAGGAAGTAGTACAAAAGTGCCTTCTCGGGCTATTTTGTGGGTTATTCTTGGGACTTTGCTATTAGCGATATTAATAGTTGGGATTGCTCTGTTGATGTTATTCTTTAACAAAAAGAAGAAGAAACCAGATTTGAATCTTGGACGTGGAGTTATAATTAAGAATCCTTTTGCTAGGAAGGGATTTCGATATTAATTTAGAATAAGATGAGAATAAAAGAAAATAAGTATTTATAAAGCTACAATCATTATAAAATAGAATAGAAATTTAGTACAAATTGAATATAAAATGAAAATAAAGCAGACAAGAAGTCCGCTAATTATTCATTTTCAAAAACGGAATAAAAAATGAAAATAAGAGGTTTAAATGTTGGGAATAAGGTAATTTATTTATCTGTTTTTCTTGTAATACTTTTAGTTTTGCTATCTGTGGCTATTTATAATCTTAATACTTTGGAGAAAGAGAAATTATTGCAATTGGCCCCTCCAACAGATGATATTCTATATTATGATTTTGATACTTTGACAGAATTGAGTCAACCTGTTTTGTTTGATATTGGGGGTGGAGAAGACAAAGTTAATTTGGGAGATAGTTTACCTATCGAACCTTGGAGTCTTTCTGAAGATCATTTGAGAACTGTGCTTGGGAATGAAATTTATAATAATGGGGATGGAGATGGGTTTGAATATAATCAGAACATTTATTTTTCAGATAATTTTGTTTTGAAGCACAAAGCTAATGGTACCAATTATTCTGTAATTGGTTTAGAGAATGATAATGGAGAAATTTTTACTTATAGTCTGACATTTACTACTTCTCCAAGTGCTGGATTTGAGGGAACCATGTTAAGATTTTTAGGAAAGGAGTATTATGTTCAGAGTTATGATTCTTCTGCAGGGATGAAAGTTTTCGATTCTATTTTGGAAGAGTTTAATGTGACTCTTAATGAAAGTGGCGGAGGGAGTGTAGCGTCGAGGTATGATGGAGATGATATAGTTGGTTTGAAGATATTAAGTATTGGAGCTGGGACTGTTACATTAGAAGAGAATTTGGTGAATATTGGAACACTTAGTGAGGGAGATACGTATGAATTATCAGAGGGAGTTTATTTGGGAGTCAAGAAGATTAATTATGTTGCAAGTGGATTTAGTACTGTTGAATTAGTTGTTGGAAATGTTAAGACAGATTTTGTGAATGGAGGAAATATAAAAGTTAATGATGAAGATGTTGAGGGATATGCTGTTTCTATAACTGATTCAGGGAGTTTTGAATTGAGTATTGTTTATAGTGAGAATTTATTTTTGGAAGATGGAATGAGTTTTGATTTGCCTGTTTTCGAGACTCTGTCTTTTGGACTTAATGTTAATGATAGACAGGAAAGAGGAATCGTTTCCGTTTTGAATAATTCAGAGAGAATAACTTTTTCTGCGAATATAAATGGAGTGTTGAGGAAAATTGATTTGCTTAGTGTTTCTAGTACTGGAGAGATTAGAATAGGAAACTCTACTGATAAACTTCTTGCTGTGAGTGGAAATAGTTTGGATGTAGAAGCTGATTCTGGTTTGGGAATTGTTCAATCAGATTTCATAACTACTTTTAGTGACGCTATTAATTCTGTGGATAGAAATAATGAGATGATGGCTCAGACATTTTTACTTTCTCAAGGTTCAGCGCAGTCTATAAATGAAGTTAAACTTTTTGTTAAGAGAACAGCTTCTAATGATAAGGGGTTTGTAAAGATGTTTTTGACAGGAGTTGATGTTGATGAAAAGCCGGATTTGAGTAATATTTTATCAGAGTTACAAGAGATAAATATTTCTAATTTGAGTGAAGATAGTTATGAATGGATTAGTCTTAGTATTCCCGTTGTTACTTTAGATATTGGGGAGAGCTATGCGGTAGTTATTAACGGAACGAATATAATTGGGACCGATGCTAATAATTTTGCTTGGGCATTTAGCGATGCCGATCCTTATGCGGATGGAGAAATTCACAGGAAAGCATACAATACCGATACTTGGAATCCTTCAGGGACTGGTAGAGACTTTGCTTTTGAATTGAAAGGATTCAACTCTCTTTCTAGGAGGGAATTTTTTGCTTCTGTAGGAGACCAGACTTATGGAGAGAGTTATTTATTGAATGTAAAAGATATGACTATATCTGATACAGAAGAGAGAATTGTTTTGGAGAATATTTTTGATGGGGCAGAAGAGGATTTGAATGTTGGAGAGTTTAATGAATATGGGAATGTAAAAGTTGAAGTAAAAAGCGTTTTGGCGGGAAGGAATGGATTTTCGTTAGAGGTTTCTCCTGTTGATGGTATTGGAACTGGAAGCTTTGAAAAGATTTATACAGATTCTGGATTATCTGTTAATATTCCTACTGATCTAAGTGGAGAAAGTGTAATCTTAGAATTTGAAGAAGAAGATGTTGGGACAAAGGGAGAAAGTTTTGATATTGTTGTTGGGAAGACTTTAGATGGGAATTTGAGTGTTAAGGGCACTTCTTTACAAGAGTTTTCAGATACTTTGACAGGAAGAAATGTTTCTTATGTTGTTTCTGGTTTTGCTACAAGAGTTGAGAGAGAAGGGAATTTAGATAATTCTTCTGTCGAGATTAAATATTATGGAGAAGAACTTTATGGAGAATTGAGAGTTGAAGAGATTGGAGAAAATATTTATTCTAGGAGTGCTCTTCTTGATTTAAGAGGGGGCGAAAGTATTGGGACAATTAAAGGGGTAAGATTAGAAGAAGGGCAATTTGAAAATGCAGCAATGTTTACAGGAAATGGAGAGTATGTTGAAGTTGGAGGAAGCCCAGATATTGATTCTTTAGAACAGGGAAGTTATACACTTGCTGCTTGGTATAGGCCTTTGGGTGTTCCTGGAGATGGACATGCAATTATTGCAAAATCAGAAAATGGCTTGGCTGAGGGACAGACTAATCTGTATCCTATAGGGCTTAAGTATAAGATGACAGGAGCTGATGAAGGATTTGCTATGACTCATTATGAAGGAAGCAGTGGATATGAAGCAGTTACTTCAGGGCCTGGATTTGGTGTTGATGGAGATTATTTAGTTACAGGTGTTGTTGATAGGGCTGCTGGAAAAGTTAAAATATATGTGAATGGAATTCTTGAGGATACTAGAAATATTGCATCTATTACATCTGCAAGAACTTATGATAGTAATTGGAGAATTGGAATTTCCAATATTAATTCTAGTGTTTCTATGGAAGAATATTCTGCTAATGGTTTAGTTGATGAAGTCAAGATGTGGGATCGGGCTTTGACTGATTCTGAGGTTTCAGAACTTTACAATTCATATGAAGTTCCTTCTAATATTCTCTTGATAATTCCAGAGAATTGTGCCGCCGTTAGTTTGCAAAGTGCTTGGAATGCGATATTTAAGAGAGCAGACTTTGCAGATAGAGATGTATTGTTTACTAGCGGGGCCGTTCATGGAGGCGGCTGTAGTGATTATTTTGTATATGGTCTTATTAGTGAAGGGGTTTCTTTCCAAGGAGATTATGTTATGATGGGGAGTTCTGAGAGTGTTACAGAGGCAGGAGATAATGTGTATAACATTACAGAAGAGTCATTTGTGTTTAGTTGGTTTAATGTTTCTTATGAGAATAATTTATCTGAGTTTACAGCTTTAGGGAATTTGAGTGTTTTGAGTTATTTGCCAAATGATGGTGGTGTTGATTTTATTAGAGATAAAGTTGTTCGTTTCTCAGGAAATGGATTGTCTAAAATTTCTGCAATCAATTCTATTCTTACAGATTTCAATGGTGAAATTAATATGAATGATTTCCATGAGAGGATTGTTATGACTCCAGAAGAGAATTTGACATTTTATGATTATGGAACAAGACATTTAGGAGGAGATCTTAATTTGAGCATTAGTGCTAATTACTCATATATTTTATTAGACTTTTATAAGAAGACCTTTGTTTCTGGGCCCGATCCAGAAGTTCCTCTTTGTAATTTTGAACTTCGGAATACGACTTGTAGCGAAGATACGAAGATAAGATATCCTCATTTGTTGGAAACAGCAAATTGTAGAGTTTCTGTTCCTGTTAATGAGACGTTTATTGAAGATTGTGACAGTAACAATATTACGGGGAGATTAAAGAATTTGGGAAGACAGAATTTGATTTTACATATGAAGATTAATGGAACACAGACTGATGGATCTGGAGCAGTTCAGACAGGAAAGAAGAAAGTGGAGTTTATTGAAAACGGTAGTGTTGTTAGAGTTGAATTTGAGCATGACTTTGATTCAAAGGTTTTAGATTTATCAAGTATAGAGATTATTAAACAGGATTCGAATGATGATTTCGGTTACCTTATTGTTAGAGGAATACAGAGCACTAAGACTATTAGAATTGATAGATTAGATAGTTCAAGTGACAAGGTTTGTATTGAAGATAGAGATGGAGTTACTAGTGTTAGTGATATTAGTAGGAGTTGTGGAGGAAGTTTTGAGTATGAGATAGATTGTGATGGGACAAGGGAAGATGGATTTACTTGTGAAGAATCTCTCGATGAGGATTATTATATTGTTTCTGGGCTTTCACATAGCGGAGTTAAGGAATATGTTCCTAGTTCTGGGCGGACGCCAAACGGAGGAAATAATAATGGGGGAGGGAATAGAAGGACTACAACTCCTAATAATAATTCGGGATCAGGAGGATCAGGATCAGGGAGTGGAAGTGGTTCAGGAGGATCAGGAGGCAGTGGAACTGATGATGATGATGATGATGATGGTGGGAAAGTTTGGCTTTGGATTATTATAGGTATTTTGGCGGTTGGAATAATCTCAGTTGCAATATATCTTCTTCGAATTGTTTTGGATAAGGGAACTGAAGATTCAAGGTTTCTTGTTAGACAAGATCCAATGACAAGAACTCAATTAGGTGGATATTGATTTTCTTGTTCTTAAAGAGCTTTAAAAAGCTTTATAAAGAGCTTTTTATAGATAATAGGGAAGATGGTTGCTAAATCTAATCTAAAAGTACAAAATATCGTCGCTACTACGTCTCTTGGGAAGCCTGTTAGTTTGACTAAATTAGCTAGAAGTCAGAGCAATACAGAATATAATCCAGAACAGTTTCCAGGGCTTGTTTTGAGGATTAAAAAGCCAAAATCTGCAGTTCTGGTATTTAGTTCAGGGAACTTGGTTTGTACAGGGACGAAATCAGTAGCTCAAGTTAAAGAAGTTATTAATCAAGTTATAAAGCAAATTGGGAAAATAGGTGTTAAGATTACAGATAAGCCAAAGATTACAGTTCAGAATATTGTTGCTTCTGGAAGTATTGATTTGAATTTGAACCTTAATGTATTAGCGTTACAATTGGAAAATACAGAATATGAGCCTGAGCAGTTTCCAGGGCTTGTGTATAAGTTAGTTGATCCTCCTGCTACTTTTCTTTTGTTTTCAAATGGGAAGTTGGTTTGTACGGGAACGAAGGATAGGAATCAGCTTGAAGAAAGTATGAAACAGCTTAATAGGAATGTTAAGGAAGCTGTTAAGAAGTGATTTCTATTCAATTTGATATTTTTCTCTGATTTTGTGTGCTAAATCTATAAGGGGTTTTACTTTGGGATCATCTAGAGGATATTCTTCAGTTTCTTTGCCAGACAAGATGCATAAGTTTCCTATGCTTGGGATGTAGACACCATTGTTTAATCTTGCTATAGGAGTTGAACCTATTTGAAATATTCCAAAATAATAAAGATTTTTCAAGGAAACTTCGCGAACCTTTTTTGAACCTGTTAATTCTCCAACCAATGTGTATGGAATTTCTGTATTCATAACTCTTGTACTCCCAAATCTTACAAAACTTCCTTTTCCTCCTGTTGTGATTGGGTCTGAAGTGATTTGAGTGCTAAATGCGAGGGCGAAAATATTGAAAGGATTTCCAGGGTTTCCAATGCTTCTTTTTTCTGTTTCTACTGTGCTTTCGCAATATAAGTCATCAGTTCTTTTTTCTAAATCATTGTTTAAAGCAGATTCCATTACTTCTTTGCCTCTTTCTAGTGGAGAAATTTTTGGAGAAGAAGTGCAGGCAGGCAGAAAGAATGCAGATGCTCCTATCACTAGGGCAGATAAAGATGTTGTTATGTGCTTTGTTCTTTTCATGATATTTGGGCGATGAGATGATATTTATTCTTTACTATGTTAGAAGAATTGTTGGAGTTTTAGTTGTTGTTTTTTGTTTTTGAGAAGGATTGATTTATCTGTGTAATAGTTTATGGGGATTCTCATATTGCTTTGTATATGTTCTAGAGCAAGAGAAAGTGAAGGGAAGGTTTCTGGAGGAGAGGAGAAAGCTTGTCTACTGACTTGTCGCAGAATGCCGACACCAAGAGGGGCGTAGTATTCTGGACGAATTTCTCTGAATACGAGGCAGGAAGCTTGTTTACGAATTTTCATTAGATATTCACAAAGAGCGAGACGGTTTGCATAATATGCGCCAGTAACAGAGTTAGCATATTTTCTTCTTGGAAAGAAGGATTCATGATCATGCCATACGGCGAAAGATTTCATTGCAATTTCCATTACTTCGAATTCCCAGGTATCTGGAATGAGGAGAAAGTGATAATGGTTTCCTACATAATTTGAGGAAAACACGAGAAATTCAGAGATTTGAGGAAAGAATTTTATTTGTTTTAGTTTTTCTTTTGATAGGGTATCGTCGACGGCAGTTATAGACCAACGAGTGGGAACGAGAATGCGATTCTTTTTCATTCCTAGAAGACCAGCGGAGAGGATTTTCATTATGTTGGAACTTTGGATTCCAGCGGAATCAAGTTCAAGGATTGCTGTTTTAGATTTTGTTTCATTATCGGAGACAAGGGATTCAACTTTATTTTTTACTTGAGGATTTTCTTGAAGCTTGACTTGGGAAACGGGAGCGGCATTGCTTATTAGAGGAACACGAGAATCAGATTCTAAATTTTTTGTTATTGATTTCTTTAACTTAAAGGAAGTTGATACGGATTTATGAGTCATCGCAATTTCTTGCATTGTTTTGAGGAACTTTAGGTTTTTATTGTTTGCTGAGGAATTTGTGAAGACTGGAGATTTAATATGTCCTTTTGTTCTCCCGTAGATTAATTGGTTTCTGAATTTTAGGATTGAAGGGATTTGAAGACGGTTTTTATGCCAGAGTTCGTGTGATGAGAGGATTTCTGTGTTTCCGTGTTCTGTAGGACTTAAGATTCCTATGTTTATGTTTGGATAGTTGTAACGGCCTACAAAGACTTCTGGCGGGCTTGATCCTGAAAATGCAGAAAGAGAAACAGCCTTTCCTAAGAAGAGAGAATGTTTTTTACAGTTATCTTGGCCGCAGATTTTACAATAAGACATTGAGGAATTTGGAAAAGATATGTTATATAGTTGTGTTACACTTCAATAGGAGCTAAGAGGAAATTAGAGTTAACCTTTCAAATCAGAGATTCCTAGAAGGATGAATAGAATACCAAGCATTGCGATAAACCAGAAAATTCCACCTTTGAGGAATACCCAAGCAGCAGATCTGAAATTCCAGAATGATCCCCACCAATCAGCAGAGTACCACGCAATTATGATTGCTCCAATCACAAGTATTAGTCCCAATAGTAGTTCGGCCCATTTATTCATGTCTTTCTTAGAAATAATGGATATTTAAAGTTTTTCACAATTTTTTCACTACTTAATATGATAAAATTTCATGATAGGAAATTTATTTAAGTCGAAGAAACAGATAGTGATATGGAAAAAAAGGGGATTATTATCATTTTAGTTTTGGCAATTATCATTGTTTTAGGTGTTTTTATTTGGAGTTTTTTGAGAATAGACTTAAGTCCTGACGTTGGGAGAGGGGAGATTGAAGAATGTAAAACTCTTAAGTATAATGGAGAGGGGAAAATAGATATTGTTTTTCTTTCTGATGGGGGGACCGCTAAGAAGTATTCAGATTATCTTTTGAATATTGATCCTTTTAAGGAGAATACAGAAGATTTTAATTTTTATTATGTAGATGATTATGAGCCTGAGTGTGAGTTTTACAAAGACATTGCTTTATTGTGTTATAATAAAGAGGTTGTGAAGAAAGCGGGGAGCTGTCCAAATGATTATGTTGTTGTTGTTAGAGAAGAGAAGAGTAATATTAGAAGTTCAAGTTATATGAATGTTATGAGTTTGAATAGTAAACATAAACTGAATGTGTTTCCACATGAGTTTGGGCATGCCTTTGCTAGTTTTGCAGAAGAGTATGTTCCAGGAAATATTCCTAAGAATGCAAAGAATTGTGTTGCTGAATGTGCTGATTTTCAAGGAGAAGAAGAAGGATGTTTTGAGGGATGTTCGAAAACAAACAGAATTAGAAGTGTGAATAATGGAGTAATGAGAAGTTTGAGTTCTGATGATTTTGGCGATTTTAATGAGAAAATTTTACAAGAGAGAATTGATGAGAGTCTAGGAAAGCAAGGAGGGAGTATAACTGGAAGAGTTGGAGAAGTGTTTACTGAATGTGTTGATCAAGAATATTATTTGTTAACATTAGAGAAGACAAGTGAGGGGATTGTTGAGAAGAAGAAAAATTTAGAAGTAGGTTGTCTTCCAGCTTTGAGCACAGGAAGTTATAGTTATAGTTTTTTGGGAGCTGAGGGTGGAGGGAATTTCGATCCTGAAAATTTATTTACTGTTGTGGAAGATGATTCTGGAGAGACTGGGGGAGAGACTTATAGTTATTTAGGAGAATTTTTACTTCCTGTTCCAATTGTAGACGGGGCAGAGGTGTTGAGAATAGACGATGGGGCTGGAATTGTGCTTGAAGTAAATTTATTAGATGTTGATGCGAGGGCATGTAGAATATGAAAAATAAGAAGGGAGTAAGTAATGTAGTATCTGTTGTTTTGATAATCTTAGTTGCGCTTGTTGCAGTTTCTATTTTAAGTGTTTTCATTTATAATTTTGCTAAATCGCCTGGATTGTCGCCCCAATTAACTTGTTTTGAACTTGATTCTGCTAGACCAATTAAGATTACTGATGTCTGTCATAATCAAGATAGTGAAGAGTTAGAAGTTTCTTTAGTAAGGATTGGAGATAATTTGGAATTTGAAAATATCTATTTTCTTTCTACAAATGAAGGGGAGACAGAGAGATGGTGTTGCGGAGGAGATTGTGATGAATGTCAGATTTTGAATAAAGGGAGTAAGAAATATTATCTTGATGCTTCTGGATTGGGTAGAGAAAAGTTGGATAAGATAGTTTTGACAGGGTTTGATTGTTCTCTTGACGAGAGGAAGATTGAAAATTGTTGATTACTTCAAGAGAAATTGAAGTCAAAAAGAGGTTTAAATAGTACTTTTCTCTTTATCTGTTATGAGTAAAAATACAATAAATGTGGATCTTGATGATCCGAGAATAGGAAAGATAGCTGATGTCATTTCAAATAAGACAGGTAAGAAAATACTTGGGGAGTTGGCAGAAGCTGGAAGTGAAGGACTTAGTGAGTCTGAGATTTTGGAGAGGTTGAAAATTCCTGCTAATACAATTAATTATAATATTAAGAAATTAGAATCTGCTGGGCTTGTTGAGAAAGTTTCTGGGTTTTTGTGGAGTGTAAAGGGAAAGAGGATTCATAAGTATAGAGTGAGTAATAGGAAGATTGTTATTTCTCCTAAAACGGGAATGAAAGGGATCCTTCCGGCTGTGCTTGTTTCTGGGGTTTTGGCTTTAGGAATAAAGATTTTTGGTTTTGGAACAGAGAGTGTTGCTAGTCAAAATTTTATGGAGAAATCTGTGGATGTTGTTGCTGTTGAGTCTGCTCGTGTAGCTGAATCTGGAGGAAGTGTTGCAAGCGATTTAGGAATAGAAGCTGCAAAAAGTTTTGCTGAAGGTCCTGTAGAAGTTATGCAGGTTGCTTCTAGTAGTGGAGATATTGCTCTGTGGTTCTTTTTGGGAGCTTTAGTTGGATTATTAGTATTTTTGATATGGAGTTGGAGACAAAATGTTAAATAAGAGGAGGAGTGAAAGGAGGATTAAAAATGGATAATAAGATTATAGCAGGGATTTTGATAATAGGAATAATTGCAGTTGTAGCTTATCTTGGAACTGGGACAGGCGGATCAATAGTTTCTGCTTCAGGAATTTCAAATTTAGATGTTGAGCCTGATTTAGCAGTAATTCATTTAGATTTAATTGGAAATGGAAATACGTCAAGTGCAGCCAAAGATGAGTTAGATATAATTTATGATGGTGTTGAGATTGCTCTTTTGAGAGCTGGTCTAGATAGAGATCAGATAAAGACTGAAGGTTTTAACATATATCAAGATTATAGATATGAAAATCGTGTTAGGAAAGAGAATGGTTTTATTGCAAGACAGTCAATTGTTAT
>CEPZ01209582.1_pt1 | contig 11252 bp, 10 predicted proteins | sample 530461 | NCBI WGS metagenome assembly CEPZ01 (sample SAMEA2620106, study PRJEB7988) | marine metagenome | isolation source: saline water (ENVO:00002010), including | reverse complement strand
CTACAACATTGTAAAAAATTTTAACAAACTAACAGGACTAAATTCTATCATCAATACGAGTTTCAATATGCATGAGGAACCAATAGTCTGTTCTCCTTATGATGCCATAAGATCTTTTAAGCAAGGACACTTAGATTACCTGGCAATTGGAAATTATTTAATCAAAAATGATAGAGATATATTATGAAAGGTATAAAACATGGGATTAAACTTTGGAGTACAAACACAAATCTGTATAATGAAGTCATCTCAGCTTACAAAAGCGAAGATTTTGATTATTTAGAATTATTCTACATTCCAGATAAAGAAGAAGAAATACAAAAATTAATTGATGACAATGTTCCAATTATTATACACGCCCAATTACAGGATGAAAGGGTTTCTTTTGAAAAAGGAGTAGAAATTTTCAGGAAAACAAACATTTTTTCCAATAAAGTAAACTCAAAATACATAATTTTACATCCTTGGCTCAAGAAGAAAGAAGAATTTATTAAATTTCTAGATATAAATAAAGAAAATAACAAACTAACAATAGAAAATGTTCCAAAGGCAAGTATACATGAAGGAAGTGGAGATTTATTAGGTTACAAAGTTGAAGATATAAAGGAATTTTTAGAAATAGGTTCTTTCAATTTTTGTTTAGATATCAATCACGCAATAAAATCCGCAACAAGTCAAGGAATAGACTACAAAGAATACCTAAAAAAATTCCTAGAATTAAAACCAAAGATAATACATTTAGGGGGAGGATTCAAAGAAAAGGAAGAAGATGAACACCTAAACCTGGATGAGGGAAACTATGATATAAGATTCATTAAAGAATTAATTAAGAAAAGCTCAGCCGAATATCTCACATTTGAGGTACCTTTTAAAGAAGGAATTCAAAACAATTTAAAAAATATAAACTATTTCCAAGAGGTCTAAATGAAAATTCTCATAACGGGAGCAAATGGATTATTAGGATCAAACCTATGTTTAATGTATTCCAAAAATAACGAAATTTACGCCACAGATAAAGAAGAACCTAAAATAGAAAATTGTTCAAATCACAAACTGGATGTAACAAAAGAAGAAGACATTCAATTAATAGAAAAATTAAATCCAGAACTCATAATACACTGTGCCGCAATCATAAATTTAGATTATTGTGAAGAAAATAAGAAAGAAGCAAGAGAAACAAATGTATTGGGATCAGAAAAAATAGCTAAAGTTACTAAAAAACTAAACGCTCACATGATCTATATTTCTTCAGATTCTATTTTTGATGGAGAAAGGGGAAACTACAACGAAGAAGATGAACCAAATCCTCTTAACTATTATGGAGAAACCAAATTAGAATCTGAAAAGATAATTTCATCTATATTAGAAAATTACACAATTATAAGAACAAACATTTACGGATGGAATAAACAAAATAAAGTCAGTTTAGCAGAATGGATGCTAAACAAACTAGAAAATAAAGAGGAACTACATGCTGTCAAAGATGTATTTTTTTCTCCCATTTTAGTAAACAACTTAGGAGAAGCAATTTTAGAATTATATAATCTAAAATACAAAGGAATAATAAACGTAGCAGCTCCAAATAACTGTTCAAAGTTAGATTTTGCAAAGAAAATAGCCGAAACTTTCAATCTAGATAAAGATATAATAACACCTATAAGCATAGGGGATCTAGAATTAAAAGCAAAAAGACCAAAAAATATGTCTTTAAACATAGAAAAAGCAAAATGCATACTAAAAACCAAATTGCTAAGTATTAATGAAGGATTAACTAAATTCAAGGAATTAAGAGAAGAAGGATTCGTTGAAACACTTAAAAAAGATATTTAAAGATACTGCTCATCCTAAAAATATGGCCAATATAAATACCTACGCTAATAAGATTACTAAAGCTGCAGGAATAATGTTTATTGGATTAGTTTTTAGTAGATTATTCACTTATTTTTATGTAATTCTTCTAGCAAGGTTAGGAAGTTCCACATATGGGTTATTAACCTTAGGATTCACAGTCATAACCTTTCTATCTACACTAACACTAATGGGGCTAAAACCCGCATTACTAAGATTTATTTCATTCTATAAAGGAAAAAATGATGAAAGGAGAGTTAAAGGAACTATTCTAACTTCAATGAAGATTTCTATTCCTTTATCAATTATTGTTGCCATACTTGTATTCATTTTTGCAAAAGACATAGCCAATTTATTTCACAATCCCGATTTAACTCTTTTACTAAGGATGATGGCAGTTCTTATTCCTATAAGGGGTTTTAATAGAATTTTTATGAACTCCATAACCGCATTCCAAAAAATAAAGCAAGTAATTCTAATTGATCACATCATAAGAAATGTTGTCAAATTAGGTTTAACATTTATTCTAATCCTAATGGGAATGACCATTCTTGGTCCCGTAATCGCCTTCATGATCACAATATTAGTTGTATTTGTGCTATCTTTCTATACTTTAGAAAAAAAAGTATTTCCTATAATAAAAACAAAGGTTAAAGCAGTATACAACAGAAAAGAATTACTCTTATTTGCTGTACCTCTACTCTTTTCAGATTTTCTTGTAGACATCGCAAAATGGGCAGATACATGGTTCATAGGTGCATTCAGAACAACTTCAGAAGTAGGAATTTACAACGTTGCTCTTCCAACCGCAAATCTATTAGTATTAATTCCGACTGCTTTAATGGCTATATTTATTCCAATAATAACAGAATTATACGCAAAAGATAAACTAAAAGAGATCAAAAAAATAGGAAAATTGATTTCAAAATGGATATTCTTTGTTAATCTTCCTTTAATAGGGTTCTTAATCATATTCTCAAAGGATTTATTAAGAATAGTCTTTGGTGCAGAATATGTAGCAGCATACCCTATAATCACATTACTAGCAATAGGACATATTTTCTACTCACTGTATCATATCCCAGCAAATATTTTACAAATGATTAAAAAAACTAGGATAATCTTTTTGATATTTGCAATAGCAGTAATTATAAACATAACATTAAACGCGATTCTAATTCCTACTTACGGAATGATTGGAGCAGCAATAGGAACTGTTAGTTATTTTATCAGTCTTTACATTTTAGTTTCACTCTTCGCATATAGACTTAGAAAAATGCAATTCTTAAGATGGATCTATTTAAAAGCTATAATTTCTCTTTTAGTTACATCATTCCTAATAATCCAAATATCAAAAGTTCTACTTCCAAGTTCACTAATAAACGTTTTAATTTTATCTTTGATATTCATAACCATATACTCAGGGATAATCATACTCTTAAAGGGACTTGAAGAAGAGGATTATGAAGTAATAAACAACATAAAAAAGAAATTCAAAAGATAATAGATAAAATAAAGTCTATTTTTTTTTACAAACTCCTATTAAATCTAAACTAGTTCTCAAATTGTCTTTAACTATGTAATAATGTTCAACAAGGTGTTCAGAAACGAAATCAATATTTTTATTCTTTTCAGAAATAGATCTTCTAAGCAGTCTAATAACAAACGGTTTTAAAGATTCAGGGATCAAATTTCTTAAGTGAAAAGGATCAAATGAAGCTATTCTAAGGTTCTTTTTTACTCTTTTTATTTCAATTTCCTGAATTTTATCACTTCCCTTAACCCCAAAAATAGCTATATTTTCAAATTTGTGATAGAGAAGTTCTCTTAAAGAATTGTGACTATACTCCCTCACATGAAATCTATTCCAGGGTTTTTCTCCTGGTTTTAGTCTATAATCTCTATTGGGTGTAGCCAAAATAAGGATTCCTTCTTTTTTTAGTACTCTATAAATTTCACAAATATAATTTTTATCATCTCGTAAGTGTTCAACAACTTGAAATGAAACTACAACATTAAAATGATTATCCTCAAAAGGAATTTTAAATCCACCATAATGCTTAAAAGACAAATTATTTGATATATATTTCTTTGAAGCATATTCAATTGAATTGAGGTCAACATCCAATCCCACTATCTCTTTAACCCTTTCCGATTGAGATAACAAATGAGTCCCATACCCTTCCCCTGACCCTATTTCCAAAACTTTACAATTTTTAGGAAATTTTTTCTTAGCAAATCGGTACACAAACAAATGACGTAAATAAACGATATACTCCTCTTCAGAATCCAATTTTTCAGGTAAAATTCTTTCTCCTGTTTTCGAAATCATAGTATACAAAAACAAAGGAAGAATATAAAAAAGTATCGATTATAAATATTCCTAAAAAGGAATAATTAGTTTACAACCGCAAAAAAAATCCAATAGAAGATAGATAACAATCCCCTTCATTAAATTAGGAGATTCCCATAGGAAATATAATGATGAAAAAGATAATCATCTTTAATATATCTGGAATAGGAAACGCAATACTTTTCACTCCTACATTAAAAAAACTAAGAGAAAAATTCAAAAAATTCAAAATAGTACTTTTTGTAAGGAATAGAGCTATAGCAGATATATTTTCTGGAAGCAAATATGTAGATAAGATAATAATTTTCAACAATAAAAATCTTCTTCAAAAAATAAGAGTACTAAATAGATTAAGAAAATTCAAATGGGACTACAGTATAACTGCATTTCCTTCAAATAAATTTCAATTTAATTTATTAGCTTTTTTAGTAGGAGCAAAAAAAAGAATAACTCACAGGTACAACGTTGGAAGGATAAAAACATTAAGTTTTTTACAAAACACAAAGATTCTTGTTAATGAAGATATACATGATGTTGAACAAAACATCAACTTACTCAAAGCATTCAAAATAAAAGATAATAAAAGAGAAAAAATATTCTTCCATATTTCAAATAAGGATAGATACTTTGCCAAGAATTTTTTTCAGAAAAAAGATTTGAATAAATTTAGAGTAATAGGAATACATCCTGGATGTAAAAAAAAGGATAAAGCAAGAAGGTGGCCAAGGAAAAATTTTATTAGATTAATAAATAAATTAAACGAAGATAAAAAGAATAAAGTATTTTTATTCTCGGGACCTGATGAAGAAGAATTTGTAAAATCCATTTATAAAAAAATAAAAGAGAAACCATTAGTTATAAAAGAAAAAAATCTAAAGAGTACTGGAGCAATTATAGAAAGATGTAAATTATTTCTAAGTACAGATTCTGGTCTAGGTCATATAGCCGCAGCACTAAAGGTTCCAACAATAGCAATATTTGGACCAGCAAATTATAAAAGGACAGGTCCTTATGGAAAAAGATGTTATGTAATCCACGCAAATCTAAAGAAACCCCTATTGAAATATCCCTTCAAAAGTACCTCAGATAAATTAAATATCAAAAAAGCAAAAGAAAGTTTAGAAAAGATAAGCGTTGAAGAAGTATTCAAAAAAATTAATTCTTTAATTTAGTCAAAAACCTTATATTTAAAAGATTTTTTATATTTCATGGAATATGAATATTGTACTTATATATAAACATTTTAATTATAAAGGAAGGCCCAGTGGAATGGCTAATCTAGTTAAAGAACTAAAAGGTTTCTTAGATAAAAACAATAAAACAATGGTGATTTCATTGGATAAAACAAATAATAAAAACTTAAGAGAAAGTATAAAGCTAAAAAAACCCTTCATATTAAAAACAGCAATTAAACTAAGAAAAGAAAAAGGGATAACAATAATATTCAACACAATAGAAAACTCATTAAAAGCATTTTTATATTATTTAATAATTCGATTGCTAAATAAAAAAAGAAAAATAATTCTTTATCAGGGAACTCTCATAAAAAACAAATCCTTCAGTAAATTATTCCTAAACTTATTTGATAAGGTAATATGTGTTAGTCCTTATATCTATCAGAAGGTTAGAAGAATAACCAAAAAAAAAGTATCCTATATCCCGCCTGGACTAAATCTAAAAAAAATTGATAAAATTAGGGAAGTAAAAAATAATAACAAGATAAGAATAGGATTTTTTGGGCACTTTAAAAAACATAAGGGATCCCATATATTAACAAAAGCTTTTACCCAACTAAAAAATGAGAATTATGAATTAATCCTAGCTGGAAAAGGTCCTTTAGAAAAGAGATTAAAAAAGATAAGTAAAGATTTCCCAAATGTAATAATTTATAATTACTTAAAAAACATAAAAGAAGTAATAAAATCCTGTGACATAGTTTGTTTACCTTTTTTAAAATCTGACAGGATACTAGGGTTAGCACTCACCGGGATAGAAGCAAAAGCAATAGGCAAGGTTCTAATCGGAACCAAAGCGAAAGCTATTTCTCAAATTATAAAAGACAATGAAGACGGATTCATAGTTAAAAACAAAAAAGAATTAAAAGAAAAAATAAAATTACTATGTGAAAATCCCCGTTTACTGAAAATAATGAGTGAAAAAGCAAAAGCAAATTCTAAAGAATTTGATATTAATAAAGTAGGAAAATTATTTTTAAAAGAGATTAGTTAACATTTTTTTTTATTATTTCAATAATAGAATTCTTAGTATCTTCTATAGAAGTTACTTTAATTTTAAACAATTTAAGATAAATCAAAGAATCGTATAATTGTTTTTTTCTATTAAAAAAATTTATATTCTTTTCATTTGCTCTTCTAAAAGCAACATCAGGGCTCAATTCTAAAAAAATGGGGATACTGGGTTTTGGAACTAACTTAAGATAAAAATTAGAGAATTTTTTTCCAAATAATTTCATATAAGTAGATTGTACAACAAGGTCATAAAAATAACGATCACAAACCAAGATTCTCTTACTTATTTTATAATAAAAAGCATAAAAATAAAATGCAAAAAGATCAATCAGGTAAGTGACTTTTCTTAGCGCAGATATCAATTTTTTAGAGAAAGACTTATTAGAAAGATCAAACTCTATTTTATTTATTTGATTAAACGATTTTTTATTGTATCTTTTTAAAAATTTACTAATAATTCCAAAAATAGAATGATGTTGCATATGAATATAGGAAGCCTTTTTTCTTCTTAAGGTAAGATAATCTAAAACAAATATAGCCTGGGTGGTTTTACCAGATCCATCCAATCCAGAAATACTAATTATCATTTTAATCACCTTTTAAAACAGCAAGGGGTTTTAATCTTACAATAGGTTTCGCAATCTTATTTGATTCCATAACATTCAAGACTGCTTCAACATCCTTAAAAGAAGAGGGAATTTCTTCAGCAATATTTCCTACCCCATAACGATACAATTTTACCTTAAATTTATTCATTTCTTCATTCAAATCATTAAGATTATGTTTAGATCTAGCATCAACTTTATCTAAAACTCTTCCAGTACCATGGTTAATAGAATAGAGAGTCTCCTTAACTCCCTTACATGCACCACAGAGATAAGAGTAATTTCCCATTGAAGAAGGAAGAGGTACTAATTGACCTGTTTTCTCAAACAGAGGATGATCTTTCAATAATTCCTTAGGATAAGCACGATTAGCACCATGTCTATATATATAATAAAATTCATTTTCTATTTTCTCTTTATATAGAGTATCATGACTTAAATCGATTAGGATAGATAAATTCACCTTGTTAAACTCTTTAGATAAAGAATCCTTCACTATCTTAATTAAAGTTAAACGATTCGCAATTCCATAATTCATAGCTATTTGTTTAGCAATAAGATAAGATTTAGCATAAAAGGTGTTTATATTTAAAGTTTTGATTTTTTTATTAGAACGCTTTCTTTTAGAACTAATATAACTTGTAACTTTTCTTCTATATAAATTCATTTTATAAAATAAGGCATACAAAAATTTAAGATTTTTACTTAAGATAAGAGACCAATATATTTTTCTGACTAAAGGAATTTTTCTTTTATTTGAATAATAATCATGAAGGATATCCCCAAAAAACATGGATCCACAATGAAGCATAAACACTATTTGACCTTTCTTCAATCCAAGAACAGACGCTGCTTTTTTATCAAGCACCTCATCAACTTTTTGTAGTTCTAAAAAATGATTTCCAGTTCCCAAAACCCCTAGACTAAGTTTGCCAACTTCAAAGGATTGCTTTGGAAGAATTTCGTTGTAATTTATTTTTTCTTTAAATTCAAAAGAAGGGTTCAGAATATTAAGCAAATCTTTTCTATCAAAACCGTATTTATCAAAAGCCCATCTCTCTCCTCTAACAATAATATCTTTTAAATCTTCATCTCCAATCACAGGAGAAATTCTCATTCCAACAGAAATTTTTTTCTTTAAAGTTTTAAATAAAGAATCTATTTTATTTTCATCAAGATCCCTCAAATTAAGATTAGTTTTAAAAAAAGACATACCACAATCCGTATTCACAAAACTAGGAACAAGTTTATTCTTAAATGCAGCAACAGTTCCCGTAGGTGTTGAAAATCTAAAAGAGGTATTAAACTTATAATGTATGTCTGGTAAAGCAATAACAGGTTTAATAAGGCCTTCAACAGTAGCCATTTTAATTAGAACAGAGGTAGCAATTTTATCTGGAGCAAGTTTAGAATTAGTAAAAACTCTTACAGGAACTTTCATACTTCCCTTTCTAGGTAATGTAAATTGATTTTTTTTCTTCATTTTAATTAAACACTTTTTTTCATATCAGCTAAAAAAGCAAAAAAGACTGTTTGAATTCCCATACTAGCTAAAATTATCATCAACATCAACAATCCAAGATGACCCCTAATACCTATGGTAAAGTGTAAGTATAAAAAGTATAACCCTATTAGAAAAGCTACAAAAATAAAAATAGCTCCAAAAAAACCAAAGAATTTCAAAGGTTCATAATCCCTATAAATTCTAAATATATTAACCCACGCCTTAAAAGCATACTGAAAAGGATTCTTAAAAAGTCTACTGTCCTTCCTAGATCTTCTTGTTTTTATGCCTATTTCTCCAACTTTATATTTCATTTTATAAGCCCTAATTAATTGTTCTTGGGTATAAGTAAAATTATTAATCATTTTTATGTTCTCTGCAACATCCTTAGTAAAAGCTCTAAAACCACTAGTAGTATCTGTAATCTTCCTCCTTAAGATATTAGAAAAGACCAGAGCAAAAACTCTATTTCCTAAATTTTTAACAAAAGGTAAATTCTTATTCCTATGTCTAAATCTACTTCCAACAACAAGATCATAACCAGATTCTAACTTTTTTATCAACCTAGGGATATCCTTAGATCTATATTGACCATCAGCATCCGTATGAACAATAATATCAGCTCCTAACTCAATACACTTCTTCATTTCAACCTTAAAAGTTTCAATTAACCCCAAATTATTCTTATTAGAGTGGATGATCACTCCATACTTTTTTGCAACTTTAACAGTATTATCTAAACTTCCATCATCTAATACCAAAATTTTATAATTATAATTTGTTTTATTCATAACTATCTTTAACTCATTAAGAACCTTACCTATGGTTTGTTCCTCATTATATGCCGGAATTGTAATAATAACCTTCTTTCTCATTTCAAAGATTACCTTGAATAAATTTATAAATCTTTTTTAATACCTTTAAGAAATGAATAATAAAAAGGTGATAATCATTGGTTTCGATGGAGGAACATTTAGTGTTATAGATAAGCTAATAGAAGAAAATAAATTACCTCATCTTAAGCAGTTAATGGAAGAAGGAACAAGAAGTACACTTACCTCTACAGTACAACCTTCATCTGAACAAGCATGGGCTTCATTCTCAACCGGATTAAACAATGGAAAACATGGAATTTTCGGCTTTCTAAATTTTAAAGAAGATTACTCATTTAAACTTGTAAGTGGATTAGATAGAAAAGGAGATTCCCTATGGAAAATTTTAGGAGAGTATGATAAAAAAAGCATAGTAGTAAACATGCCGATGTCCTATCCTCCAGAAAAGATAAATGGAATAATTGTAGGGGGATTCCTTTCTCCAAATAAAAACTCAAATTATACCTATCCCGAAGAACTAAAAGAGGAGATAAATGAGGAATTTCCCGATTACATAATTGATGTTCATCCTCCAAATGTCGAATTCACTGAAGAAAAAAAGATAGATAAATTTGTAAATAAAAGTTTAATGGCAATTGAACAAAGGTATAAATTAGCCTCCCACTTAATGAAAAAAAACAAATGGGATTTATTCACAGTAGTTTTCACAACATCAGATAGAATTCAACACAAATTTTGGGATTGCAAATATGAGAAATATTCAGACGTACTCGAAAGGATATATATTAAGATAGATGAAAAAATTGGTGAACTAATAAAAGAACAAGAAGGACACATCATAGTTGCATCAGACCATGGGTTTACAAAATTAGAAAAGGAAATTGCACTAAACGTCTGGTTATACCAAAAAGGATTCCTAAAAGTTAAGGATTCTAAGAAGACAAAATCAAATAAAACATTAAAGATTCTAAAATTCTTCAAAAACAAATTCATGATAAACAATCAAAGGTTGCTAACCAAATTTCCGTTCCTAAATAAATTTGTTTCTTCTATGTTATACAAAGAAATAGACTGGGAGAACACAAAAGCATTCGCAGTTAGTTCTGGGAATATAAGAATAAATCTAAAAGAAAGAGAAGCAAAAGGATGTGTAAACAAAGAGGAATATGAAGGACTAAGAAATAAGTTAATTGAAGAAATAAAGAATTTCAAAGATCCAATTTCAGGAAGAAATGTATGCAAAAAAGTTTACAAAAGAGAAGAGATTTACAAAGGACCCTATGTAAAAGATGCACCAGATATAATCAATCTATTTGATGAAAGATACAAACCTTCAATGGGAATTAAAAACAAAGAAAAAGTATTCATAGAAGAAGGAGATCCTTTATTCAATGAAAGAAATCCAGGAAATCATCATATGAATGGAATTTTAGTAATCAAGGGACCAGAGATTAGGGAAAAGATCATACTAGATGAAGCAAACATAATGGATATCGCTCCAACAGTATTACATCTCATGGAAGTCCCAATCCCTGAAGAAATAGATGGAAAAGTTCTAAAAAATATATTCAAAGAGGGATCAAAATATGCGAAAGAGAGAGCAATAAAAGATAGCTCTGAAAAGATTAAAATACAATCTATATTAAAAAATATAGATTTTTGAATATAAATCTATATAAATAAAATATAAATATTAATTAAATCTAATTAAATATTATGGGGGGAATGAAATGTCAGAATCAAATATAACAACAATTTCAATACCAAAAGTATTAGCTGACAAATTAAAGAAGAGGATAGAAGGAACAGGATTCAACTCAATTTCTTCATATGTAGTATACATTCTAAGACAAATAGTAT
>CEPZ01088245.1_pt1 | contig 11286 bp, 11 predicted proteins | sample 530461 | NCBI WGS metagenome assembly CEPZ01 (sample SAMEA2620106, study PRJEB7988) | marine metagenome | isolation source: saline water (ENVO:00002010), including | reverse complement strand
GTCAAATTCAGTCAATTGGCCGGTAGACATATTTTCTATTGTCGGAAACTTCATGGCCTTGCGAATATTCTCTGTTTTACGGAGTTCCTTTTCAAAGATGGTTCCCTTAAGTTGAGCAACTGCCTTGCTTCGCTCTGCAAAGGCCTGTGCCTTTCCGGCCACCTCCTGCATAAAGTTATCAAATTGTTTTTTGTCCATTAGACGCACATCACGCCTTCTGGTAATTTTGGCCATTTCAACATCAGTAAGGTTGAAGAACTCCTGTGCGGCTTTAACCTTGCGAGAACGCTCCTTAATACGCTTTTGAAATGCCATGAATCGTTGACGCTCTGCTTTCTTTGCAGTTCGTATACGCATACGGGCCTCTTGAAATCCGGCCAGTCGTCCTTCCTTAAACCCCTTAACTTTTGCACGTGTCTCAACTCGTGCGATTTTGCGGGCTTCTCCAATCGCCTCTGATACGGCCTGTTTAATCTCACGTTGTAGGGCCCGGGTCATTCGCTCACGACCCTCAACAAGTTCTGATGCTACTCGTTTTTGTCTTTGGAAAATATCTGTTGATTGACGGACACTTCCCTTTAATTCATTAAAACTTCTTTTCTCTATAAGATATTTTCCAAATGCCGCCCGGGCCTCTTCTGAATCTCTAAATCCAAGTTCCGTAACGATATCATCACCACGCTGAGCAAACTCTGATGGCCCACGGCCAGTAACCTCCGGTAATTCGCCAGTTCTTTTATTCGTATAACGAGTCAATTGGCGGGCGGGGTTGGCTTCAAGTGCTTGCTGTGTGAATCCGAGTTCCAATCTCAACAGGTCCAACTCCTCTGTGGTAATAAGGTCATCTGCAACGGAATCCAATGTGTTTGTGATATCGTCAAGTGCCTTACGTTCGGCCTCAAGAGAGAGTTGTTCCCGAGCAATGCCCTCAAGCGATTCTTTCTCTGTAATACGTCTTACCCTTAATCTTCTTGCCGGTGCTGCGAAATCAGTGATTTTTGCTTGATTAAAGATGTCGGTTAGTTGGGATTTGGTTTTGAGAACTTTAGGATTGTAAATGACAAGTTCTCCATCTTGCAAAAGTCCGTCAAAACCATCTTTAAGTAAGTCAGATAGAACAGTATCATTCTTGCCTTTGTTCATCAGTAAATCTCTTGGAAGTATGTTTTTTAGTGAGCGACCATCTTCTCGTGTTTCTTTTGCCAATTTACCTCCTGTTATATTATCGAACCACTCAACAAAGTTATTCCTGAACTTGCCATTTGGTGTGTCAACCACTTCAAAGATTTTTGCGTCTGGTGTTAGTCCTGATTCAACTTTATTTTTCCCAAACTGTTCTAACTTGAAAGTGCCTTTTTCTTGTAAATATATTCCTTGACCCAAAAAGGATTGCCCTTGTCCCTTTCCAACTTTGGTTGAGTCAAACTCTTTAAAGACTGGGGCATCAGTTTCGTGAACAAATCTCGCCTTACTGTCCACAAACTCCTCCACAGTTTTAAACTTCCTTGCTTCTTTTGCTAGGGGTTCTAGTTCTTTTGAAATCGGAACACCCTTTCTTGTTGCTTGCACGGCTTGAACATCTCCAGGTTTCTTTTTTCCAATATCAGTAATAAGTTTCTCAATTTTGTTTGGGTCTCGCATCCCATCAATTGTCTGTGCCAGTTGACGAAGTTCAGCATCCGTGCCAGTAATGACTTCACTCAATCGGGCCTGTGTACGACTCACGTCTCCACTGAACTTTGAAAGGTCAGTAGCAGCAGACTTTATTCTTGCCCGGCCTGCTTTTGTGCCACCACCAACAAAGAGGTCCAGTCCCATGAAAAAGAGTCCCACAGGAAGTGCGAAGTCCTCTGCTGCCCCTTCTTTGGCTCCGGCAGTAACGAGAAATTCTCCTCCAATCTCCTTTGCCGTGCTCTTCAATGAGAAGGGCTTGTCAGTACCATAAATTGTTTTTGCAAGATTCTTTTGAAATGTTGTCTCTGCGACAATCTCTGATTCCGGGTCTCCGGTTAGAATCGTTTGGCCAATGGACCCGGCTTCCTTTGCAAGTGTTTGAGCAATGTCTTTTGCAACCTCACCAAAACCGGCCACGAACTGCCCGAACGTAACCTTGGGTTGTTTAATCTCCATTGGTGTTACCACACCCAACTCCTCGGCAAAAGTAAGAAATACTCCCTTTGATGCCTCAACATTGGCTTGTGCTGCCTGTGCCTCAAATGCAAGTCGTCTGATTTTCTTTAAGCGTGTTTGTCTCTCAATAAGAGGTGCCTGCTCTCTGCGAACCGCAACGGGAGTATATTGAAAACCACCCTCCGTTCCAGTGTCATTTATGGTAGTAGGAGGGCTTATAGATTCATTGTTTCGTTGTGCAACGGGTACATACGCCATAGTTAAGGTAAAATCTCTTTTAAGATATCTTTGTCGCTCACTCCAAAGCGTTTCCGTGCAAGGATTCCCTCTGCTACTGAATCAAGGTAATCACTGATTCCTTCCTCACCGGTTCCTCGTTTGAATATCCCAGACCCACCTCTGGTAAATCCTTCTGCTTCGGCTTGCTCGGCCAATTGTTCGTCAGTAAACATTTGTCGGAAAAGTTCCTTGATACCTTCTTTATCAGCAGGCAATCTTTCTTCTTCCACTTTCTCCCCAGTAACGGCTTCACGAAGTGCGTTTGCTTGTTCAACGGGAAGTCCCTTAAGAGTTTCATCAAGTCCAAATTCACGGATGTCGTTCTCTATAAGAGCAATTTCATCACTTGCGAATCCACCCCCAAGAAGAGTTCCAATATCCCCGCTTGAAAATTCAAATCCTTTATCAACGGGTGTCTCTTTTCCTGCGGGTCCTCTCACGGCTCCAAGTTCCGCAATCTCTTCACCAGTTCGCTTATCAAAGAGTACATCGGTTTCAATACCGTTCTTGACAACCGAGCGAACAATAGTGTCTTTATCCTCAATTTTCCTGCGGGCCTCAAGTTCTTTTTCCGCTTGCTCTGTGAAAAATTCTAATTGGTCTTGCTTAAATCTTCGCTCTTTATCAAAAACATTGAGTGCGAGCGTTGCAGCAAACTGTGCTTGCTGTCGTGCATCATCCCGAGTTCCCTCAAGAAGCCGGAGACGATTCACTCGAGCATTGATTTTACCTTCAAATTTATCTTCAATCCTTTCTACTCGGGACCTTCGGGTTCCTTCACTTAAGAATGGATTTTCATTGACCTTCTCAATTTGCTCATCTCGTTCGTTTTCAAGTTCTTCAACTTCACCGGCAATGGCCTCAAGTTGTTCGTTCGCTTCCGGTATCTGGGTTGTTGCCATGACCTCCTTGACAATATCCTTAATTGCTTTTGTTGGATTTGTGAAAAAGTCCTGTGCCCCGACATCAATCCCGTATTCAGTTTTTAGAAAATCAAGAGTGCCTTGGTCCTCGGGTGTGGGTGTAGGAGGTACGGTAGGGACAGCAGGAGCAGCAGTTGGTTCCTCGGGCAACGCACCCGCAGAAACAGTTGGTGCTTCTTCTGCTCGTTCTGGCACCGGTTCCTCATCAAAGATTGGTGCTTTCGCAATCTCACGGAGAGTACCTCCGGGGGTTACTTGGAATCTTCGTTCGCCCACAGGAACAATAACTCCTTCACCTCCGGCACGCTCAAGGTCTGCTATGGTAATGCCAAACTGCTCGGGAGAAAACTCTCCTGTAATCTTGGTTACATCTGGGATGGCATCTGTTGGCCGAGCGTCCTCTGGGGTAACTTCTGGGATAACATCTGCCTCCGCCTCGGGGACCACCTTTTGAGTTGAAAGGTCAACGATGCCTCCAGGTGTACGCCCAAAGAACTTACCACCGGCAAAAGTTTTGTCTTGCCGTAGTTTTCTTAATTCTTCGTCTTTTAGTGGGTCTGTTGTTACCATAGTTTTATTTTAATACCATTGGTCTCTTTTAAGGGTATCCTCACGCATCGCACCTCCGAGAACATCTATTCGCTTAAACATCCCCCGCTCGTGCGTGTGATATGCAAATTGCTCGTCCTTGTGTCGCTCCCAAACACCATCAAGAAGGTCCTTTGCGGTTGCAAAATGCTCCCTCGTCTCTTTGGGTTTTTGAGCCCGAATCTTTGCGTATCCAACCATTCGTTCAACAATGGCCTCGTTTCCTTCTTCTTCGGCATCAGAGAACACAGTAGTTACTGTGTGGTCGGTTGTATCAACGGGAACAGGTGTAAATTGGCCCCATGCAGTAATGGTGCCCGAAATATCGGCATTGTTATTGATATAGTATCTCCGGCCAAGGTCAGTAAAAATCTTGTCCTCGCCACTTGAGAAGTCCTCTTTGTAAATTTGAAAATCAGTAAAGTTCACCTTTCGGAGTCTGTCGGCCCCTACTTGAAGAAATCTTATACTGTCGCTTCTAAAGTCATCGGGATATGCGTAATCCTCTGTTCCCGAACTGTATGCTTGAGAAATGTCTCGCCTCTCATTAAATGGCCACTTCTTATAAGATGCTGCCCACGAATACGCCTGATTGAACCAACTCTTTAAGATGGTGTCTGTAATGCCTCCGGCAGATGCAGCAGTTGTGCCCTCATCAAGCCGAACCAATACCTCTGTTAAAATGTTGTCTAAAGTATTAAGCATATTAAATATTTATTTGAACTTCTATTGTTACGTTAATATGTGAACCTCCAACGAGCGTTCCTCCATCCTTCATCGCAAGCCGGTCCCCACGCTTTAATCTTTTGTCATCAACCGTTGATGTCAGTGCCGGTGTGCTTACTGTGTTTGCGGTTCCCGTGAGGTCAAAATCGGATGCGAGAACCTCTACTCCTGAATCCGGTGCAGTCGTTCCAGTCAATTTCTCAATGTTGAGTGTCCCCGAGGAAAAGGCAGATTGATGGATTTGTCGGACCTCTATAATCGCACAATCAAACGGGGCTATCCAAAATGTTCCATAGTTTGAGGACGTTACCACATCATCTCCGGGAATCGTGTGAGGAACAAAAACCTTTTTCTTTGCAAGATGTCTCCAATCAATGCGGTCGGAAGTGTGAAAATGCTCTGGCAATGAGTCTCCCCCATCTAATTCATCAATGTTTTGTGGTTCTTCTGCCATAATTATGCTGTTTTCTCTTTGGTGAACTCACCATGAATAATAATTGGAAGTAAGACTGGCATCTCATTCGTTCCACTCCATTTTAATTGCATTTGAAAATCATTAAGGCCCCTAAAATCAGCATCTAACTCCACCCTTCGCTCGCTACTTGAGAAGTTGGTATTGTTGATTGTTTGAAGAGCAACCCCTGTGGTGCCTCCGGGGTCAACAACATCTGAATCTATGCTCTCGTAAAGACGAACTGTGAGTGTTTGATTTGAGGTAATCGCTTCTCCAAAAGGAATGATAATCTTTGTGATTCTGAATGGTGCTCCCATCTGGTAGTTCATTGACCTGAATACTGCGGTGTTCGTGGCACCGGCACTCCTTCTGTCAATACCGAAGTTTGAAGTATCACTCCAACCGACTGCCAAATCAGTGTTATTGAACGCATCTTGACGAACACGAAGAAGTGAGGTTACAAGAGCACTCCCGCCTCCATCACTGTTGATAATGTTGTGAGTTCCGGGGATATTTGCGTTCTTGTGATTGTACGCATAGACACAACTTCCATTCGTAGGATATGTGGTCCTGCTTCCCCAATAAATCCTGTTTCCCTTCGCTGCAACGGCTCCTGCCGGTGGCAATTCTGCGTAAGGAAGATAATCAAGTTGCTCTACTGTTTGGCCTCCACGGTACACAGAGAGCCGGTGGCCTTGAGTGTAACTACCGGACCAGATGTAAAGAAGTCCATTGTGAAATAGAAGTGCGGACGCTGCGGGGTCTTGAAGGTTGACGTGCCTGTACGGAGAAGGGGAGCCAGTGTCCCAAAAATGGAGCATGGCGTTTCCTGAACCAAAGGTTGCACCGTTTGGGTTCGGAATTGTAAGAGTTACCAAGTCGGGCCCGTAACTTTCAATGTCCACAGGCATCTGGTTAAAAGGAAGGTCAAGGGCATTGTATTGAGAACCATTATCTGCTGCACCTTCATCAGTAGCAAATTCTGTTTGAATGTAATGAATAAGCCCACGGCCACGAGTTGCTGCTGTTGAAGTGGAAGAATCAAAATCTCCAATATAAAGTCGTCCATCATTATGAACGTGCATTGGATGATTCGGCAATGTAATCCCCTCAACAGTAGGAAAGTCCGGGTCATCAAGTGGGGTTTGAGCAATCGTGCTGCCCCACCAAGATTCTTGAAGTGCGGGCGTACCATCAAGTGGTCCCCATCGTGCAATATCTACACTACGAGTCTCACTTGAACCATACGCCATGTATATATAATTGTTGTAGTATGCACCGCCCTGTGCTGCGTTTCCTTGAGTTCCCCCTGTTGTAGTTACGGTTGCCTCACCTCCAAAAGAAGTGTTCCATGAATTAAGCCGGCCAAGAGTTGAATATGAGTAAAGCAACTCACTACCCCGTGGTGGCGACATAAGCCACATTGGGGCACCGTTCAATAGTGTAGAAGTAAAATCAACGAAACTGGTTGGCATGAGGACTCCCATGTCCGTAAACGAAGTCATTGGTTGGTCCGGGTCAATCCCTAGTGAAGCATCAAACTTATTTGTGTTGCCTGCCAACTGATAGGGAAGGAACCGATGAGGACTTTTGCCTCCCATAATTGAATTGATTTTGATGGTGAACGGTTTTGCCGGCATAGTTTAATAATCGTATTTATGGTGGTCTACCTTGAAGTATTTGCCTCTAAAGTAGTATTTGTCTGCTTTCGTTAAAAACATCTTTCTCCACCGTATTTCCTCAATCACTGCTTCCATTACATTCTTGAAGAATGGTTCTTGAAGCATGACCTTGAGAACAGTATGAATCAAATCAATCCGGGCCTTCATGTCTGGCACCACTTCTGCTGCTTTAATGAGGTCAAACGCTTTTGCGAGTTTATTGAAGGGAAGTGGTTTTATCCGTATCCCAACAAGACGCAAAAGTCTCCTTCCAATCATCCAATACCATATATATCGTGCTGCCCACTGTAATCTGAATCTGTACGCATCATCCTCTTGAAGAAAGAAGGTAATACCCTCTTTGAGTTTTCTCACCAAAAACCTATTGTCTGGGTGAGCAACTTTTCCTTCAAGTGTCTCAAACGCACGGTTCACCTCACGAACGGCTTTGACCATTCGTTGCGGTGGAAGCATATCAACCTTACAAGCATTTATCTCCTCAACAACTTGAGGGACAACATTTTCCCTGAAATGCTGTGCAATTCCGTATGCAGTAGCATTTTGTTCAAGCAGAGCCCACGTATCGTTAAACACGAGATTCTTTATTTTATGCTTGAATCGGGCCAATGAACCGGTAAGCACATGGCCACGAGGGAATCCCGCAAGGGGATATTTCTCTCCCTTAATCTCCATTTGAAACGAGCCATCGGGGGCAGTCGCTATGCGAGCCCGTGCGGTATCGGACCATTTCCAATACTCAACCATTTCTGGCGGACGGATTTTATACCAACGGTTGAAAAAGAACTTAATGATTTTTTTTATCATAGAGGTTGTGAGTTGTGGTTCACCTCCTCCCGTAATGCGGTGAAGAGTGTTTCGGGAGGAAGCACCCTCCACCGCAAAGACGAACCACAGGTTAGGTTATAGCAAGCCGAACAGACAAGCACCGGCTTTTCGCCTCATAGCAGGGACAAGAGCACCGTAAAGGTGAAGTCCTTGATACTTCTTGGCAAACTGGTCCTCTGCATCCACTATTCGGGATTCTGCCCACTTGTAGGCAAAAGTACAGAATGAAATGTGGTTACCGAGTACCATAGTCGCACGGGTTCCGTCTGAAAGAGATACGTCAGCACCTTGACCGCTTGCAGTAGATTTTTCAAGCCGAGTAGATACACGAGTACCTGCTGCTTGATGAACCATAAATCCACCCACTCGTCCAACGTGTCCGTTAAGGATAACGCCTGTGTACGCCATCTCAATTGCAGGTTGCAGTTCTGCTGCCTGCTTCAAGATTTTAGTAAATACAGGTGTACCAGTAACGTGTCGGTCGGAGTCTGGGATTTCATTACGGTCCAACTTTTCAGCAAGTTCCGTAATCTGCTCATAAACCGTACCACTTGCAATCGTAGTTGCTCGTACCGCTTGTAGTTCCCAACCCCACCCGGCTTCTGATGTAACTTTTCCATCAGTGTTTTGGGACGAAGTAAACTCCGAACCTCCACCAAGCCCTCGTAGGATGTCTCCGGCAGGAATGTCAGAGCCCGCAGTTGCAGCATCCCAGTTCGTAACCGTTACTGTTTGAGAATCAGTAACAGCAGTGATTCGGTACCACTCGGTTGCCCAAGTAGTGCCAGAAGTCAAACGAACAGGTTTACCAACGTCCTGTGGGTCCTCAAATCCAAAGTAATCCGAAGTGCCATCACCATGCTCAATCGTTCCAACTGAACCACCGTTTGCAGGGGCTCCCTGAACAGAGAGCGTACCACCGGCAGTAGTTGTTGCAATAGAAGCGTGAGTGTCAGCAGCACTACCCGCCACTCGTAGGTCAATACCAATCCACGAACCTGCTTTTGCAAACTGAACATTCTCCAAGACATAAGAGTCAATAGAACGTTCCAAAACTTTGTTAGCGTTTTCCACAAGCGTGTCGTCAATGTCGTCAGCGTAGGTGAAAAGGTCCTCAAGGCGGTCAATAGGGAAGTTGTAATACTTCCTCTTCTCAACTATCAATTGGTCCTCATCATCAACGATGGCTTCAACATTCATATCAGTATTTGCAGCATAATCACCGAGCGTGATATCTGAAAGGAAAGATAGAATGTTTACTCTGTCGCCCGCTTTGCGGATTTCGCCTTCATAGTTGGTGTTTGTTACAGCAGGAGTAATCGCAGTTTGGTAAAACATACGAAGTGTCTTTGCAGCAAATTGTTCTCCAAAATTAGAAAGGGACATATACGTTAAAAATTGAACTTAAGTTGCCCCTTCTGCGACTTAAACAATATCTTCTGGTTTGAGCGTGCCGTCCTGTATCATTCTCTGATACTTTCGGGGTTGCTTCTCCCGTAACTCTTTGATATCGTCTTTTGATAATTTCCCTTGGGGGACTTTTGAACCACCTGTTGGCTTCTCTAGGCCCGGGCGGGCTTTTGATTTACCACCAAGCAATCCATTTTCAGCAAGAAATGCTTTTGCTGCTGTCTTGACAGACATTCCAGCGTTGTCTGGGTCATCACGATAGTCCTCAAACTCGTCGGCTTTGTCCTTCAAGGCAGGATACTGTTTCTCTAATCCATCAAGAGTTGATTGACTTTCCATTGCATCTAAACGAGCATTGGTATCCTTCAACTGCTTGCGAAGAGAATCAGCATCATCCTCCTCTTGGTAATCATCACCAGAAGGTGCAGAAGATGATTCTAAATCCTTCACCTTTTTCTCAAGGTCCTTGCGTTTTGTACGCTCCTCTTTAAGAGCAGCAGCGAGGTTACGGTCTGGGGTTTTACTCCCAAAGTCGTCTCCTCCCTCTCCATCATCACCAGAAGGTGAATCAGCAGGTGCATTGGCAGGGGGTGTTCCTTGGTCTGCATCCGGGTTTCCCTCATCTCCAGTGGGGTTGTCCGTTTGCTCCGGTTTATCACCGGCAGGTGCAGGAGTGTTTACGACATCTGTGTCGGTTGCCTCTTTGTCGGGCAACATATCTTTTCTAGGTTCAGGCATACATTTTTACGTCCGTAGACGAAGTTAATTTGTAATTTTACGACCTAACTTGTCGTGATTGACACGTCCTCCGAAGAGGGTTGAGTCTTAATTAAATGCTCCTTTACTGTTCATGGAGCGGACTTTGGATGCTTCTGTCTTTTCTACCGGTGCAAGAAATCTCGCTTGCCGAAAGGAGTTTGCTTGTTGCAACGGCTCATGTTTTGACACCTCCTCTGCTTTCATTGCAGATGCGTGTGATTCTTCAAAATCTTCAAAAAAATTACTAGGCATAAAACTATTTTTTGGTTACGCTCCCTCCGTGCTTACGGAAAGAACTGGTGCTATTGTGTTGCGACTTGATTTTCACAGAGCCGGAACGCACCTTGCTTGTAATCCTTCGTGTTTTCATTGGTTTAGGCATACGTTTATTGTTGATTAAGAACTTTTAATAAATGTCGCTCCGACCCTTACAGTAGTACCGGTAACATCTTCCATGTCTGCGTACCATGTACCACCAGACGCACTTTGAGGAATTGGTCCCGGAAATGTAAATCCTTTCGTATCGTTTGCAGGAAGTTCAAGGTTGCGTACCACACTTCCATCATCTGTCAAAGAGATATTGATGGCAGCGTCAGATGTGTTTGCACACGTTACTTCAAGAAGGTCATGGAATGTTGAGGTAACCCCAGAGAGCAACACAGCAGCATCACCATCTGACAAGGTTACTTCTGCGGTTGACGTAAGTTCACGTACTTGGTACGGATACACAACAGTTCTTCCTATCTGGTCAACGGCCGGCTCAACAAGTGTTCCGCCCGTGAGAGCAGCAGGGAGAGAGGTTAATACTCGGAATAGTGTTTTGATTGAATTTTTCATAAAAATATGCGGACAATCTCTTTTTGAGACTGCCCGCTTTTTGCAAAAGGTTAAGGCAAAATATTCAATTGTTACTTATATTATAACAAATACCGACTAAATACACAACCACACATCACGCTTCATCCACAAGTTTCTGTAAACGTCTCTCAAGAGATTCTCTCTCTGCTTGAGGTGCTTCAATCGCCTCTAAAATGGATGAATACACAGTATGTTGTATAACCAAACGCTCATTTTTGACCTTATCATTATCTAATTCACGCCATTGCTTCTCAATTACCTTCAATTGCCGTCCACAAAACTCGGCAATCTTATCCACAGTTATTTTGCCTTCGGAGAGAATTTGCTCCCATTGTTGAAATGTGGCCTTTTCACCACTCTCCAAATCAAGTTGAGAAAGGTCCTCAATCCCACGTTTTTCAAGCAATTTTGCTATTAAAGGGTGCATATTTAATATGGTTTTGGCTTACGCCTTTTATTTGTTATTTTCATTTTGTTTTTCTCTTGTGAGAGTTGCTCTACGTTTACGAATTTTACAATCCGTACACACTGCAAAAGTTACAGTTTGAGTTGAATCCTCTTTCTTCTCACCGCAATATTTGCATGGTAATAAATCAGTCATATATTTATCCTACTCCTAAGGTTAATAATTGATGTCCGCCACCTCCTGCTA
>CEPZ01008166.1_pt1 | contig 11311 bp, 12 predicted proteins | sample 530461 | NCBI WGS metagenome assembly CEPZ01 (sample SAMEA2620106, study PRJEB7988) | marine metagenome | isolation source: saline water (ENVO:00002010), including | reverse complement strand
CATCACCCCTACAGATCTTCGCCTTGGTAGGCCTTTACCCTACCAACTAGCTAATCTGCCGCCAACTCACCCTTAAGCGCCGAAGCTTTGATGGCAAGCGCTTTCCAGCATCTCGCCACTATGGAGAATTACCCTCAGTTTCCCGAGGTTATGCTCCACTTAAGGACAGATTATTGACGTGTTACTCAGCCTTCCGCCATATCGGAATATAGACTTGCATGTCTGAATCGCATCCTGCTAGCAGTAGTCTCCCGCAGGATCAACGGGAATTCTTTATCGCTAGCTTGAAAATTTATTTAGTTTGGAATATTTGGGATACTCACTGATAGTATCATAATGTGTCAACTATCAAGTATCACTTCGCCTACTTTATACCAGTTGAGTAACTGGCACACATTTGCGCTCATTAAATGAGCATGTGTCTCAGGCGATGCCCTCACAGAATCGTCAACTCAAGGTTGACTGTACTTGGTTAGAATCATCTAGTTTATAAGTTTTATTATTTCTCACGAAAAAATCGGCCTTTTCGTATAACGATTTCACATACGAACAAATAAGTTCACAAATCAAAGATTTAAATTATGCTCGGCGAGGTAAAGTCTTTGGAATTCCAAACAATGATAAACTACTTACAAGAATTACTCCGAAAACCAAACCAATTATTGCAGTTGGATCTGGAAATAAATTGGCATAACTCAAAGTCAGAACTGCACAAGTAATTCCTCGGGGAGAACTGATCAAATAAAATCGATTATATTTTGCATTTTCTTTGTTCGTAACTCGAAGTGCTCCATATCTCGCAAGATAAACTGCTGCGATTAAAATTAGCGCTAGAACAATAACAGATTTCAAAATAGTAAAATCAATAATCGCTCCAAGGATAACATAAACAAATGTTACTAAGATTAATTCAAGCTCACCTCCAAAGGATTTGATTATATTCGGAAGTTTATATTTTGAATTTCCGAAAACCATTCCAACTGCCAAAGCTGTTGCAATTCCTGAAGCTCCAAGAATTTCAGTTATTGCATAAGAAGCAAATAGTGCGCCAATCATAATGATGTGTGGTAATTCTTCTAAAGTCATGTGTCGAATTGACCACAAAATTAAGAACCCAAATAATACTCCAAGTCCGACACCTACAAAAATATGGTACAATAAAGTTTGAAGTCCTTCTCCAATAATTGTTGTTGCTTTTGCAGTAACTGGAGACTCAATTAAATTAATTAATACAATAACTAGTACTGCTGAGATAACAGTATTCAATGTTGATTCAAGTTCTAAATATTCTGAAATCTTTGGTTTTAATTTAATGTTGCTCAATACTGGTCCGAGAATCGTCAAATCCGTTGAAGCTAGAAAACTTCCAAACAATATTGCAAGAATCCAATCAAGTCCTAATAGAAATTTGAACGGAACTGCAACAATTCCTATTGTGAGTAAAACGCTGAGCAATCCGAACATTGTTGGGCCTGCAAAATTTCTGAACAGAGATCTTATCTTAATCTGAGATCCAGTATCAAATAAAACCAATATCAAAGCCAGAGTGATAAATGAAGTAACTGCAACTTGATTTTCTGCTGCTCCGGGCGTAAAAATTCCAGTAATTGGTCCAAGAAGGATTCCGAGTAAAAGTAATATTAAAGTAAGCGGATAACCTCGCTTTTGAGAACTGTGTTTTAGAATAGCTCCTACAATTAGAATAAAACCAATGAGTGCAACAATCAAAGATGCTTCAGCCATAATTAACTGTATACTCAATTAAATAAAAGCTTAACCTGTGATTTAGAAAAACAATTCTTTCAGAGCCCATGCTCCTAATCCAAGCCATATCATCCAATCAAGTGCAATTTGTGACAGTATATTTTTTCCTTTGAATTGTTGCACATACACCCCCATTACTTTTGGATAATGCAGAATCGTGTGAGCATATAACGCAACTCCTGCAATAAATGCTCCAAAGAAATTGACAATACCTATCTCAGGTATTAATGCATACGCTATACTACCGAAAATCAATAGGAAAAGAAATCTGAAAAACTTTAGGTTGTTATTCTTTTTGAAGGCTTTAGTTGCCCAATTCATATATCCTTTCAAATCTTGCTTTAGTAATATTAATTTGATGAATGTCCATGTTGCAAAAAATGCTACAAGTGTTTCAACAAAAGTTAGCTGTAATTTTGCTGCTGCTACAATCCATACTACTGCGGTAAAATAAAACCAATTCATCGGATTCATAAATTATAAAAATCAATCCTAGTATTTAAGTTTAATCCAGCCAATCCTTGTCTTTGATAACTTTTGGCAAATATGTATCTGCCATAAATTCGATTGTTTTGGAAACCAACGCATCAGATTCAATCTTGTATCCAAAATCAGTTGCCTTCTTGATTTCTTCCTGCCACTCTTTCTTCTTGAACCATTCATAGTTCTTAATTTCCTTCAAACGTTTCAAGTCTTGGTCAGTTAATCTGATAAAATTAGATTTTGGAATTTTAAACTGTTTTACATCATCATGTTTCAATCCAATATATTTTGCTTCAGGACATCCTGCCTTCTCTGAAAAGAACGCCAAATTGATGGATCCTTGTTTGTAAACTGAATAAATATAATATCCATATGGATCAAAGTCTGCAAATACATAAACTGGAAGTTTTAATTCTTTGTTTAGTCTTGCAACAAGTCTTCGAGTTGAACGACCTGCCTGTCCCTTACCTGTGAGAATAATGCAATTATTTGTCTTCCAATATTTTAATTGATTTAGAACAGACCATACTGCAAATTTTTCCACAACTAAAACATATTTAGCCGTACATTTACCAAACTTAACAACACCTGGTTCAGTATTCGCTGGAATTGCTGCACCAGCAGTTCCCATTTTAGAACAATCAATCTCATCACCAGTCTTTAGATCAGTATATTTAATTGGTCCTGAAAATACTCCGTCTGGTGTTGGTTCAAGACCTAAATCTTCTCTCAAAGCATCAATAGAAACTTCAAGATCTTCTATAATCGGATCACTTTCGCTCTGTTCCTCAAAAGTGTTTTCCTTCAAACCTTCAATGGTTCGTTTCAAGATGTAATAAAGTTGTCTTGTTGAAATGCTTGGTTTATCTTGTTCCAACAATTCTTTAATTTGTGCGGCAATTAACGCCGTCTGCATGAATTTCCTAGCCTGTCCGACATTGAAGAAATTTCTAGTTTGAACTTTATCTCCAAGTCTAATTAATTTATCTTTATCATCAAAATATGCATTGCTCAATGTTCGAATTGGCATTGTAATTTCTGGATCTTTATTTTTTTGGATTTCTTTTTCAAGTTGTTCACCTAATTTCTTAAGTTTCTCAACAATTTCTTTTCTTATATTTTCTTTACTCATCGTTTTCCTCCTCAACTTCATCTAAATCTTTACCACTTGAATACATAGTCTCAGCTGTTTTCAATAAGGATTTTTCAATTTTTGCAACACTTTTTTCCAGATCACCTTTCTTAATTTTGTAAGAGTCTTTTGCAATTAATTTTGCAACTGCACCAGCAACTTCACTAGCATAACCTTTGAACTTCTGTCTCTTCTCTTCTTCAAGCCCTGCCTTTCTCTTCTTTCGAACATAAATTTGTAGTGCTCTTCCTGCTTCTTGGATTGCAAGTTTAATTTCTTTGGAAATTGCAGGATAATTTGAAACTGCTGCTTTGCTTTCAGAAGTAAATGGTACCCAAGTAGATGCAATATGAATAACTATTACTGCTGGACCTGTTGGCATAGATCCGCTTGAATTATGTAAACCATAACTCTTCCACGTAATTCCTTTCACACCTTTAGTCAAAGCGCAAGAACCTTCTTCATAAAGTAATGGTACTTTGTTTGAAAAACGATTTAGTTTAGCAGAACCTTCTTGATCAAGCTCTCCACCATATCCGATTGCTACTTCAACTTGGAATGGAAAACCTCGATAAACTGTTGGATTTCTTGAAATTGCTTTTGAGAATTCCAAATCATATTCACTTTCAAGACTCTTTGCGAGAGCCTCTGCACCAATCGGACTTAAACAATCAGTACTCGGATTCATTATTTTAGTTGTCTTAATTGCTTCGTGCATTTCATGTAGTTGATCATCGCTCAAAAGTTTAGGCATAATCTTTCCTTCAACTTTTGCTTTTTCAAGAATATTATCTGCAGTTCCGCCACCAACTTTATCAAAATCATTAGTCAAGAAACTCTTTGTGCTTCTTGCTGAAGTGTCTTTAGCCATTCTTTTGAACAACCCGTATTCAACACCGCTCGGATGTGGTTTGAGTTCTTTTGCCTTTCGAGGAAGTTTGTCAACAACTCGAGGAAATTTGTGTTTCTTTCCTTCTGGATCAGTATAAGTAATTTTAGCATGAGGGTTTACGACTGCTGTTTGTTTAATGAATTCAAATGGACTTTGTTTTGTGCTAACATATTTACCTTCCATTTCAACTTCAACACGAGTACCATGTTCTTTTTTCCAATTCTTTACGTCCGATGCAAGTACGTCTGGCTCATTTGTTTTAACATCAATATGCATTACATATTCTCGGGCTTCTTTTTCCTTTGAAGTTCGTGAAGTAATCTTTGCTGGTTTTCCCGTAGTTAATTGTCCATAGAGAATTACTGCTGAAATACCAATACCTTGCTGTCCTCTTCCTTGTTTTCCGCCAATTGAACGGAATTTAGAACCAAATAATAATGAACCAAAAGCTTTCTCAAGAACTTTTCTATTCAAACCAGGACCATTATCTTCAACAATCATCCGATATTTTCCTTTCTTTAGTTCTTGAATTTTAACTTCAATCTCTGGAAGAATATTTGCATCCTCACAAGCATCCAAAGAATTGTCTACGGCTTCCTTAACTGAGGTCAAAAGTGCCTTTGATGGATTATTGAACCCTAAAAGGTGTCTATTCTTCTCAAAAAATTCAGCAACAGACACTTGTTTATGGTTCTCATCAGCCATACCTCAAGCAAACAGCCCACACCCTTAAAAAGATTTCCCTTTTTCATAGATAAATCATCAAAAATTGATGATATGTGTTCAATTACTTAACAATTTTAGAGATTGTTTATTGAAGTTGATCGGCGATCCATCTAAACACGCTTACGTGATTACTTCCTTCCAAAATCATTTCCATGGCTCTCTGAGCTAAATAAGCATCCTCAGATTTTCCAATAATTCCAATGGTTTTACCATAAATACAAATCGCAGTGCCAGTTATTTGCTCTAATTTCCGTCGTGCTGCACCTTTTCGTCCAATCACTCTTGATCGAAGCGTTGCCAAACGCGCCTTTGACTTTGTATATGCATTCATATCTAAAATTTCAAGTGCATATTCCTCTCTGAATAACAAAACTGCTGCTTCAGGATTAAATCCGCGACCAATTGCTTCAACTACTTGCTTAACTGAAAGTAAATTTTCAGCATCAGTGGCTTTGATTGTAACGGTTCCTGAAGATGAAATGTTTAACTTGCACTTTCCTCGAGTCTCAATTTGTTTCTTATTACGACCTTTAGAACCAATTAATGCTGCGATTCGATCTCTTGGTATATTGACAACTTCGCTATGCATATTAGAATTCTTCCTGTTCAAGTAAGTCTTTCAAATGACCGTTCTTTCGTAACCACTTAACTTGAATTGGTTTATAATTATAAATAATATCTCCCTTCCGATCCCCTTCGTATTCCCAAGGTTTCACGATTACAATATTTCCTGGTCTAACCCAAAGACGTCTCTTCAATGCACCCGGAACTCTACAAATTCGTTCTTTTCCATCAGCACAACGAATTCTTGATTTACCCATTCCAAGTCTAACATCTACAACACCAAAAACTTGTTCATCTTTTGGAAGTCGAACTCTAGTGACTTCTTCAGTTTTGTCATATGCGTGTCTTGAACGCTTTTTGTGTTTTTTCTTTGCTTCAACCATCTTTATTTCCTCAATTTCTGCTTTAAAAGAATTGTTATACGTCTTTTCGGTCTATCATTTTCATGATCCCATGAATAATTACGATAACTTTCTCGCATAGTAACTTCAAGATGCTTTTTGATTCTTCGTGCAGCTTGCTTAGCTAATCTTTGATTTACTAAATAAACATCAACACCTTTAAGCATTGGTTCAACCTTTGAAACCTTTGGTGCTGCTTCTCGAATATATGATAGTGCTTCTTCTACAAATTTAGCGTGATCTTTAGTTGCTCTTAATTGAAGTTTAGCAGTATAATCAATTCCTTGTTCTCGAGAACAGGCCGGGCAACAATATTTCTTAATTTCAAATTTACCATTAATGATTCGTTCAAGTTTTTCATCACCAACTTCAGATCGAATTAGTAATTCCGCATCTTTACCCAGTTCCAATAACTTAACATCAACTAATGTTTCTCCGTCTGGAAGTCTAATTGATTCTCGAATTCGTTTAATTAAATAAGATTCAATATCTTTCTTTGGTCGAGTCCAAAAACCTTTGTTATAAATCATGTCACATTTAACACATTGTAAAACATTTTTTTGATTTGGAACTTTAACATTTGGTTTTCCAGAATAGCATGAGCTACATAAACTATCAAGTAGTTTTTCGGTTTCTTTACCGCACTTAGGACAGAACCTGCTCTTCAAACTCATGTGTAAAACCCGCTTAAGCGGTTTAAAAGTGCTTCGAAACCTATAATTGAACTTTTTCCAACCGTGAAATTCTATCTTTCGTGGACGGATGGGTAGATAATAAATGCATCATGCTTCGACCTTTGAAAGGATGGACAATAAACATATGCGCACTTGCATCTCCGCCAAGTCTCATTGGAAATTGTTTGGAATTTTTTTCAAGCTTTACTAAAGCAGATGCAAGACCTTTCCATTCGCCAGCAATCTTTGCACCAGATTCATCAGCCATATATTCTCTTGAACGCGAGATTGCCATTTGAATTATTCCTGCAATTATTGGAGTGACAATTGCTAATGCAAGTAATCCAATAATATTTCCACCATTTCGATTTCGGTATCCGCCAAATATTGCTGTCCATTGTGCCATACTTGCTAAGAACGAAATCGTTGTAGCAATTGTTGCTGCTACGCTTCCAACCAGAATGTCTCGATTCTTAATATGACTTAATTCGTGAGCCAAGACTCCTTTCAGTTCTTTGTCGTTTAACAGATTCAAAATTCCGACAGTAACTCCAATCGCGGCGTTAGAAGGATTTCTCCCAGTTGCAAAAGCATTTGGATTTTGTGAAGGAATTAAATATAATTTAGGTTTTGGTAATTTTGCTTTCTTGGCTAATTGATTGAGAAGTCTGTGTACGTGCGCATGTTCAGTAACATCAAGTTCTCTAGCACGATAAATTCTCAGAACAACTTTATCAGAATACCAATATGCTCCAAAATTCATAACAATTGCAAAAACAAGTGCAATCGTCAACCCTTGTTGACCCCCAAGAAGACCACCAACTAGAAGTAGAACTCCACCCAATAATCCTAATAACATTGCGGTCTTGAGTTGATTAAACATGAATTCATAACAACACTTAAAATTAAAAAGCTTCTTAAATATGTATATGATGTTAAAGTCCCATCTCAGCTTTGGATTGCTTGCTTATGTACTCTTATTTATGAATTCTATTGCAATTCCTTTTCTGGGAACATTAAATCGTCCCAGTATGGCTGCAACAGTATTATTTCTGATTGGTTTAATCATTCCAGATATCGATTCACAAAATTCCCATGTATCGAGAAAAGTTCCAATTGTCCATTCAATAACAAATATGTTCACAAGACACAGAGGTTTCGTACATTCTATTTTCACTGGAATTCTTATCGCGATTGGAATTGGATTTCTATTAAATATAAATAACTATGATTTGGCAATTGCAGGTTGGTTCTTTATTGGATATTTAATACATCTCTCAACTGACGCACTAACTCCTCACGGAGTAAAACCTTTCGCACCTTTTAGCCCTTACACAATTCGTGGGCCTATCCGAAGTGGTTCAAACCATGAAAAAATAATCTCATTGGTAGTTTATTCTGCTGCGCTATTACTTATCGCCAGAAACTTCACAACTCTTTTATAGTTATTCTCCATAATCAAGAGATGGATGCGCAAACTCCTGAAATTTCTCATGTTTCTAAGAAACCTAAAAAACGTAGACTAAGTTTGATTGTAATTTTGTTGGCTTACACTGTTGCAGCATTAATGTTAACTACAACTTCGGGCGATATTATGCAAATTGCTGAAGCTCATGTTTCATCTTTAGTGGCAGATCAAGGAGGAATTGCCAGAGCAAATTCTGTTTCACAAATTAGTGGATTATATATTGTAAATCTTGATATCAATGTAAATGGTCAGACTCAAAACCAAGATGTTTATTTAACTCGAGACGGAAACATAATGATTATAGGTAATTTATTTGAAACTGATAAATCTCTAAAGTCTGATGGTACTTACGAAGTTCCGCGTGCTGAAATTCCTTTGGGCGATCGAGAATTAACTCTTGGAACTCCTGACTCACCAGTTACTTTCGTAGAATTCTCAGATATTGAATGTCCTTTCTGTGAAAGATTCTATCAAGATGGATTGGTTGGAGTTAAAAAATTAGCTGAAGAAGGAAAGGTATATTTTGTTTACAAACATTTCCCATTAAATTTCCACCCAGAAGCAATTCCTGGAGCAAACGCAATTGAGTGTGCAGCAGATCAAGGAAAATGGATAGAAATGCACGATCTAATATTTGAAAATCAAGATTCATTAAGTGCATCAATCTATAAGACTTGGGCAAGTCAACTTGGTTTAAACAGCTTGGAATTCAATAATTGTTTTGACACAAGTAAACACCAAGATAAAATTGATGCAGACTATGAGTTAGGAAGACAAATTGGTGTATCTGGAACTCCGGCATCCTTTGCAAATGGAATTATGATCTCTGGCGCACAACCATTCAAAAGTTTTGAACCAACAATCTTAGCAGAGATTGAAGCAGCAAATGCGTAATCATATCGAAAATATTACAAGCATTCTAAAGCAAAGAAAATACTTAGCAATATCTACAATAACTTTTGCAGCATTTCTTGGAATAATTAATTATTTTAACAATTTAGATTTACAGGTTGGAAATTTAGGAAACTTTGCATATTTACAATTAGTAACAGATGTTGTGATTGCAGCACTGTTTGCAGTCTTTGTCGGACTATTCATATTTAGATATGATAAGGAAAAACAACTTAGTGAAACGAAAGGGTTAGTTGGTGGATCATTGGGAGTTCTTGTTTTTGGGTGTGCTGCATGTAATATAACTTTGGCGGGGTATCTTGGACTTGCTGGAATCTTGTCCGCATTTCCGCTTTATGGTTATGAATTGAAAATCGTGGCATTAGGAATATTGTTAATTTCTATAACAAAAATATCAAAATTAACTTGTAGAGTTAAGTTGTAACATCTCTCCAAAAAATCTAACAAGATTTTTCTTGAATTCTTCCAAGTGTTCTGATGGAAGTGACGCACCTGACGCAGGATCATGTCCACCTGCATTTGCATTCTCAAATTCTTCAACTGATTTTTTTAATAAATCATTCATTGGAACTTTGAAATCTTGACTACGTGCTGAAACCTTCAACTTATCTCCAAAAACAGTAATTACTATAAATGCCTTTTCTCGTTCAGTAGTTGAACGTTTATTTGAAACCACACCTCCTACTGAATAACTTGGATTATCAATAACTTGTATATTTAACAAACCATCATGAAAACTTTCAAAAGGTTCTTTCATCCATTTAGCAATCTCCGCATTAATCTCTGAATTCAAATCAGCTAGAGGTGACTTAAGGATCTCTCGCGGAAGAGAGTTAAGTAACAAAGCAATTGCCTCATCACTTCTAATTGGATTAACACTTGTTGCAGAATTCATAATCTGAGCAATTTTTCCAGGAACGGTTTCATACCAATCATCTTTCATATCAAAATTGTGTTTTTCAAAAACATCTCTCAAAAACTCAGTCCACGTTCTTTGACCCATATCGGAAATAATCCCAACCGCAGTAATCCAACTAACATCTTCTAAATCAACTAAATTTGACATGTAATCATAAACTAATTTGGCAGTACAGTATTGATTTGATTCTTCAAAGCCCACATTTTGAGGTTTCAAAACAGTAACTCCTTCAAAAGACTTATGAGTTTCATGATGATCAATAACCATAACTTTCTTGCTTACTATCTTTCCCATCAATGCATCATAAATTTCTGCAGCCACATCTAAAAATATTACGTGGGTTGGATTCCACGCCAATATTTCTTCAGCAACATGCATTCGATCATTCCGAATAAACGGCACCCAATGAACATTATTGATTTTTAGTCGTTGGAATGCTTTCAGCATTAATACTGTTGCAGGAATGCCATCGCCGTCTTGGTCAAAACACAAAACAACCTTATCACTTGGTTTTATTTCCCTAACAAATCCAAGATATTTATCAAACTTACTCATGATTTCCCTTAAATCCTACAATTAAAAACATTGCCCAGACTCGAGAAATTCTTAAAACCCTTCACAATACAAAAAAGTATGGGCAGTTTTGACTTCCTGGGTTCAGAACAAACTATCTTCTCTAATCCTGATGCTCTTGATCCAGATTTTATTCCTAAACTTTTGCCTCACCGAGAGAATGAACAACAATTTGTAGCTACTGCAATCAAACCTCTATTTCACGGACGGACTGGAATTTCACTAATTGTAAGTGGACCTTCCGGGATTGGTAAAACTGTTTCAGTTAAACGAGTTGTAATGGATTTGGAAGAACATGAAGAAGCAGATAATATTGTAAAAATTAACATAAATTGTTGGAAAGCAAATACAACTTACAAAGTGCTTTCAGAAATTGCAACACAATTAGGATTAAGATTTATTCAGAATCTTAAAACCAATGAACTAATTAACAAAGTTATGGATCGTTTAAAACAATATGATGGTGTAGTAATTGTTTTGGATGAAGCAGACAAGGCAGAGGATACTGATTTCTTATATCACATTTTGGAGAACATAAAAAAGAGAACAATTATTCTTCTTACAAATGAGCCAAACATAAATGCTCAGCTTGACTATAGAATTATAAGCAGATTAACTCCTGAAACTTTAGAATTCAAAGAATATACTGCTTCAGAAACTTTTGACATTCTAAAAGAAAGACTCAAATATGCGTTTTATCAAGATACTTGGAATTCTGATGCTTTTGCAGAATTGGCAAGAGTGGCTTCTGGATACAAAGACATCAGAGTAGGGATTACTTTGCTCAAAATTACTGGAGAACT
>CEPZ01013806.1_pt1 | contig 11312 bp, 24 predicted proteins | sample 530461 | NCBI WGS metagenome assembly CEPZ01 (sample SAMEA2620106, study PRJEB7988) | marine metagenome | isolation source: saline water (ENVO:00002010), including | reverse complement strand
TAAGGGGCTTACACATAGAAAAATTAAAATACAATACAAATAAAAACCTGATAATGAATCAAAGTTTATTCTTAGTAGTGATAACCATCACTCTCTCAATCCTTATTTCTTTTTTAAGTTCAACACCCTCTAATATTTCATAGATTTTTTGGAGCGTTGGGAAACTCTTAACCCTCTTTGCTCCTCCGTCCTTTGGTAACGATAAATAGGTGTATATTTTGCTATCGTCCCTGTCTGTGTACCCTGCCTCTGCATATTCTTTCGACTTTATAAAACCTGAAATACCCCCAAACCTCTCCTCGATTATCTTGTTTAATCTGACTAGCAAATAATCATAGTCATACTCTCTGTGTGGGGCAGCTTTCTTTCTACGCTTACTGCTTGAACGTTTGCCCTGAATCGGTCGGGGTGTATTTCTTGGTTTTTCCATTTTTCAAAGGTATTCTTAAGCATTCATAAAATAAATACTTAGTGTAGATGCTCCGCTTTGTTGTCCTTTGGTGATGTCGCACATAGTCAACTGACCCGATGCAGTTTTTTCATCTACCGTATGGTAAGAAAACAAGATGTCTTTAATAATCTCAACATTCTTATCATCGTTCAACTCCTTATCATCCTTAGAATCTGAGAATCGCATAAACATAACATTATACTTCTCCCCTCCATCATTGACAACCTTCTCCGCTTGCTCGAATACATGCTCCTCCCACTTAGGGTAAGCATTATCCAAAAATCTTTTCACTTTCTTCGACAACGGGGTAGCCTTAATGGTTTTCTTACCCGTTCCTTTAGCACTTTTCGTCTCCGTTTTCTTGGCAGGAGCCTTAGCCTTACTGTCCGCCTTATCGGACTTTCTGATTGGTGTTCCTCTACTCGGCATAATCTATTAAATTTAATTTCAATTAAATATAATCAAATGTAATAATAAGAAATCAATTAGGCAAACGTGATTTTAATTGCTTCAAGTTCTCTCTATTCTCATCAACTTTATTAGAAAAAAATCGTTGAAGGTTAATACAAACCTCAACACCGGCTATTTCCTCTAAAGTAAATTCCTGAGCAATATAACCTGCCTCCTCCGAACCGGCATCGCTATCCGTTTTTTCTAATCTAGTCAGCAATGACCAATACCTCAACAGCAGCACAAAATTCCTAATCTTTCTTATCATAGTTGGTTAGTGTTTTCGCAAAAGACTTAAGCCCCTGCGAGATTTTTTCTAAATCTGATATTGCCAAAGATATATCATCACTTTCACTCTCCCGAAACATTGTCAAATTAGCATAAGTGCCATCGGGAGAAACAAGCGTGGTAGCAACCTGTATCGCATCCCCCTCTACACCAACAACCCTACACCCCATCACCGCAATAGGATTATTTTCGGCATCCAAAATCTTAACAGGCTCCTCCACCCAAGTAATATCATCCGAATCCTTATGCTCAATAACCGACTGCTTCCTCTCAATAAAATTATGGTTAGCCTCAATATACGAGTAAAGCGAAAATAAATCCACATTCAGCAACTCCCCCAATTTAGTTTTCTCGGGATTAGAAGATTCGCACAGAAAAATCTCACTCTTGTTAGCAATCAAAGTATCAAACCCTCCCCAATCAATTTTATAATAAACCTCATCACAGTTATCCTTCATTAAATGTAATTTAGTGTTGAGGTTACGCATAATCCCATCCCTAACATCCACTAGCAAATTCTCTAACCGGTCGCTCATATCTTTATTTATATATTATATTATTAATAATTCAAATTTATATAGTAAGAATATAGCAAGCAAAACAAGTTTAATTAATTTCTGCTATCTGTTTTCTACCCGTACACACATCTAATTAGTTAGCTAATTAAATTTTAACAGAAAGTGCGTGGCTACGGGTTAGTATAATTAATCTACTAGTTAGTTACACACAGAAAATCTAATTAGATTCTAATTAGAAAAATTTGCGCACAGAGAGATTCTAATTAGTTACAGTTACTAATTACACACACAGAATAAGCCCCTTTTAGTTACTATTTCCTACCCCAAACATAAAGTGTTTTCCCTATAGGGAAAAAGTTAATTAACTTCTTGACTATCAGGCATCTAAAAAATTAGGATTTTATCAAAAACAAGCCAAAATAAGGGTATTTTGCACTTTTTGGCACTATTTCAATGAAAAATCGAGCCTCATGTAAGAAACTCGCCCAGTTATGGTGCTATAAAAGTATGTAAAACATCAGTTATATAGTCATAAGAGATATATCTAACCAATAAATATATCCCTAAATAGTATGCGTATATAGGCGTGTAGTGGGGTTATTGCAGTTATCCAACAAGTAGTGAGAAATAGCGAGAAATTATATAAGTAGTTATATTAGTGTATGTGTATAGATAGTTAAGCTAACATTTCCCTTCGGGTGCGCGAATTTTTTAAAATTTGGGGTTATTCTGCGTGATTAGGTTTTATTGAGGTTTGGGGATGTATTCTCAGAAAGCAGAAAAATGAGAAATGAAACATTTCCCATCTATCCATTCTTCAATATAAAATATAATAGTGTTAGTATTATAGTAGGGTATATCATTAAGAATAAGAAGTACCCCGTTCTGCGCGCGATTTTTTTCAAAATCTCTTTAAATTGGCTCATTTTATTTCTCAGTCATAAGGTTAAACATCGCCCTATCCATTGCCTCTAAATCGGTCAAGTGAATATTTTTTATTTTCCTCATCCAATTAACAAATCCCCTTGCATTTTCCCCTCTCTTCGGGTCTGCGCTGTAAGTCGTGGTTTTTGGTGTTGTACCCACCCCCCGTATTCTCTAATTCTCCTGTAAAGCTAATGTGTGTAATGATACTCATCTTTCTATGGTTTTTGTCATATCGATTTTAAAGCCTTCTAAGCGTTTAAAAGGGTTCAGCCCTCATCCGCCCCGAATTTTTTATTTTGCTTTCCCTACGTTGCTTGCTGCGGTCGAGGGGTGCAAAATAGCCATTTCCTAATATTGTCAAATATAGCTCAAAAAGTGCCAACCTGAAATAACCGTTTTTAAGCTTGTACCCACCTTTTTAGGTAAAATACCGGTTATTTCAGCTTATTTTTAGTTTCATCTATGTTTACAGATATACAAAGAAGTAAGCACACAGTAATTAAATCATCGTGTATTTCCCCGAAGGCTAAACTAGATGCTACTAAACATAATAACCAAATGCTAATGATTATAGAATATAAGCTCATCATTTTTAAATAGTTTTGTCTTTATAAAATACTACCACCGTAGTTGCTTTGCTCTTAGAATTGAAATTCATAATACTGACTACATCATCAGCAGTCAACTCTCTTTTTTCTAGCCCCTCATTAATTCTATTCAACGGAGCGTTAAAATAATGTATCTTTTTCATATTATTTAAGTTCTTTGTCCGACCAATCCAAAAATTCCTGTGCGCTACCAAAAGATTTCTCCTTAGGATAATCTTCGGGTGTATCGTAGTGAACTTTGAAATTATTCTTATCAACGATTTCTATTTTAAAAATAGCAGGGTAATTATTCATTACCCCATCTATAACATTTAGTGCATCCTCTAGCATTAGTCCCAAGTTTTTAATTTTTTATCAAGTCCTGAATTTTTCAGGATGTCGAAATCAACCGGCTCCTTAAAAGGTTGGTTTATAGAAATTAGATAAGTAGCCAATTTTACCAATTCCCCTATAGTCAAAGTGTAATTATATTGCAAGTCCATTCTCCAATTACCATCAGTTTTGATAAATCTAGTATATTGATTATCTACAGGCTCTTTTCCATACATATTTTTATGTAGTAGTTTGTTGTTCAGCCCATCGGTTTTGTGGTTGGTTATGAAGCAGAATAAATCATCAAACAACATGTAATTAACATCCCTAGCTATAATCTCCTCCTGCGGTTTTTCATGACCTCTTACCTTTATCCTAGTCATTCCATCCCTTTTTAATTAATACAATATTAGCTCCAACCATAGTACCGCTCTCTTTAAAAGTTCCTTCTTCTAGGTCAATAACTACAGCACCAATATCTGCAAGCCACTCCTTAAAAGCTTTTTGCTTTTTCTGATTTCCATTGCGCCAACTGTTCGATGTAATTGAAACAATAATACCATCATCATTAAGCATTGAATACATCTTGCGAACGTGGTCAATATCCTGATTTTTTGAAAAAGGTGGGTTGGCAATAATAGCATCAAACCCAAGCATATCCTCAGGATGCTCAGCTAAGAAGTCATCACCTAATAATTCATAATCTAAACCGGATTGCTCTAGTATGATTCGGTTCTGTTCCATAAGCTCAAAACAGTAAGGTTTAATACCTATAACATTAAGCTCTCTTATGATAGCCCCTTGACCTGCACTAGGTTCAAGTACTCTATGGTGGGATTTTATCCTACCTACAAGTACCACAAGTTGTAGCGCAGTTTTTGGTGGAGTTGCAAAAAATTGATATTCTTTTTTGAGGTTTCTCTTCGCTCCACCGGCAATCGATTCAAGTAATTCGGTAGGGTCAGTCTTGAAAACAAATCCGGCAACTTTTCCGCCTTTCCATTTCCCTCCTATAAGCTCCAACTGTTTTTTAACTTGCAGGTAATCCTTTCGGTCAAGTTGAATATTTGGCAGCTTAACTACTAAGTCCTCTACCGTACATTGTTTTAAAATTTCTTCTGTTGTCATAATTTATTTCTATGTTTTAGTTTGTGTTTTCTTAAGCTCCTACCTACACTTTTCGATGAGTAGTTTTTCTCATCCTCTTCATATCCTAAGGCGTGTAAAGTATGATAAATAACATTGGCAGTATATGGTAGAATTTTTATCATTGAACGCCTAGTTACCTTACCAATACAAGACCGGATAATCTCCGTTCGTTCCTGAATTTTCTCTTTTCCTAATTGTCGTCCCATAAGCTGTTATTTACGATACCTCCCATAGGTAAGCAAAATGTAGCCTCGAAGCAATCCGACTGAGCATCATACACAAAAATCAAAGTCTTGTGCATAAGAGTTCCTGACTTATCTATGTTTTGGTCAAACCTCTGTAGTGCCAAAAGCCCCTCCCAAAAAATTGTATCAAAGGGTACAGAAACTTTCGGTAGCCCAACAAGTGAGCAAAATTTATGATAGCTATGTTTGAAATTATCATAAGGCTCAATACCCAACCTTTCAATAATCTCTTTTCGATTGGTTATTTGGGTTTCTTTTTGGTCAAGCTTCAAATCATTCAGTACCTCCCCATAGATAGTAATTCGTAATTCACTAGTCAACTTATTTCTCATGATTGCATTTTTTGTGGTGTTTAAAATCTCTAATTCCTAGATATAAGGTAAATATAGCGATAACCGCCCAAAGTGCATTAACCATAGGGTTATGCAAAATTTTATCTAAAAATCCATCCTCATGGTGATGCTCGATAGAAGCACCCAAAAGTAAAACAGATTGTATAAATTGTATCAAGTGCATTCCTGCATGAAGTAGGTTTATAAGACCTAAGAAAATAAGCTTCCTACTTCCCATATTCCTCCCAATATTTAAAAATGTATATCCCTTCATAATTAGATAGAATACCATAACCGTCTCCGTAGGAATGGTCAAAATCTTCACACTTCAAATCCTGCAAAGTAAATTCTTCAAGTCTTTTTCTTACCTCAGCAGTAACCTTAGCCATACTAGAAAAGCTCCATTTCATATAGCCATCTTCATCTTTTCCAATAATACGCATGTCGAACCTCTTAAGCTCAGGTTCCGTATCTTTCGTGAGTGATGCGTGTTTAGGGATAAAGCAAACTAACTCAGGTTGGTCAACATCTAATCCTGATTTGTATAGGTTATCAAAATAGGGGTTACTCTTTATAACTGCTACGCTATTAGCATGCGCATCTTCGATTCTAGGGGGTTTGAGCATCAGCACTTGAATTAATAGTTGTTGGAACACATCTAAATCATCACAGTTAAATTTTAGTTTGTGGTTTATCATTTTATTTTATATTTGTAGTTATATCGTGTTTTTGAATGGATAAACCGGCTCAATCCTTATCGGTCTGCAAGGATTTTGTCGGTTTATTTTTTAGTAAAATATTACCGGTTTAAGCAGGTTAGGTATATTTTGCATTATTAGCACCCTATCAGATTTATCCAAAGAGTTTAAGTACTTAGTTTCAAACGCAAGCATATCCGATTGCATTGCTGATGTCATATTATTACCATAATCCACAAAAACAAGCTCGTAAAAATGATATGCGCTGAGGTTGTGATTCATATCCTCACAAACCTTAGTAGATAGGGAATAATGTGAATGTTTAATAACACCTATAGTCAGTCTAGGTTTTTTATACCTAACCTTAGGAGACCTCTCCACCGGAGTAATATCCATGTCTATTTGCAGGGTATGAGAATTATCTAACGAAGAATCTTTTGATTCTACATCCTTGACTAAAGCAGACCTCCTACCAAAATTATAAGGTAGGATAGTCTCCGTATCTACCGGAAGTGAGCCATTAGCCATAATCTCCCCAAGTTTTACTTTATCTAAATAGTCATCATACTCATCAGGATTCATTATGATTGACATGTGAAGTTCTAGCTTAAGCATTACAGTCTATTTTTTATGTCCTGCAAATTTATAGCTAGGGCGGTGCTAGTAGGGCTAGGTAAAAACTCCACAGCCTCAGGTAAATTTTCTTCTACCCGTTTATAGGTTCTCAACCCATACAAAGCTCTTTCTAAATCTTCCCTAAGTTCTATATTTTGCTTCTTAAACGAATCATACGCATCCATCATTTCAAGTAGCTCCTTTTGTTCTTTTTTGGTAAGGTTTTTAATCATACCATCACCGGGAATATCCAAATAATTAGTCCTGTTAGATTTTCTCTTATCTCCATCAAACCTTAAAGCAAACCTATTATGTCTAGTGAGGTCATATTCAGGAGAGAAACTAACAAATGACGTAACATTGAAATACTTTTTATGCTTTTTATACATAGCCCTCATCCCGTTAGGTAAATCGTCCATGTAAAAGTCATACAATACTTGAACTATTGAATCCCTAAGATTGTTCTGTTTTTCTATTTTCTTAGCTACCATTTTAGCAGCTACTTCTTCTGCGATTGCTTTTGTAATTCTTGCCATTTCTACGGTTTTTATTGTTCGTGATATTTTTTAAATTCCCATGTTTTCAAGATATTGCTTTCCTCACTATCTCCGGAAACATTATCCTGTAGCTCTTTTAGTTGCTCCCCATGTAGCGGATGCCTTCCAAACCTCTTAGCACTAACATTAGCCGAGTGAAGGTAGCCCTTACATACTGATTGCTTACCTAATAAGATTTTATTTCTGTTCTCCTCAGGGTTGTCTTGCCTTTCCATGTGGCAAGAGTACAAACTCTCCGAGTTCAAAGAATTTATAATCTCATCTGCATCAAAGCCACCTAAGTACCCCTTAATGGAGTTCTTTTTGAATGGGCATTGACCGCACGTTTTCTTTCTCGTTCTTAACTTTATTTCGCTCATTTAATTTAAGTTTTAATTCTTCCAATGTTTTAAATAGCGCATCAACGCGCTCCTCCATGCTAAGGCATTTTCTCTTCATCTACCGATTCTGTTACCCTTAAAAATCCTTTTTTGAAGCATTCCTCCTCTAAAGAAGAGTAGCACGCTGCGTAAGATTCCTCATCAGAAAAAATTGCTACCTTCTCTGCGTAAGAATCCGTTTCATAATATACTGTTACCATAACTTATCTCTACTTATAATTTCTCTGCAAGCTTTTATATTCTTGTTAAGTTCATAAATCCTAGAGTTTTTACGTTCAAGGGCTTTTTTAAGGCTACTATTCTCCTCACGTAATTTCTTAAGCTCCTTATTCTCTTGGGTTTTTTCTAGGATTAATTTTTTTATCTTTTTTACTAGCGACTTCACAGAAATTTCTAAGATTAGGTTTTTAGATTTGGTATCTAGCTCATTGTAATTAAATGCTTCCATTAACGTTTCGTTTTTTAAGTTCTTTAGTAAATAAATCATACCACTCCTGACCAAGCTTAGGGTGGGAGAAATTAATAGCATGAAGTCTTATAAGGTTGATAATATTCTTTATATGAGTATCACTCATTTCAGATACAGGTGTCTTGGTTCCATCACCCGAAGTCCAACAAATCTCTCTCGGCAAATTTTTATATTGGTCAGGGTTGCCATAAGCCTCCTCCCACTCCTGCTCAGACATTGAAGTTAGCTCTTGCATTGCGTAATAGTCTGCTATATCTCCCATATCTACACCGCGATTTTTCCGTACTTACCTAAGTACAATTCTCTACCGGTTGCCGGTGCAAAAAAGCAAGATGGCATTTTAGCCCTCATATCTCTACCCATAGTCATCAACCGGTTCTTCCCCAATTTGATTAAGTAGGTATATTCAGGGTAAGCCTTAACAGTAGCCTTACAATAATTACCTGTAGCAGTTCTGTGAATTTCTTTGTGGATTTCAAGCTCATCGTGTTCAAGATTTACTTGTGGGTGTCTCTCTATCCCATTGGATTCTAAATAATCCTGTAACGTAATTGGTTCTTTTGTCATGGCGCAGCCAAGTTTTAAATGATTAATAATTATAATATAAAAGTAAAGCTCCTAATAATAAGGAGCTAAACTGTTTAATTCGGTGGGTATAAGTCCTTATCTACGGACTTCAAATCTATAACCCTTCCTATGGTATTCTTTTAATTTTTCTTTGGCTTGGGTAAGGTTCAGCTTGTAAACATCACAGCTATCCGTACCTTTCTTTATTACAAAATTTACCCAAGGATGTGTAAATGGGAGTAGCGTTATAGTTCTGCAAAAACCTAATACAACAACCCCATAATCTTCTCTTATGCTCATAGTACTTTAAATGCTAACATTTCTCCATCTAGTGAATAAACTCCTTTTACATTTTCTCGCGTATAACCCCCAAAAGAATTTTCGCCCCTGTAAACCATAAAAACCTCCAACCGGTCTCCTTTATCGGTGTAGGATGTCTCTATATGCTTAAAGCTATCAGGATTTTTCATCCGAGCTAAAACATAATCCTTCAATTTTATGTGATGCCCATCCCAAATAGAAAACTGACTGTAAACCTTAGCATCCCTAGCCTCATCAAGCTGTTTCTGTTCAGGGTCTAACCTAAAGACAAGCTCCTCCGCCTTACCCAATCCTGAATCCTCGTACTGACTAGCATAATCATCCCTCAACAATCCCGTACTCTCATCATAATATTTTGTTGCTTTTTTCGATAAATTGAATACAATATAATCATCTTCTAAGGTGTAGCCTACCAAAAATTTACCATCCCAATAATCCATGATGCTATCCGCCCATGCATGTTTGGCTTCCTTAAGTGAATCCTGTTTTTTCTTCTTAGCCTTTTTAAGCTCGTTTAAGCGGTTCTTTTTGGCGTTCCTTTCTCTAGTCAGCATGTAGAGTGCATCGGCTCTTTTAGTCTCTATTTCGGGGGTGTAATCTGTGGAAACAAGTGAGTAGTGCTTATAAGCTTCTTCATATTTGCCCTCGTCAAACTCAGCCTCCGCCAACTGATAATTTATAGCGTTCCCGAAAATCATCCCTAATACCCAAAAAAGCCACAATATGCTCAGCATAACACCGGAAAAAGCCAATAAAGTCCTAGCCATAGGATTAAATCTAGTAGATTTCAACCCTGAGTATATCCATAGTGGGGGGAATAAAAAACCTCCCAATAGCCAATACCATCGCTCAAAATTCTTCTTATTTTTCATGATTATAAAAGTAAAAATAGTTAAATACATTACGTCTAAACGCGGTGGGTTTTCCACCAAAATAGAAGGGCAGTACTGCTCGTACAAATCCCCAATTAGATTTTCTTTTAGTCAGTACAGTAATATGACCGAAAGAAATTTTATAGCATTTTTTAGTTATAATAATTCGGAAAGGGTAAGTTTTATACGGGCTGCAGAACATAATATGTTTAATAGTCCTAACACCCCCTACATAACAATAAGAAACTATCTCAATCATCTCCTCGTACTCACGCCATCGCCACCCCAATCTTGCGCTATTCTTATGGTGATGCCATCCGTCCGATAAACCAATGAGCTTATTTATATGACCATCATTCCTAGAGTAGGTAGGGTATTCGGGGTCAAAATTAAAACAGATAGTACCCCCAATATCTTTATGGAAAGTGAGGTCTAAAATTCTCTTTGATAAAAAATTACCACTCTGCCAATGCTCATCAGCTTCAATAATTGCTACTTTCATACCTACATCCCTGAACATAATTACTCTTTAAAGTATTTGTAAAAACCACCGGCAAGCAGTAAAAAAGCCCCTAAGGCATAATACCACTCCGTATAATAATAGATAATGTAAGTAAGTACTAAGGTCGTAAAACCACACCCTAGATACATAAGCCATGCAGGCATATTCTTACCTTGCAGAACATATATGCTCATAACAAGGATTATAAATAAATTGAAGTAAAAACCATAAATGATATACTGTTCCATAGTTATTCGTTATTAATTATTGAGTATAAATAAAAATTGTTATTCGATATAAGTATAAATGAATACTTAAGCCCATGCTCGAAGATATAGAAAAAAGTATTAAAGGAACCTAGATGATGATTCTTTGTTATTTTCAGGCATACAGAAACATTCTCAAAATAGGGGTAAACATTAGTAATAGTCCTGTGCCTATATTCCGCACCTCTACCCTGCATAAATTTACCCTTGCTCCTCATAAAGGAATCAAAATCCCTGACTAAATCTTGGTTAGATACATGTGAGTGGTCAAGAGTAAAATTAAGAGCTATTCTAGCGGAACCGGAGCTGTTAAGGGCAGTATATTCAAGGTCTCCCCCACCTGAACCGAAAAGCATTTCAGCTAGGCTAGGTTTTCTTAGTTTCTCCCAAAATTGGAAAGTAAAGTCAGCTACCTCACTACCGAACACAATAGGCTCTACAGTATTTCTCATGTCCATTAGCATACCCCTCAAATATAAATAATATTGTTGTTCCATGTCAACCAAGTATCTACCATTGAAAACCTTAAGGTCATAAGTATTGTTGTTATAGACATCTCGCTTAATATCTCCATTGAATTTTTTAGAGTTAACCCTTACAGTTCTACCATCTACCTTGTTACGTATAACTACATCAGGTATAGTTTCTACAACCTGTAAATTTCTATCGGGAGAATCTCTTACCTCTTCCTTGTAAGCAGTAACATTCCCGAATCTAAGCGCATTAAATAAAGTTATATTATTCAGTTCCATGTTGTCAATTTAAGTAAAAATAAAGTATAGAAA
>CEPZ01071334.1_pt1 | contig 11331 bp, 20 predicted proteins | sample 530461 | NCBI WGS metagenome assembly CEPZ01 (sample SAMEA2620106, study PRJEB7988) | marine metagenome | isolation source: saline water (ENVO:00002010), including | reverse complement strand
CGTTGCCGATATCAAAAGATATGGGGTGCGGGTAAAATGAAAATGCTATGTCAAGTTTGCGAAGTACAAGAGCATAACTATCAATGCACGGCAATGTGTGGTGAAGTTATTTGCGAAGAATGCTACTGGTGGCTTAACGTCATCCAGCGATCACAGCGAGGAATAATCATGACTAATACGATCTATGTGGTATATGGCGGTATGGATTGCGACTGTGTGCGGTTTAGTCACAAAACATCATTTTCTACTCTTTTGGAATACAAAGCATGGGAAGACAGACTCTACGAAGAAGCTGAAGGACCAATGTGGCATCACAGATGCAGCAAGAAGGCATATGACGAGTTTGAAACAGAGAGCAGAGATCTAGCTCTCGAAGCCCATGAAAATGGTCACCCCTGGGTCGTCTACTCATGATAGACCCACCAAAACGTACAGTCGTTGTTAACAGAAACAAAGACTTCGATACCAAATTTCTGATAGATGTGATGGGATATTCAGAAAAAGACGGTCGTTTATCGACCTTAACCCTCAATGAAACTGACTGCAACCATATCATCGATAGGTTAATGCAGGAGCTTTGGGATAAACGTTTAATGCAAGAAATGAAGGAGAAAGAAAATGTGGGACAAAGTGATAGAACCGAAAGTTACGGAGGAACCAAATGAGTTTGACAAAAACAAATCTTATTTGCTCAAACAAGACGGTACGGTTGAGGTATGGGAAAAAGAACACTCTCTTAAAAACTGGCAAAAGGCAGTTGGTGGATATGTGGAATGTGTGCCGTCGCAGATCGCTGATACTTTCTCTAAACATCACGTTATGCTGGTTGATGAGGAAGGTCTCTGGAAGCCTTACAAGATTAATAAAAAAATCAAGAACGGTATTGTGGGCGACGCTCTTCTGATACCAGGAGAAAGCTTCGAATGAAGTTGGAAAATGGAGATTCCATAGTACTAAGAATCAAGGAAGATCCTATAGGCTTAATGTGGCACGTAGCTGTAGAACGCGAGAAAGATGGTAGAATAGCATATACTACGTGCGGTGAAGAACCTGATGAAAAATCTGAAGTTGTTCAAGATCTTTGCCGTTTATTAATGGTTAAATAATGATTTAATTGTTATTTAATGACAAGGTATAATAAACACAATGAGCAAACAAACAAAACACGAGTCTAGATTGAAAAAATTTATGACTTTAGATCAAAGAGCCAAAATTGGTAACTTACCAACTTATCACCTGCATTGCTTCGATAAGACGGGTGTGTCCAGACCTGGCAAAACAGCTCGTGATAAAGCAAAGAAAGGCGTTCAATAGTTGTGGCACCGTGGCTATTGAAATGCTTCCATTCCGGTACGGTGCATAGGGAGTTTTTATGACAAGAGAAATATTAAATGGCAATTACGCCACACGTAGGCTGATAGCTAAGGATGTTCCTATTTCTGAAATACCTAAATACCAGAAGATGGCCAAAAAGAAAGGTCATAAAGCATACTGGTTTCGTGGTAGAGGTTCAAGGAAAGCAGCATCTTACAGCGCCATGCGCGATGGTACATGGAAAAAGGTCTTAGGACCTGATCATTCTTATGTCAAGAAGTTCAAGACAAAAGGGTTAACCTACAGACAATACACGATAGTGCTTGGTTATATTTACAAAAAATACTGTCAAGACCTACCTATCAAGTATGCTGACCGGGTATCTGTTTATCACCGGTCTTAACAAAACACGGGGTGCTAGTTTATGCTAGTACCCCTTTTTGTTTCAGGACATTGAATGAACGTATTGAAGTTTTTAAGAAGAATGAATGAACAACCAGAACCACCTTGCACGGGTTGTAAGAACTACGACCATTGCGAAGAAACAGAGATGTGTTGCAAAGGCTTTATAGAATATGTCAGTTGGGGCACGTGGAGAGACAAGGAATTTAATCCGAGTTATTATACATGCGTACCAGAGAATGGCGTGTCTGTTAAAGATCTGAGCGATGCGTTAGGCCTTAACACTACAGAACTGCAGATATTGTTGTGGTCAGTTGAAAGGCATAGTCTTGCTTTTGAACAAACAGGTTTTTACTTTTACAGAGATATAGAAGATGTCATTGAGAAGATCACACCAAAATCAGAAAGATTACGAAAATCTAAAGTTGCACTTTGCCAGATACTGTTGGACTCGAAGAAATCAATTGACCCCGAAAGGTCGAATAACTTGGTCCGAGAGATTCGAAGAAATGTTTGGTATATCACTAGGGGAGTATGCTAAATTGAAACAGAAAGATGGAAAACAAAGAAAAGCTAAAGAAACTAGAAGAGACGGAGAAGGAACCGAAGATTAGACACTCAGAAGAAGAAAATTTCTTTTGGGGTAACTACGAAGAAGGGTGGCCATATCCAGATGATGAAGAAAAACCAGAGAACATCGCTATGTATGAATGAGCTTTACGCAGGAGCGATGGGCGATATACGCAGGCTTGGATCTAAAGTTGATAACACAGTGGAAATATGTAATGCTAGTTATACGCTAGATAATCCAACCCTGATGAGTATCGATGATATAAATCGCAAATGGAAATCAGAATATGCTGTAGCAGAGTTTCTGTTTTACTTAGGACAGTCTCCCAAGATTGGTAACATGGGGAAACTGGCTACCATTTGGGATCAAATCAAAGACGAAAACGATGAAGTAGAAAGTAACTATGGTTGTTACATTTTAGGTAATCCTTGGTATCAAACCGCGGGTGAACTGATAATGAACCCAGAAAGCCGCAGAGCTGTAATACCTATATTCAACGTTGATCATTACGAGAAGAATCCAAAAGATTATCCATGTACTGGATTCATACAGTTCTTAATCAGAAATGATAAACTTCATTTGATATGGAATATGCGGTCTTGTGATGTCATATTTGGTTTATGTAATGACATGTTCTGTGCATCTATGTTTCAGCAGTTAATGTTAAACCAAATACGAGAGCATTTGAAGTTTCTAACCCTTGGAACATTGACATTCAACCTAGGATCTTTGCACATATATGAAAGACATTGGGGTTTATTGTTTTCTGATCTTGAAATGCTCGATTATGACGGAGAACGGTGGGAATTAAGACGGCATTGCATATATAACAAAGATCTAGTAAAAACATATGGTTATAAACCAACAGATACTATATCCGAGATGGAGCGTAAAAAAGATCTTTTCATTCAAAATAACATAAGGGGAGCAATCTTATGACAGACTTAGAGAAACCAATCTTAGACGAAGCGAGGGAGATAGTTGTGGAACGATCCACAAACCACGAGAACTACGGAGAGTTTTCAGAGAGTATGTCTCGAGCCAGACTGATATTTATCGGAATGACTGGTAAAGAGCTACCATTAGAGGATATGTATAAGATGTTAGTAGCGTTGAAAATGTCTCGCGAAAGCTTTCACCACAAACGAGATAATCTGGTAGATGCCTGCGGTTACTTACAAGGCCTAGAAGATTATTGGAATGGAATCAGGAGAGAAAAAACAGATGATATACCAGGTAAAAGTCAGTACATCAAGTAAGCCTGTTCTTCACTTTTTGTTAGCAGTTCTTTCTTTTGCAGAGAAAACATTGGCAGATAATATGGAGTTGCAAGACGAAGAACATGGATATTCTATAGCAGTAGAGGAAATCGATGATGACCAACTTAAGATTTTCACGGGTGAGGAAAGTGATTCCCCCGATGAGAGCCCACTCACTTGACGCGGGTATAGACTTTTTTGTACCTTCAGACTTCACTATTACAAAGGTAGCGCCGAATAATTCTATCAAGATACCTAGCGGAATCAAGGTAAATATACCGCAGGGTTGGGCTTTAATAGCTTTCAATAAATCAGGTGTATGTACTACGCTTGGGGTTATAGCAGGAGCTTGCGTAATAGATTCAGGATACCAGGGTGAGATACATATTCACCTGATAAACGTATCAAAGAAAGATGTATTCATTACTCCAGATATGAAGATAATGCAGTTTCTGCTTATGCCAGTATCTGGTATTCAAACAGAAGAATGTGATTTAGAGGAACTTTATGAGCAAGAATCAGAACGATCAAGTAGAGGATTTGGAAGTACTGGATGGAGCATGGCTGCCTGAGTGGTGTTACATACAAGAAGAAAGAATAATTAACGACTTCAGTGAGATACCAAGTAGCGTATTCTTTAAGATGGGCGTTCATTTCGATTTGTTTTACGAGCATTACAAAGATTGCTTGATGATGCTTGAACTAAAGAAAGGTAAATGCCCAAACTGGGTAATAAAATATATTGCTGCATTTGAATTAACCAAAAACGACCAGGACACACTTAGATGGATAAAGGAAATGATCTTTCCCAGTTACCTATCGACCACCGATACGGTATCTTCCCCGCAACAATCATCGGAGACAGACGATTAAAAGTTGGACAACTCCGATGTCTTATGTCTGTATTAGCTTGGCGTAACCACAGAACCACTAATACAAGACCAATACACTTAGAAGCTTTACAGGCAATGATGCCCATGTATACAAAGGGTAGTATCCAGAACTACATGCAGGATCTAAAGTCTTTCGGCTACATAGATATAACACCTAGAGCTGGTACAACATCTTTGTATACCATCTGCGAACCGGCCGACGCTCATGCGCAATACGTGAAGAGCAGCGTAGCTAGTCAGCAGGTAGAGAGCAACGCGTCTGACCAGCTAGTCAGCAGCGTAGCTGACACAAAGAATATAAATAATAAAAAGAATAGTGACAAGTCTGCATTCATGCGTGTGTGGTCTGTATATCCTGAGCATAGGCGTAACACGATCGCCCGCGATACTAAGACGTGGCGTGAGTTTGGAGACGAGGCTATTGTTGATATTATCGTTGAAGATATAGAGCAACGCAAAGAGTCAGAGCAATGGACTAATGACGATGGTAAATGGGTACCAGGTTTAAGAAAATATCTTGAAACTAGAGTTTGGGAATCTCAACCATTGAAAAAGAAAGAATCATTTTGGAGTAATTTTAATGGTTGATTACAAACGAGCTAAAGAAATAGCGACAAAGCTTGAGTTAGACGACGAGCAAATAAACAAGTATGCTGATGGCGTAGAGAAATCTTACGTTCAGTCACCTGTTGTGTTTGTTGAAGAAGCGTTAGAGCATTTAAGCAACAAAGATTCTAAGCCGGGAGGGCGTTTACCCTGGGACATAAACTTTAGGATCTTACCAAACACTCTGACTATCTGGGCTGGCATGAACGGACATGGGAAAAGTCTTATAGTTCAACAAGTTATGTTATACCTCATGACTGGAGAATATTCTACGCGAGATGAGAAAGTCCTGTTTTGGTCACCTGAACTTGCACCAATTTACCAATTAGAAAGATTAGCAAGACAGATTACTGGTGACATATATCCTGATCCAATAGATGCTGAAGAAGCTTGGGTATGGTTGCATAACAAGATGTGGATATACACTCGCGAAGTAGATTGCGGAGCTAAACAGCTGATTGCTGCGGCTAGATATGCGCAAGAGGAATTAGGTGTAACGCAGTTTGTAATAGATTCGTTAACGAAGGTTAATCTAGGATCTGAACAGCGTAATATATACCTGGCTCAGAAAAACTTTGCTAACGTGTTGGCTAACGTATGCAGAGATACTGGGTTATGCATTCATCTTGTTGCTCACGTTAGAAAACCAGACGATGAGACCAAGCGCGGTAGTAAGTATGATATTAAAGGAGCTTCAGAATTGACTGACTTAGTTGATGCTGGGTTTATGGTACACAGAAACAAGATAGAAGAAAAGTCAAGGGAGTCAGGGAATCCTCCATCGGCTCCTCAAGCGGCTTTAGAATGTTTCAAAAACAGACACGGAGGTTTTGAACCTATGTGCGGTTTAGATTATGGAGAGCAAAGCATGCGCTTCCACGATTACGGAGGATTTGAACATGATTTTTACGAAAAATACGTTGGGCAAAAAAGAACCCCATTTGATTAAGCCTAATATAGATTCTATAGATCATGTTTGCAAAAACTGTAATGGATCTTGTTGCAAAAGAGTAGACAAAAAAACAAGAAAAATATATTCATGTCAATATTTAGATGAAAATAATCTATGTTCAATATACGAATATAGACCATTTGCGTGTAGATTAGACAATAGATTTCATACTAAAGCAAGTTTAGAGATGCATTGTAAAACTTGTCAATTATCTATAAGTGAATCAATAACAGGAGAAGAAGCAACAATGAAAATATTGACTGATTTAATAGGGAAAAATAATGAGAACTAGTAACTGGAAAAACGTGGAAAGACAAGCAGCAAAGTTGTTTGGTGGAGTTAGGACAGGTTGTAATGGAGAAAGCCGTAGGGATGTAGAACACCCTCAGTTGTCTATCGAGGTAAAACACAGAAAGACTCTGCCTGATTGGCTTCATTCAGCAATGGATCAAGCTATTCGGGAAGCAGAAAATAGGAGTCCAATTGTATATCTTCACGAACGTCACATGAAGTTTGAAGATGGTTATGTTATACTAAGAGCTAAGGATTTCAAGAGCTTATGCCCAATAGTTCCAGATTAAATTAGACTTCTTTCGGGACTGTTGGGTGTGATATAATTATTTTTTTATTTCTTTGGAGAGCTTCGTGGGAACATATACGAATAAAAAATTCTATCCCGAGTGGTTGTGCAATATGCTTCAGTACAACCCATATACTACTGGACCCAAAAAGTCTGACATCAGCGTTACTCAACTGATAGACTCACCACAAATTCTATCTCTTAGAAAAGAGCATAAAAATGAAATATCTGAAGATGTTTCAAACCGCGTGTGGGCTGTTTGGGGTAGCGCGGTTCATTCCGTTTGTGAACTAGCAAACATGTCTAATTCTAAGACGCTAGTTGAAAAAAGATTTCACCAAGAATACGATAAATACACGGTCAGTGGCCAGGTAGACGTATACGATATTGGTGAGAGCACTATCTACGATATAAAAACCGTTTCCGCTTACGCCCTAATGCATGGAGTTAAACCGGCCTGGGAGCAGCAGTTAAATGTGCTGGCCGACCTAATGACTGAATCAGGGTGGGGCGTGGAACGGTTGTTTATTGTAGCTTTCGCTAAGGACTGGTCTCAAAAGGCCGCGTCTAATAGCGCTAACTACCCTCAAGATCCGTTAACTATTGTACCTATCGATCTATGGAAAAAGAAAGACAGGAAAGAATACATCAGCAAGCGGATGCAACGTCATTTCTGGGATAACAAGGTTTGTACCAAAGAAGAGAAATGGCAAAGCGAAGATAAGTTCGCTGTCATGAAGAAAGGTAAGACCAGAGCTGTCAAGCTTTTCGATACTAAAGATGACGCAAACGACTTCATAATCATGCAGAAAGACCAGGAAGAGTTATATCTAGAAGATAGACCTGGTTATAGCATGAGATGTAAGATGTACTGCAACGTAAAGCAGTTTTGTCCACAATATGCTAAGGAGAATAGCAAAAAATGAGCAAGGGAGTAAATATAGGTGTTTTCTTTGAAACTGAGAAGTTCAACTGCATGTTTCCACACTTGGAAGAGACTGAAAAGTTTCAAGACCAAGATACGGGGATGTATTCTATCACAATGTGCTTCGATAAAGATGGTGAAGCTAAAGACCAGATTGAAAGTGCTGTCGAAAAAGCTAAGAACAATGATGAAAAGGTTGCTTCAGCTAAAAACTGGTACTCGCCAATAAAGGATGGCGACGAAATGGATAAAGAATGGTCTTCAGGTATGTGGGTATTGAAGTCTAAAACCAAGTATCGGCCTAGAATTGTTGACAGAGCTGGAGAATCAATCAATCAAGGAGATATTCGTAGTGGATCTATCTGCAGAGCCCACGTTGTATTTCGTGCTTTCGTGGCAGGAACCAACATAGGTGTTACATGCTTTCTAAAAGATCTGCAACTTATTAGTCAAGGAGAGGGTTCTAGCTCTGCTCCTACGTTTTCACCTCTTGATGATGACATCCCGTTCTAATGGCAAATAAACATGGTAGATCTATCGATAAGACTTATTTATCGTTAGATAAAGCAGAAGAACGAGGTCTTATACACCGTGACTACATCGCGCATTGCTTTAGGTGGAGTCACGTGTGTATGTACCTCAGGCAAAAGCGGAGATGGGAGCAAGCTAATGTACTAGACATTGGGCCCGGCAAGGAACTTGCATTGGCCAAAACCCTGTACGTTAACAGAACTCCTCCTAAATCTTACATAGCTGTAGACGTTTCCAAACTTGAAATGCCAGAGATGTTTGAAAAGACTAATTGGAAACCTACAATGTTGTATTCAAACATAGATGTATGCGAGCTATATTATGATGTATTTGATATTGCTCCAAACGTTATTACATGTTTCGAAGTATTAGAGCACGTAGAACCAGACCATAGCATAAGAATGCTAGAAAAAATCTACAACCTATTAAACGCAGAAGATTCCGATGCTGTTGCATTTATTAGCACTCCAAACTGGGATCCTAGCGCTGGTGCCGCTGCTAACCATGTAAACGAAATACGTCACGAAGCTTTAGGCGTGGCAATAGAGAAAATCGGTTTTAATATCGAGGAAGTATATGGAACGTTTGCGTCCCAAAAAGATATCAAACCGTTTATGACAGAAGAAGAACTAGAGTTGATGAACAAACTAAAGAAGTATTACGATAGCAATCTCGTGTCTAATATCTTCGCGCCGTTGTTTCCTCAACAATCTAGGAATTGCATCTGGCGCCTATCTAGACAAACACAAAAGAGAAGATATCCAGAGTATATGTCTGAAATAGAAGAACCCTGGACATCCTCAGAGCATTGGAAAGATTTTAATGTACAGTTATCAACAATATATTCACAAGAGTAGGTATGCTAGATACAAACCAGAACTAGATAGAAGAGAGTCTTGGCCAGAGACTGTCGGGAGATATTTCAACTTCTTTGAAGAATACTTGGATATCAAGATTCCGTCTAAAGCGGCTACAGCAGTATTAAACCTCGATGTTATGCCCTCTATGAGAGCATTAATGACGGCTGGTAAAGCTTTAGAAAAGGATCACGTGGCAGGATATAACTGCTCTTATCTACCGGTCAATAAGCCTAGAGCTTTTGATGAAACCCTGTACATTCTTATGTGCGGGGTAGGTGTAGGTTTTTCAGTTGAGCGGCAGTATATTACCGAGCTTCCAGAAGTTGCTGAATCATTCCACGATACTAATACGGTTATAACCGTTAGAGACAGTAAAGTGGGTTGGGCTGCAGCCTACAAAGAGCTGATCTCTATGCTATTCAGCGGAACGGTGCCGTCTTGGGATACATCAAAAATAAGACCTTCGGGTGCACCTCTGATTACATTTGGTGGTAGAGCATCTGGTCCAGAACCATTGAATAGATTATTCAAGGTTACTGTTGAGCTATTCCGTAATGCGGCTGGTCGAAAGCTTACGTCTCTAGAATGCCACGACCTAATGAACTATATTGGCGAGGCTGTAGTTGTTGGTGGAGTCAGACGCACAGCTGAGATCTCCCTCAGCAACCACTCTGATGAGAGAATGAGAAACGCTAAGATGGGTCAATGGTTTGTTGACAACCCTCAGAGAGGTCTCTCTAACAACTCTATATGCTATACTGAAAAACCCGATGTGGGCGCATTCATGAGAGAGTGGTTAGCTATATACGACTCCAGAAGCGGTGAGAGAGGTATATTCAATCGACAAGCTTGTAAGCAGCTTTCTCCAGAGAGGAGAGACACTGATTACGAGTTCGGGACGAATCCATGCTCCGAAATAGTACTTCGACCTAACCAGTTCTGCAACCTTTCGGAGGTAGTAGCAAGATACAATGATACGAAAGCTACACTCATGGAAAAGATCGAGATTGCTACAATCCTGGGAACTCTTCAGGCATCCTTAACTAATTTTCGCTATCTATCTAGCAAATGGAAGCACAACACTGAAGAAGAAGCATTATTGGGGGTCAGCCTGACTGGTATATATGATTGTCCATATCTGTTAGAAAGCACACCAAAGCAGTTAGAGGAGTTACGCGATCATGCCGTTAAGACGAATAGAATCTGGGCAAAGAAGATTGGAATTAATACATCTGCTGCCGTTACTTGCGTTAAGCCTTCTGGTACCGTTTCTCAGCTTACTAATTCTGCTAGCGGTATTCATCCTCGTTATAATGACTTCTATATTCGCCGTGTCAGAAACGATAAAAAGGATCCTCTATCGCAAGTGCTTATAGATGTTGGTATCCCGTATATGACAGACCCATATAACGAGAATGCATGGGTTTTCGAGTTTCCGCACAAAGCACCGAAAAATGCTATAACGAGGAAAGAAGTTGGCCCTATAGAACAATTGGGCCTATGGAAGAAGTTCGCTTTAGCATGGTGCGAGCATAAACCAAGCATGACATGTTATGTTGGTGAAAACCAGTGGCCAGAGGTGGGTGCTTGGGTATGGAACAACTTCGATATAATGAGTGGAGTTAGCTTTTTACCCAGTGCTGACGAAGGTCATATATACGAAGCGGCTCCTTATGAGGATTGCGACAAAGATAGATACGAAGAGTATATGGAAGTATTGCCAAAAAATATTGATTGGAGTAAGCTGCAAGAAAACCAAGACAATACAACGGGTATGCAGGAGTTAGCGTGCACAGGCGATAAATGCGAAATATAATATGGCATAAGGGCTCTGCCTTTAACCATGGAAGGGTAGAAGGAACTGATTACCGTTGCGAACGTTTTCGTACTGATAATGAAGATCGTAAACGCTATTGGTTCCTTCTAGCCGACTCTAAAAAAACATATTTATGCTGTAAGGGCCCTTTTTCTACACCAGAAGAAAGAGACAAAGAAATAATTATAGAGGTTTGCAACCGTGACTTACAGAGATAACGACTTCATGGGTAAACTAGTTTTTGTAGAATGGTTAGACACGGTTTCAGACGCTGGTTGGGAAACGAAAGAAACTGTAAATACTAGGCTAGTTAAGCAAGTTGGCTGGGTAGTACAGAATGATGCAGATGTTCTTAAGATAGCATCTACAGTATCAGAAGAAGAATATTATTCAGTAACCGCTATACCAGTTGGTTGTATAAGAACGGTTAGATTAACTTCAGAATGATATTAGTTCCTACCAAAGATATACATATAATAGAAGATTACATAAAACCATTTTTAGTGAAATCTTCGGAAGATGTAATGTCTCATAATTATGAAACAGCAGATGACTGTTTATACAAACTAAAAAAAGGAAGTTTTCTATTATTCTCTTCTATTCCTATGGAATTCTTTGTTAT
>CEPZ01078645.1_pt1 | contig 11335 bp, 15 predicted proteins | sample 530461 | NCBI WGS metagenome assembly CEPZ01 (sample SAMEA2620106, study PRJEB7988) | marine metagenome | isolation source: saline water (ENVO:00002010), including | reverse complement strand
TGCAACTCCTTTACTATTTATTTCATCATAAACTTTATTTAACTCATCTATATCTTGTGGAACATCAAAAATATTCAAGAAAATTTTAACTTTATTATTCTCAGCTAACTCTTCTCTTTCTATATTCCATGAAAAACTTGCCCCTCCGCTCAATACTTGAGGTAATGTAAGTCCTTCAATCTTAGTAGTTTGACATTCTCTTTTTGTTAATCCAATAACTCCTAGCACTCCTTCTCTAGGAATATCTAAACAAGTTTCTAAATCTTTACCTTCAACATAAACACTACTATCAGATATTAAATAAGCTTCAACATCATAACTTCCAGGAATTAATTTAATTTTTTCACTTCCTGGAATATTAACATTTTCAAAATAATTTTCATTTTCATTTTTCAATGAAATAGAAACTAATTCATTTCCTAAAACTTCTCTACTAAATGCTACTCCTAAAACTTTAACTTCTAAATCTAATTCATATATTGGTTCCATTAATGCTGTTATTGTAGTTTCTTCAATAGTGGATAATTGTTCTTCAAAAGTATCATACCCTTCTTTTTCTACAATTAATTGACCATTCAAACATTGTGGGAACTTCCCTTCAAAATAACTTAGATCTGAAAATTCTCCAGTCCTTCCAATATTACATACAGTAGAAGAACATTGGTATGAAATCTTAGCTCCTTCAACTGGTTCTAAACCAAAATTAGAGTTTATTCCAAAAACATTAACATTTATTGTAGTTAAAGGATTTTCACAGATAATTGAATTAGTATCATGACTTTGTTCAACCACAATTAAAGGTTCTCTTGGTTGATTATTCTCAACAATGATTTGAGTTGCAAATTGAAAATCAAAATCATTTTTATTTAATGAAATTAAAACAGGATATTTTAAATCATAAACAAAATGATAACTATTTATACAAAAAAATTGAGTTAAAAATTTTCCAATACCTCCTCTGTTAAAAGAATCTCCTTCTAAAATTTCTCCTTCTGGAACAATATCAATTAAAAAAGGCCAATTTCTTGAATAATCAAAATTCACATCAACATCATCTACACCTTTTAATATATTCAATGAACTATATTTATCATCCACTTCTGAATTTCTTGTTCCTTCAATTTTTAAAGATTTTATATTTCCTTCTAAAATTTCTTTAAAATCTTCTATAACCTTTTGTTTATTCCATCTTTTAGGAGTACATTCAAAATCAACTCCACTATAAGGAATTTCATCATAAACATTCATATAATCTAATGTTTTTTCTTCTAAAAAGAAATTTTCATTTTCATTACTCATTATTGCTTGTGCAACAGCATATAATTTTCCTAAACTTAATTTTATTTTTTGATTAAAATCTTTTAATTCAAAAATTTCATCTTTTAAGTTTATAGTTACTTGAAATTCAACATCCACATCAATTTCATTTTCATTTATCTCTACTAAACTTTCTACTTCTCCAAAAACAATATCTGCATCTATATTAGAAACATCTACACAATTTCTCAAATTAGCATTTACATATCTCCTTAATTGATCTTCCATTTCTTCTTTAGAAGGCATTAAACTTTTTTTCACACCATTTGCTTCTTGAAAAAACCAATATGCCACTCTTGTATCAGAACCAAAAAATATTTCTAATGAATTTGAAAAGGGATTTACCGGACTCACTATTTCAGGATCAGGTAATACAATATAACCTCCTTGTTGCCCTAATATTCTTGCTCCAGATTCACTAACTTCTTCAACACATACATCAATAAAATCCTCTAATCTAGAAACTTCTATAGGTAATGTAACTCCTTTTATAATCCCTCTTTCTCTAATCCCTCCAAATAAAGTATCTCTAAAAGCATATCCCAATAAGATTAATGCTACTATCAATATTCCTAAAACTATAAATGAGGTTACTTGAGCTTTTCTACTGCCTCTTTTTCTAGTTATCATTTATCCTCTTTAATCCTCCTTTTTATAAGCTCTATAATCTCCGTATTAATATCTTTTTTAATTTTATTTTTAAATCTCTGCCATAAATTTTCATCCTCTATAAGAAGAAGGTACTTTTTCATCATATTTACATATAAGTTAAATTTATAAAGATTTCTTAGTTACTTACTAAGTTAGTTAGTTACTAAGTATTTTTATTTGGATAATTTAAAATAGATAGATAATATGGGACTGGAGAGACTCGAACTCTCAATCTCTTCCACGTCAAGGAAACGTCATAGCCACTAGACCACAAGCCCAAATAATTTTAGATTATAAAAGCCCCGAGAGGGATTTGAACCCCCGACCTGCTGCTCTCTTATGAACCTAACTCAATACAAGGCAACTGCTCTGCGACTGAGCTACCGAGGCATATAGAAATAACTCTATAATTGAATTTAAATATATTTCTAAATTCTTTTAACAACTCTAAATTCACAAACTATGATAGGATACACTTTACTTAAAGTCATTCTTAAGCTTTTAGGCAATCCTTTCTTAAATATATTATTCATCAAAACAGTATAATCTTGTTTCTTAATCTCTTCAGTTAAAAAATTCCTTAAATTTTTTCTTATTAAACTTAATACTGATTTATTTGTTTTATTTTTAGTTATTAAAATAAGTTTAACCACAATATCAATATTATCTTTAGTTTTATATTTATGAGAATCATCGATCTTATTAACATCTTTTCTAGAAATTCTTTTTAAATAAGATTGAAGTAATTCATATCCAATCACATCAGCAACTGGTTTATCATCTTTTATATCATGTATTTTAAAAATTAGTTTGATAGATTGACTTCTAGGATCATTGTTCAAACTCATTAAATTTACTTCTACTTTTTTACCTTTTAATTCTTGAACATTATTACATAAAGTTTCCCCAATTACTGCATCTTTAAAATTTTTATCAGATGAAACAATACTTACCCATTTCTTTTTACCTTTAATTGCCATTTTAGTATACTTTCCCTTTCTCGTAACTCCAATCTTGTTGTATTTTTCCTTCTGCTTTATAATATTTAATTAATCTTCTTATTTTACTGCTCGTTAACATCAACCCTCTTTTAGTTACCATATCTTTTTTATTTAAACTTAAATGTTTCATAATCTTAGTTTCTCTTTTAATTAAGGATAATAAATCATCTGGAATTTCAGGAGTTAATTTATTCTCTTCTAAAATTTTTGAAATCTTTTTATTAGTTATAATTTGAACATCAGGGATTCCATAAGAATCTCTTAAAATAATTCCAATTTTACTTGAAGAATTTTCAGCTTTAGCTAATTTCAAAACTAAATTTTCTACTTCTTTCTCACCATAATTTAACCAACTAGATTTAACTTTCTTAAGTGGTTTCTTACTTCCAGATTTTCCTTTCTTTCTTGAATATAATCTTGCCATATTAATTTCCCTAGAATTATCTTCTAGGTATAAGTAAGCCTTAACTGACTTATCCTTAGAACTATTCAAAAAAAGCTATTTATAAATCTTACTAAAATCAAAATCATACTTTAAAAACTTCATCATTAGGTCTTACTCTATCTTTAACTTTAATACCTATAGAACCACCTTTTTTAGCAGATTTTACTTCTTCATGTTCTACTTGCATAGAATCAACTTTTTGAGTGATATCTGTAGTACTTCCTTTTATATGGATCTCATCTCCTACTTTTAAACTTCCCTCAGTTAACTCTATAGCTGCTACTCCAATATTACTATAGTAACTAAATATCTTTCCTATTTTCTTTTCTTTTGCCATTTTATAGATTATATAGAAGTATAATGAATATATAAAAATTGTTATTATCTAGCCCCGGGAGGATTCGAACCTCCGTCCCTGCCTCCAAAGGGCAATGTCATTGACCACTAAACCACGGGGCTATAAAGTTTATTCTAAAATTATTCTTTAAATTATTTTCCTTTCTTCTTTCCCTTATATCTACCTCTATTTTCAACCTTATTTAATCTTTCTAGAACTTCTTTATAATCTTTATATTTTTCATATCCTTGTAGTATAAAACTAAAATCTTCTTCATAATTTTTATAATGTTTTGATTTCAATAATTGTTTTAATAAATATAAATCAACAGCTTTATCTTCTATTTTTTTAGAAAAAAATCCTAACCCAAAATCAATAAAATATAATTTATCTTTTTTTAAAATCATATTAGAAGTTGCTAAATCTCCATGAATAATATCTTCATTATGTAATCTTGCAATATTCTCCCCAATTAAAAAACAAATTTTTTTCTTTTCTTTTAAATCATCAAAAATATCTCTTAATAAATCTCCTTTAATATACTCCATTTTTATTTTCATATCTTTATCAGAAAAAGAATAAACTTTAGGAACATTAATCTTAGTTTTTTCTAGAATTTTAACTTCTCTTCTAGTTCTAAATTTTCTTAATCTATCATCTATCTCTTTTATTCTATATTCTTTCTTTATCCTCTCTTTAATTAAGATATTCTCTTCTAAATAAAGAATTGCTTCTGCTCCTTGTTTTATTATTTTCATATATGGAAGGAAGAACGAAAGTTTTAAATACTTTATATTTTCAAAAGAAGATGAGATGGCAAATGAAGGTTTAAGAATTTATGGTCCAGAAGAAATTTCTAAGGGAAGAATAAGAAAATTTATTGAAACTTGTTATGAAGTAAACTTGGGTGGATATGCAGAAGAGCAACTTCGTGTAATAGAAAGACATAATGTATATGTACATCATACTGGGAGAAATACTTTTGATGGAATCTTAGTTGTAGATCCTAGTCTACAACATACTATAGGAAATAATGGATTAAAAAGGATGTATAATAGCGACAGACCAGAATTATTAATAGTATGTGGAGGAACTGATGAAGAAGATTTATCAATTGAAAAAAAGATAAAACAACTATTTTTAGCACAGAGAAGAGAAGCATTCAGAAAATTGGTTAATAGAAGAGAAGGGATGGATTCAATGCCTAATTGCTTATATGAATATCCCCATAAAAATAGTCCAACAGTTCATCTTAATAGATCATTAGAATTCAATATTGAAGGTCCTTCCAAGGATGATCATTTTGGAACAAAAGCAACATATTCTCCTTCTTCTTTTAAGCGTAGAAAATCTAGAACTAAAACATCTTAAATTTTGGCATTTTACCTTGAAATTTCTTCATTAATTTTCCAGGATCCTTTCCTTTCATAAATTTAACTAATTTTTTACTTTGTCTATATTGTTTAATTAAATCTCTTACATCTCCAGATAAAACACCTGCACCTTTTGCAATTCTATCTATTCTACTTTTATCTAATAAATCAGCATCTTCTAATTCTTTCTTATCCATTGACTCCATAATATATTTCCATTTCTTTAACTTATCATCTTGCACATCTAACATTTCTTTAGGAATATTCATATTCCCCATTCCAGGAATTAAATCCATAATTTTATTTAATGGTCCTAATTTTTTCATAGATTGCATTTGTTCATATAAATCTAAAAAATTATAATCACCTTTCAAAAATTTCTTTCCTAAATCTTCTGCACTTTCTTCACTTATCTCTTCTTTAACCTTAGTTAATAAAGCTTCTAAATCTCCCATCCCTAATAACCTAGAAACAAAACCTTTAGGATTAAATTGTTCTAAATCATTTATTTTTTCTCCTACTCCAATAAATTTAATTTTTGCATTAGTTATAGAACATGCACTTAATGCTCCTCCAGCTTTTGCAGTACCATCTAATTTTGTAACAATCACACTAGTAACATCACAACTTTCATTAAACATTTGCGCTTGTTTTTGTGCTGCTTGTCCAATGTCTGCACTTATAACTAAAATTTTTTCATCTGGCTTAATCTCATTATCTAATTCTTTTATTTCTTTAATTAAATCTTCACTTAATGCATCTCTCCCAGCTGTATCAACAATTAAAATATCATATTTACTAAAATTATCTTTAAATTTATTATAAATCTTAATAGGATCTTTTTCTTCTTTATCAATAAAGCTTTGTACATTAGCATCTTTAGAAACTTGTTCCAATTGTTCTGGTGCTGCTGGCCTATGAACATCCAATCCCAATGTAGCAATACTATATCCTCTAGTACTATAGAACCTAGATAACTTTCCTATTGTGGTAGTTTTTCCAGAACCATACAAACCAACCATCATTATTTTAAATGGTTTTTTCTTTTCTATCACAATCTCTTCTTTTTCTGTTCCTAAGAAATTAACTAACTCTTCATAAACAATATTAACAATATGTGCTCTTTGATCTAATTTTTTAGAAATTTCACTTAAAGCTCTTTCTTTAATCTTCTTTGTTAAATCAAAAACTAATTGTACATTAACATCACTTTGTAATAAAGCTCTTTGTACATCTCTTATTAATTCATCTATAGTTCTCTCATCTACAAAAACACTTCTTGTTATCTTCTTTAAAGTTTCTTTTAATGAACTTCCTAATTTATCTAATACCATTAAAATAATAGTTTAACTTAATCTTATAAAAGTTTGTGAACTATCTATTCATACCCCTACCATTGATAAATCCATTATTTGAAGCCTTTTGTAAGAGTTCTGTTAATCTTGAAGCAATTCTAGAAGAATCATAAAGTTTTCCCACTTCTTCTCCAGTTTCTACATCCTCAAGCTCAAAAGACAATTCCTGACCACTAATAACTTCTCGATAATTTACATTGTAAGAAGCTGCAAATCTCTCAATTTGTCCAGGAGAAACATCTCTCCCACAACTTCTTATTATTTGATCTTTAATTCTTTCCAGCATAAAATAATAATCTATCATTATTTAAATCACTTCATAAATTTTTTAACTATCAAAATATAAAAAGCTTTTGATATTACAGTAAATTAAAACAACATCTCTAAAATTTCTTTAGAATTAAATTCTTTTAAATCATCTTGTGATTGTCCCATACCTAAGTACAATATAGGCTTTTTAGTAACATAACTAACTGAAATAGCAGCTCCTCCTTTCTCATCAATATCTGCTTTAGTCAGTATAATTCCATTGATATTAACAGCTTCATTGAACCTCTTAGCTTGCTCAACACAATCATTTCCTACTATTGATTCTCCAATAAATATTTTTAAATTAGGATTTGTAACTCTAATTAATTTCTTAATCTCATCCATCAAATTTATACTACTATGTAGTCTTCCAGCTGTATCAATTAAAACAACATCTATTTTTTTAGCTTCGGCATGTTTTATTCCATCAAATGCAACAGCACTTGGATCAGAACCATAATCATGTTTAATCACCCTTGTATCTATTTTCTCACCCCATTCTTCTAATTGTTGGATAGCTGCTGCTCTAAAAGTATCTGCTGCAACTAAAACAGAACTAAGATTATTTTTCTTAAATAAATTAGCTAATTTAGCAGTTGTAGTTGTCTTACCTCCACCATTAACTCCCAATAAAACAATAACATAAGGTTTTTTACTATCTTTTATTTCATCTATTAAATCAAATGGTGTTTCAAATAAATCTTGAACTGATTCTTTTAATTTACTTTTAATTGTTTGATTAATTTTATTTCTTTCAATAGCATGATCTACAATATCCATTTTTAAATCAGATCTTATTTTATCAATAACTTCTAAAGCAACATTATTTTCTAACATTAATATCTCTAAATCTTGAAATAGCTCATCAAATTTAATCTCAGAAATTTTCTTAGTTGTAATCTTTTCTTTTAATCTTTGTGCTAAAGATTTTTTCTCTATTAAATCTTCTTCTGGCTCTTTTTCTTTTATTTTTTCTGTTTTTTCCTCAATTACTTCTTCTTGTTCTTCTGTTTTTTCTTCTTCTATTGACTCCTCTACTTTACTACTAAATTTATCTACTGTATCCTTTAATTTATCTTTAAAAAATTTAAACATATATTGAGCATATATGTAAAACTTATAAAATTAACCAAATAGTTTCTTAACAACTAAAGTTCCATAACTCCCTTTAGGAAGCTCGAATTCTAATAAAACAGTATTTTTATTTAGATTAATCTTCAAATTCTTAACTTCAACTATCGCATCTCTTATATTCCCTTCTTGACTTATCTCAGGAATTTCTCTAATCAAAAAATCCTCTTTTTTTACCCCTATTTTTTTAATTATTTCTTTATCTATTTTTTTTAACTCTGATAAAAAACCAACAACCGGGATTTTAATATTCTTTACATTTTCATAAGTAAAATAAAAATCACTTAAAGAATATTTTACTTTTTTGTAATCATATTTTTTAATCTGTTCTTTCAAACTTTCATTCCAAATATAACTTTGATAGGCATTTATGTAAAATCTTAATGCTCTTTTTCCTAACTTTCTTATATGATTAACATGATCATTATTCTTAACATTTAATTTCAATAAATCAGAAACTTTTGAAAATTCTCTTTTAACTAAATGTTCTCCAATCAAATAATTTTGACTAGAAAATCTTTGCTCATCAAAATAATTTTCTAAAAATAATATTTTTTTAGGCTTTTTCTCTACATCTCTTACTTTTATCTTAAATTTATTTCCTTTTAATTGTCCTAATTTTAATCTCTCATCCCCTTTCCCAATAAATCTTATTTTAATATCTTTTAAATTAATTTTTTCCAATAATTCTTTATCTATTTTATAAACTGAAACATATTGCTTAGTCACAGCTCTTTTATCTTTAATTCCTGCCATATTAAACCTATTTACTTTAATCTTTAATTTTGAAGCAATTGCAGATATAACTTTATTAGACTCCCAATTCTTCTTTTCTAAGATAAAATAGCTATAATCTCCTTTTTCTTTGATATTTATGTCTGGAATCTCCTCAACATAAAAATCTTCTATCTCTTGTTTAATTTTGAACATATAAAGTTAAAAAGAAAAACATTTAATAAAACTTCTATATGGATATTTAATAATATTCTAAGTATTTATAAAATGGCAGAAGATATAATCACATATGAAACTTTATATGAACTTTTAAGAAATGAGAAATATAAAGAAGAATTACAAATTTTAGACAAAGATTTCTTTTTAAATGTGATAAACTATCTAAAAGATAAAAGAACTATACTAGAGTCCCAAGAAAACAAATCTAGTATATTCAGTTCAATAGAAATTCAAAAAACAAGAAAACAACTAGATAACATCCAAAAAATTCTAAAAGAACTTTATGAAAGAAGAGAAAATAAATTAATACAATTAGCATTATTCTCATCTAGAACAAAAGAAACTCCAGATACATCAATTTTATCCCTTGAAGAAAAACAATATTTTGAAGAGATAACTCATTTACTAAATAAATACAGAAATGATATTTTATTTAATCTATTAAATGAGAAACTACCTCAAATAACTAATAAAGAAGAATTAGAGATAAAAGGAAAAACTCAAGAAGAAACAGCAAAAGAAATAAAATTCAATGATCATATCCCTAAATTTTTAGGAGAAGATCTTAAAGAATATGGGCCATTTGAAAAAGATATGACTGCTAAAATTCCAATTAAAGTAGCTAAAATACTAATTAATAAGGAAAAAGCTATAGAAATTAAATAGAAAGTTTTTAAAACACAATTAATTCAATTTCTTTCATGAAAATGCCAAAATCACTTAAAACATATTGTAAAAAGTGTAAATCCCATAAAGAGCATACTTTAACTTTAGCTAAAATAAGAACTAGAAGTTCTGCTCACCCTTTAACTAGATTTGGAGAAAGAAGACTTAAAAAAAGACATTATGGAAAAACAGGTGTGGGAAATAAAGGTAGATTCTCTAAACCTGCTGTATCAAAATGGAAAAGAACAGGGGCTAAATCTTCAAAAAGACCTGATTTAAGATTAAAATGTAAGGAATGTGGTAAAAGTAACATAAAAACTACTAGTTCTAGGCTAAAGAAAATAGCAATAGAATAAAAAGATTTTTAAATCCCACTTTCAGTATTTGAACCATGAAAGACGTAAATAACTATGTAAAAGAACCAACTAGTAAATTTATAAAATTACGTTGTTCTAAATGTAAAAACGAACAAATCATTTTTGGTAAACCTTCCACAGATGTAATTTGTTTAGTTTGTAACAAACTTTTAGCATCTCCGACAGGTGGAAAAGCGAAAATAAAATCTCAAATACTAGAGGTATTAGAGTAATGTTCTATAAGAAAAAAGGACTTCCTGAAGATTCTGAATTAGTTTTATGTACTGTAAAGAAAATTCTTTATCATTCTGTATTTGTTTCACTAGATGAGTATGATAATCTAGAAGGTATGATCCATATATCAGAAATATCTCCTGGAAGAATAAGAAACATAAGGGATTTTGTAAAAGAAGGCAAAAAAATAGTATGTAAAGTTCTAAAAATTAACAAAGAAAAAAAGCATATAGATCTATCCTTAAGAAGAGTTTCTCCTTCATTAAGAAAAAAAAGGAGTGAAGAAAGTAAACAAGAACAAAGAGCAGAAAAAATATTAGAATTAGCAGGAAATAAATTAAAAATAAAATTAGATCAAATGTATAAAGATGTTGGAGAAATTCTAATGGAAGAATTTGGTTCATTATACAAAGCTTTTTTGGCAATACTCCAGGATGAAAAATCTATTGATGATGTAAAAATACCTAAAAAATATTCAGAAATAATCATAGAAACAGTAAAAGAAAATATTAAACCACCAGAAGTTATTAGAACTGCAAGATTAATGTTAAGATCCTTTTCTGATAATGGAATCGAAGTAATAAAAAATAGTATTAAAAAAACTCAAGAATTTGCAAAAAAGAAAAATTATAAAGTACATTTATCCTACATCAGTGCCCCTCATTATAAAATAAGTATAAATGCTGAAGATTATAAGTCAGCAGAAAAAATACTAGATGAAGTAGCTAACATAGCTATAAAAGAAATAAAAGAAAATAAAGGAGTTGCTGAATTAATAAAATGAACATATTAAAATGTGATGGTTGTAACATTTATACATTAGAAAAAAACTGTATGAAATGTAATAAAAAAACAATATCTATAAAACCTGCAAAATATTCTCCATTAGATAAATGGGGAGAATATCGTAGAAAATATAAGAAAAATGACTTATAAATTCAAAGAATTAAAAAAATTACAATTAAAAAATACTATATTAATAGAAGGACTTCCAGGAATTGGAAATGTAGGAAAGATCGCAGTTGATTTCATGATAGATAATTTAAAAGCAAAAAAAGTTTGTCAAATATACTCCTATCATTTTCCACATGCGGTTTTCATAAATGAAGAAAATTTAGTTGAACTACCTATAATAGAATTATTCCATAAAAAAGTTGGAAAACATGATGTTTTATTTTTAGCTGGAGACATCCAACCAATAGATGA
>CEPZ01010967.1_pt1 | contig 11338 bp, 11 predicted proteins | sample 530461 | NCBI WGS metagenome assembly CEPZ01 (sample SAMEA2620106, study PRJEB7988) | marine metagenome | isolation source: saline water (ENVO:00002010), including | reverse complement strand
GAGCCGGATGTTTTTCAACCTAAGATCATAAAAATCGATATCACCGGAAATGTGGACTGGCAGCGCACGTTTGCTGCCAACGGGAAAAAATATCACCAGTTTCGTGCTACAAGTACCTTGGGTGGCGATGTTGTGGTTGTGGGCTCTTCCGGCCGAGAAGTTGCCCGAGGTTATGATGAAGATGCATTTATGGTTCGGATAGATGATAAGGGTAATATGATTTGGTCATTTTCCTATGGTACATACGACAATGATGATTGGGGCTGGTCTGTCTTTGAAACGCCCAATCAAAATATTGTATTTGTCGGATCTACAAAATCCTTTGGTGCCAGTTTATTTGATATTTATTTAGTGGGAACCAATGCAGAAGGAATCTCACAATAAAACCAAATAATGATTAATTCATGACGAATCAATCACATTCAGCCGAAGAGGTGGTCATGGAAGTCATGCGCCATTTTGGTTTTCGCCGTAATTATCAAGTGGCGGAATATTTTGACATCACCCCCCAGACTCTTTCCGGTTGGATTAAAACCAATACGATTCCACCGAAGCATTATATGAAGTATGAACAGGAAATTGCTAAACCACTTACCGATAAGTCTGAAAAAAATGCAGTTTACGTTAACATCCCAGCTGGAACGGCAGAATATTCATCGCAAAAAAAGATTGTACCATATATCATTTCCGCCCAGCTTATTAAGAAATATAAGACCATTTTATTTATCCTACCTATTTTGTGTGCCTCCTTAAGTGCCCTATATGTATTTGTCTTGGCCACGCCTAAATTTACTTCTGTTACTAAGGTTTTGCCCATCTCCAATGACAATAGTACACTATCGGGTTTTACTGGAGCAGCAGCTCAGATTGGCCTCGCAATCCCTACAGGCATTAGCCCGGGCACTCCTTGGGATGAACTGTACCCGGAAATTGTGCTAAGTGAAAACTTAATGCAGAATATTATTGCAAAAAATATGGCCACAAATAAATATGGTTCTGCTGAAGTATTAATAAATATTTTAGCCCGCGAAGGACATTATACTGATCAGGATGATTTTATAAAGGCAAAATTGGCTATTGAGGATCTTCTAGAAATGGTTTCCATACAAAAATTCCGTATGTCGCCCCTCGTAACTTTGAAAGTAGATGCTTTTGAACCCCAATTCGCTCAGGATATTTCCAATGCTATATTAGAGGAGTCTGGTGTTTTGTTGCGGGACTTGAAGACTCGACAGATTAGAGCTAAACGCCGGTTCATTGAAGAGCGTCTATCGGAAGTTTCCAATGAGAAAAAAATGATGCAGGAAGAAATCCGAGATTTCCGTGAAAAAAACCGTAATCTAAATTCACCGACACTTTTAATGATAGAAGAGGAAATGGTCAGCGAACTAGTAATCCAAAATAGTGTCTATATTACTTTGAAAACACAATATGAAGAGGCAAAAATAGAGGAAGTGGCTAAAACGCCCATGATCCAAATCATTGATGGTCCTATCAAACCGGTGAAAATGACATCCCCCAAACCAGCTATAACAATTTTGTTATCAGTATTTTTGGGATTCATATTAACTTTTATTTCTGTTTACCTGCGAGAATTTTCCCAACGTATTGAGTCGGAAGAAACCATTTCTATCGGCGCTTGAATAAGCCTTTAACTACTTTTATCTATATAATTAATAACCAATCTGCACTTTTTTAATTGTCTTTTTACGCTTTATGAAACAGGTCCACTTTTCTTTAGTTAAAGATATGATCACCTACGCCTGGGCCAAAGCAATACCGGGGGTGGCAGTATTTTTAAGTGTTTTATTATTTATCCGTTGGCTGGGACCTGAAGAGTTTGGGTATTACAGCCTATTATTCTCTTTTGTAAATATGTGTACAGCATTTTCCTTTGCCTGGTTCAACCAATCTATCATTCGTTATTTCAGCAGGCTTCAAAAACAAGGCCTAATCGCTTCGGCAATTTCCGGAGGTTGGCTTTTTTCATGTTTAATATCATTAGCGTTAATTGTGGTTTTGCAACTTCTGCAATTTCCTAAACCTTCTTCCTTCCTACTTTTATCAGTTTTATCCATTTCAATGGGATCTTTTTCAACAATATTGGTTCTGTTACAATCAAATCGTCAAGCATCAAAAGTTGTACAATTAAATCTCTTTCAGGCTTCTTTATTTATTTTCTGTCCAGTTATTGCGGTCTATTTTTTCGGAAAATTTCATCAAAGTATATTAATAGGTTTGATTTTTGCCTATTTGCTTCCCTCACTTTTTTACTTTCTAATAAAGGGAAGAACACAATGGTATATAGATTTTGAGAAATCATTTTTGTCGTTGAAGAAATTCTTTTCTTTTGGATTTCCTATCTCCTTTTGGTTTGCTACCAGCTTATCTTTGCGATTTTTGGATCGCTATTTATTAGAGCATTATGTTGGTATAGTTCAAATGGGATCCTACGCAGGTTATGCCGAAATATTTACACGTTTTTTCTCATTGATTCTATTTCCCATTACTATGGCATTGCACCCCTTTCTTTCACATCAATGGAATAATGGTAAAAAAAAACTAGTAGTAAAAACCTTAAAATGGGGATTGATTTTGCAAGGAGGAATCTTTGCAATTTGTATTTTAACCCTGTTAGGTTTCCAAGGATGGGTTTTAAAACTGTTGAGTTTCCTGGCTCCGGGATTAAACATTGAGATGTCCGGTGTGGTATTGCCGATCTTCATTGGTGGGTTTCTATGGCAATGGTCTTTGCTCATTCACAAACCGCTGGAATTGATGGAAAAAACAAATAAAATGCTCATATTTATGCTGGTTGCTGTTGGTGTAAATATTATGGGGAATGTAATTTTTATACCAAAAATTGGGGTAATTGCCACAGCCTATACATTAATAGCTTCAGCTTTGGTATATAATTTATTGACTATAATAGTATCACGAGATTTTTGGATTGGTAAATTCCAGCTATGAATTTCCAACTGATTTTACCGTTACTTGTTCAGACTGTGGTTGTGATATCTATTCGAAAAATTCACAACTCATGGATTCACCCGGGGGTATTCTTTCCTCTGCTATGGTTGCTGTATTCTATTGGGCCCTTACTCTTTGCCTCTGACTATTACATACAGCCTTATGGTTTATGGATTATTACCCTATTCATTTCGGCCGTGGGATTGGGGTCTCTTTTGTCCACTAATGCTATTGACGAACAGGCGACGATTAATAATAATTTCGAGAACAGTTTTAAGGATTATAAGCCAGTACTTTTTATTGCTGTTTTTATTACTTCAATTTTTGCCTTTATTGGGGTTGGTCTGGTTTTAGGTTTTACGATGAATCGATTCCAGTTAAATTTTTCAATTTTCAACCTGCTCATGCTACCTAATGAAATAACCGTAGACCGATATTTAGAAATACTCAATTTTCCCATCTATATAAAATTTTTCCGGTATTGGTTATTTCCCGCTTCCCTGTTGGCGGGGCTGGCATATCCATTGGCTCGGAAGATACGAGAATCATTTTTGTGTTTTTTACCATTGATTATTGCAATTCTCTTCGGTTTGATGGAAACCAGCCGATTTACCATCATTACGACCGTTGTGATCTGGTATGCAGGAGTTTTAGGCGCTAGGATCGTACTCCAAGAGAATTTGAATAAATTTTTTGATAAGCGATCCAAGAGGTTTTTCCTTTTTGCTTCGACCCTATTCGTTGGGTTATTTATCCTTTTGGATTGGTTACGTCAAGCTCAGGGAGAATTAGTAGCTGATCTGGTATTGGAACGGCTCAAAGCTTACTTATTTGGATATCTTGCAGCTTTCTCAAATTGGGTAACAATGATACATGATGGAAATATCCAATTCGGACAATCCACCTTTGCCGGGCCCTTAAGTCTTACCGATATAGTTGAAAGGAAGTTCGGTTCATATGGACCAATCCTTATTGCCGGAGATCTTTCAACGAATATTTACACCGCCTTGCGGGGCTTGATTATGGATTTTTCTATTATAGGTACAGGGATGATTATGATCTTAATCGGATGGTTTGGATCCATAACCTATAAAAATGTAATGCGGGGGAAAGTATTCTTTTTGATTCCCCTGACTTTATTTTATGCTTTCACCCTTTATTCACCATTAATAAGTATTTTCCATTACAACAGTCTTATCATGTCTTGGGTTATTCTGGCGGCCTTTTTTTTGTTGGCAAAGCCGATTGTTCAAAATTTCTGGAATAAAGATGGATTTACTAGGATTGTTTTTAATCAATAGGGTTTTGCTATGAATTATTTAGTTTTGGGATCAGCAGGTCAAATAGGTTCACCTTTGTGTAACTACCTTAGATCACAGGGACACAATGTTTTTGGATTTGATATTCTCAATGGAGAAAATGAGGATCTGCGAATTCATAGGAATTCTCTTCTTTCAAAAAGGATGTCCGCTGCCGATTTCGTCTTTTTTTTAGCCTTTGATGTGGGCGGTTCACGATACTTGGAACATCATCAGAAAACATATGAGTTTTTACATAATAATGTTTCCATTATGGAAAATGTTTTTCATGAACTCAATATTCATAAAACACCCTTTATTTTCGCATCCAGCCAAATGTCTAATATGACTTATTCTCCCTATGGCACCGCCAAAGCAATTGGAGAAAAATATACAGATGCATTGGGAGGACTCACAGTGAAGTTTTGGAATGTTTATGCGCCTGAGCACAATGAAGATAAAGCACATGTAATTACCGACTTTATTCAAAAGGCAAAAGAAAATAAGCGAATTGACATGTTAACCGATGGAACGGAAGTGCGACAATTTTTACATGGTGATGATTGCTCAAAGTGTTTATATACCCTCAGTGAACAATTTGATAAGTTGGATAAACAATCAGAATATCATATTACTAGTTTTGAATGGATATCGATCCAAAAAATTGCTCAAATTATTGCGGGACAATTCCCGGGGACGGAAATTGTCCCTACCAAACAAAAAGATGGTGTTCAACGAGATAAAAGAAACGAGCCGAACCCGAGTATTTTGAGATACTGGCAACCGGAAATCGGAATAAAAGAAGGTATTGTCAAAATTATAGAGGAAATGAAATGAAAAAAATATTAGTGTGTGGCGCAGGGGGATTTATCGGTGGCGCCATGGTAAAAAGATTGAAAGATGATGGCAATTGGGTCCGTGGGGTAGATATAAAATACCATGAATTTATGGATGTAAATGAAATAGCCGATGAATTCATCCAGGGAGATTTAAGAGAACAGGCATTCTGTAGGAGTGTCGTCACCGATAATATTGATGAGGTATACCAATTCGCAGCTGATATGGGAGGGGCAGGTTACATATTTACCGGTGAGCATGATGCCGATGTCATGCATAATTCGGCACAGATAAATTTAAATATTGCCGATCTTTGCGTAAAAAGAAACGTGGATAAAATCTTTTATTCTTCTTCTGCGTGCATGTACCCAGAGCATAACCAGCTAGATCCGGACAACCCAAATTGTGTCGAAAGCTCTGCTTATCCTGCTGCGCCAGATTCTGAATATGGTTGGGAAAAACTGTTCAGTGAGCGGCTTTATTTATCATATTACCGGAATTATGCCTTAAACGTGCGCATTGCCCGTTACCATAATATATTTGGCCCGGAAGGGACATGGACAGGCGGAAAGGAAAAAGCACCAGCGGCACTATGTCGAAAAGTGGCAGAGGCGGAAGATGGGAATTCAATAGAGGTTTGGGGTGATGGTAAACAAACGCGATCATTCCTTTATATTGATGAATGTATTGAAGCAACTAGGCGATTAATGGATTCTGACTTTAAAGGACCTGTTAACATAGGCTCGGATGAAATGATAAGTATTAATGATTTGGCCCGAATGGTTATTGGTATTTCAAAAAAAGAGTTGACAGTTAAAAATATTTCTGGCCCCTTAGGTGTCAGAGGTCGGAATTCAGATAATAATCTGTATTTGAAAAAAATTGGCTGGCGTGTTTCGGAGTCTCTAAAATCGGGAATTGAAAAAACATTTAATTGGATCAATAAACAGGTCAAGGCTCAATCCCAGCAAAACGTAGAAGATTAATTATATTTCACGATAATGATTACAATTTTCAGTAACCCCCGGTCTTTTACAGGTCCTTTTAAAATATTGCAGTATAATGCGATTCGAAGCTGGAAATATCTTCACCCGGATGTACAAATTATTTTATTCGAAGATGAAGAAGGTACAACAAAAAAAGTAGCGTATGAATTAAGTGTCCAGTATGTAAATGGAATTCCCGTTAACGAGTTTGGCACCCCATTAATTGACGGAGTATTCAACCATGTACAAGAACATGCTAACCATGAAATTGTGGTTCAAGTCAATGCGGATATCATCTTAACCCAGTCTTTTATTAGTTCTGTTAATCGGTTGAATAATATTGTAAATGGGAATCCATTTTTAATGATCGGTCGCCGTTGGGATTTGGATGTGACCACCCTAATTGAGTATGATGATAATGGTGAATGGGAAGATCGAATAATCAATCAAGTAAAAGAAGAAGGAAGTCTTCACCGTATGTCAGGGATCGATTACTGGACCTTTCGCCGCGATTCCCAGTTAAATCCACCATCATTCGTGGTAGGCCGGCCGGGATTTGACGGATGGCTAATAAAAAATGCACGCTATAATAAAGTACCCGTTATAGATGCTACCGAGTCAATTACAATCATTCATCAAAACCATGATTATCCCCAACAAAGAAATGATTATTACTTCATAGAGAAAGAACGCAATTTTAAACTGGGAGGGAGTTACTGGTCAGTCTTCTCCCTTTGGGATGCGGATTATTTGCTGGTCGAAAAGGGATTAAAACGCCCCCCATATCCAAGACGGTTTTATTCTTTATTTTCTACAAATCCGGTTTGGCGATTTTTTCTAGCGACCTATTTATTTATCAGAAAAACTTTAAAAATATAGATGTTTACGTTTTTCAGGATCCAATCGAAATAAGTAAATTTTCTTCAGTATAGAACACCATAATTTTGAAAATCCTATATATACATCAGTACTTTAATACGCTGAATATGCCCGGTTCGACCCGATCCTTTGAATTTGCAAAACGACTGGTCCAAAGAGGTGATACGGTGTATATGGTCACGGCGAACTGGCAGGGTCAATCTAAAGGTTCTTTTTCTATAGAATGGGGAATTAATGTCTATTGGGCCCCGATTCGATATGCGAATAAAATGAATTTTATCGCCAAATTTTTTTCTTATATCTCATATATAGGGTATGTTATGATAATCGGTAAAAAATTGAAATTTGATTTAATAATTGCCAGCAGTACACCTCTGACTGTGGCCATTCCGGCGCTGATACTTAAAAAGTTAAAAAGCACTAAGTTTGTTTTTGAAATCAGGGACTTATGGCCCCAATTACCAATTGCCGTTGGTGCCCTTAAATCTTCAATTTTGATTAGATTAGCCCAATTTATTGAGGAAAAAACGTATGCCAGCGCAGAACAGGTTATTGCTTTATCACCTGGGATGGCATCAGAATTAAATGGAAGAATCCCAGATGAAAAACTGTCTGTGGTAACTAATTTAAGTGATATGAATGCATTCAGTGTTTCTGATCAAAAGGGTGTGGAATTCAGAAATAAATTCCCTGGAATTTCCAATGGTCCACTGGTAGTCTATTCAGGGGCCTTTGGTCGTATAAATGGTGTATCCTATGTTTTAGAAATTGCCGATGAGATGAAAAAGATAAATCCTAATGTTCAGTTTTTGCTTGCTGGGGATGGATATGAAAAAGAAAAGCTCCGAATGCAGTCAAAAAAACTCGGACTTTTAAATGAGCATTTATTTATTATCGATTATATCCCAAAAAGTGAAATGCCGAGTCTTTTATCTGCTGCAACCATAACGACTTCCTTTTTTATTGATTTGCCGGAAATGGAACATAATTCCGCAAACAAATTCTTTGATGGACTGGCTGCAGGAAAACCTATCATGATCAATTATGGTGGATGGCAAGCAAAATTATTGATGGAGAGTGGGGCAGGGTTTATAATCCCTCCAAATGATCCGACAGGTGCTGCAGAAAAGTTAAATGAAGTAATACTAAATGACAAGAAACTACACCAAATGGGCCAAGCCGCTCGGAATTTGGCTACCCGGTTTGACGTAAATTCAAGCTATAAAAAATTTGAGGATGTGATCGATCGTGCCTCTTTTATTTGATGGATTGGTAAAATGATGAATTTTGAAAAATCTTGCCCTGTCTGTACAAGTTCTGATAAACTGATCCGTTTTAATTGGGGAGAGTACCCCGTGATTCATTGCAATCAATGCGGATTGGATTATTGCAGCCAAATGGTTGAAAAAGAATCTGGAGGGAATTCTTCACCTGTCCATATGGAAGGAATTGAAATGATGACCAAGGCCTTTCATAAAACCAATGCTTTGGCCATGAAATATGCTGAAAAAAGATTAGCCATTTATGAATCTATCTTGAATAGAAAATGCCAAAATGTATTGGAAGTGGGCTGTGGCCCAGGCGTTTTTTACAGACCATGGAAAGAATTCAATGTTTCATGGACTGGAATTGATATTAATCCTTATTGGAAGGAATTTGGAGAAAAGAACCAAATTCCAATTTCAAATTATTCTATCGATTCTCTTAATGGTCAATATGATGTGGTTATGGCTTACCAGGTAATTGAACATGTTGAAGATCCCATTTCATTTATGGAAAGCATAATGGTTCTACTAAAACCCGGGGGAATCATTCATTTGGAATTACCAAACCAAAATTCACTCACATCAAAATTGCGGCAATTTTCGTCCAAATTATCCTACGATTATGGCTTTATTCAACCGCCGATGCATTTGAGGGCTTTTCGGGAAAAAACAATATATCGTCTATTCGAAAATTTTAATTTGGATACCAAGATGGTATTTACATGCGGAAATACAGACAAAACATGGGGACAAGTGAGAGATTACAGTCTATTCCAAAAGTCCCTTTATTCCATTACAGGCGGGTTAGGTTTTGGAAGTTTATTGATTGGCATGGCTCAAAAAGGATTTTCGGTTGATAAAACGATTATTTGACGTCTTAGCAAGTATAATTGGGCTAATTATTTTATCTCCTATAATATTAACTGCAGCGGTTATCAGTGTTATATCACAGGGATTCCCCATCTTTTTTCACCATGAACGGTTAGGAAGAGATGGTTTTCCATTTACAATGGTAAAATTCAGAACAATGGATAAGGGTCATTCCTTGAGTGCAAAACATGACATCACAAGGCTGACCAGTTGGGGACGGGTATTAAGAAAAACAAGTATTGATGAATTACCTGTTTTGTTTAATGTGATCAAGGGTGATATGAGTTTAGTGGGGCCACGACCAATGCCAACTAAGTATCTTCCAAGGTTTAATAAGTCACAAATAAACAGATTAAATGTTAAGCCTGGCATTACTGGCTTAGCCCAAGTGACAGGTAGAAACAGTTTATCTTGGGAAGAAAGATTTGCATTGGATGTGAATTACGTAAAAAATAATTCGTTTATGGGTGATTTAATAATAATATTAAAAACACTAATAGTTGTATTTAAAGGCAAAAATGTTGATGCCAATAATCAAGAAATAATGCCAGAATTTATGGGCTCAAAAAAGGAAGCAAAAAAATTATGAAATCGCAGATTCATCAATTATTAGATAAATTGCCATTTACATCTTCCGTAAAATGTAATGGGATTGTTTTGCCACCAAAGCGTCGTAGATGGTGTGGCTCAGAGTTTAGGGATGATGATTATTTTTTTCAATCAGCTGTATTAGAAGCCAAAAAATTAATATTTGGGATAAATAATGATGATAATATTTTAGATATAGGCTGTGGCTTTGGTTGTTTACCTATAGGTCTGAATAAAATATTTGATTCTATAAACTATATAGGTATCGATGTTCATAGACCTTCCATTGATTGGTGTAAGAAATTTATAAGTAAAAATACATCTCAACTTAATTTTATACATTTCAATATTAAAAATGAAAGGTATAATGAGGATGGGAATGGATTTGGGGATGATTTTAAATTTCCAATAAATAGCAAAAGTCAGGATTAAACGGATGGCTGATAAAAAATGCCCGCTATAATAAAGTACCCATTATAGATGCTACCGAGTCAATTACAATCATTCATCAAAATCCCAAGTGAAAGAGGAATAGAAATAGACTTATTCTGAATACAAAGACCATAATAAAACCCTATGAAATTAAAACAAATTATTTTCTCGTTATATAAACTAATCTCTAAGTTAGGGATTCACGTTTTGCCAGTTCACTATTACTCACCAGTGCCTGATATAAATGAGCTTAAAAAAACCAAAAATATCTGGGCAAAAAAGTCAGATCTTCCGGGTATTAACATTGATTTAAATAAACAGGTTCGTACATTAAAAAAGATATGTTTACCGTATCAGGTAGAGTATGAGAATAATGTAGAATATATATATGCTGTAACAAATGGTTTTGGACCTGGCTTTGATTTTATTGAAGCACAAACTCTGCATGCAGTAATTAGGTATTTTAAACCAAAAAATATAATTGAAGTCGGAAGTGGTGTTTCAACATGGTGTAGTTTAAAAGCTGGGGAAATGAACGAAAAAGAAACCGGGGAATAATTGACCATAACTTGTATTGAACCCTTCCCCTCAAAAAAGTTATTGGAATTAGATTCAGTGAATTTAATCAAATCTAAGGTTCAGACGATTCCGTTTCATCAAATAGCAAATAAACTTGGTGAAGATGATTTGTTATTTATCGATAGTACACATGCAGTAAAACCTGGAAGTGATGTTAATTATCTTATTCTTGAAATATTACCTAGGCTTAATTCTGGAGTTATAGTTCACTTTCATGATATATACCTTCCGTATGATTATAAGAGAAGCGTGCTACAAACAATGTATCAATGGTCGGAAACATCTTTACTTCACGCATATCTAATTAATAACAATAAAGCAAAAATAATGTTTTGTGAAAGCCATTTACACTATGAAAGAAAAAAAGAACTAAAAGAGATTTTTCCGGAATATATTCCTCAAAAGGATGCATATGGGATTCAAGATGCGAAGTACAAGCCATTCGAGAATATCAAAGAACATTTTCCGTCTTCCACATATATTCGAATTAAATAAATATTCGTAAAAATTTGAAGAATAAAAAAATACTTGTCCTTGGCGCATCAGGTTTTCTTGGGAGACATTTAGTTAAATCCTTAATTGACAACAATAAAGTGGTTCAATTTGATACGGAACCGCCTTCATCCACTCATCC
>CEPZ01087675.1_pt1 | contig 11363 bp, 10 predicted proteins | sample 530461 | NCBI WGS metagenome assembly CEPZ01 (sample SAMEA2620106, study PRJEB7988) | marine metagenome | isolation source: saline water (ENVO:00002010), including | reverse complement strand
CGCGCCTGTTGTTAAGTCGTATATAGAAGCCATTGTTTTCCGAGATCTCTTGCGGAGAGTACCCTTCTTGTATCTCTTTGGGATCTCCACCAAGTCAGACTTACCGCCCATCACCTCATACGGGCGGCCATCTAGTAAGCCAACCAAAATTACCCACTTTTCGCCGGAAATAGTGGTGTGATGAATGTCACATTCCAAAAACTCTGGTCGTTTGGGGGCATTGTTCACCGGAAACTCATTTTTCGGGACGTCCGTGATCAATACGCCAGATCTGGAACCATCAACATACACGGTGACCCCCTTAAGCCCCTTCTTCCACCCTTGGAAATATAAGTCTTTGACAACTGCTGGATCCGTTTCTGCTGGCAAGTTGATTGTTGACGATATCGAATGATCGATGTGTCTCTGAATCGCAGCTTGTGCATCGATCCTTTTTTGCCAGTCAATCTCGTTCGACGTCGTGAAAAAGTCCGGAACTTCTTCGGTATTTTTCATACTCAAATATTCTTTGACATTATGATGAAACACCTTATATTCAACCCAGCGATCTCCTAATTCATCAACAAAATCTGATTTACAACCTTGTTCATTGTGCGAAAGTTTCCTGCGTCTTGTGTACCAGTTCCTAAACACCGGCTCAAGACCCGAACTCGTTTGAGACATAATTGAAACCGAGCCGGTTGGCGCGTTCGTAAGAATAGAGATATTCCTACGTCCAAATCTGGAAATTTTGTCCTGCAAAATTTTTGGCAGATCCGAAATATAAGAATTGCCTTGTTCTAGGGCCCAGTTGAATACAGGAAAGGCACCGCGCTCCTTGGCTAGTGACACACTCTCTGTATACGCGCTAATCTTCAAAGTTTCATAAATACTATCAATAACCTGTAGGGCCGCGGCGGAATCATACGATATGCGCAAACATGCTAAAGCGTCTGCCAAGCCGTGGGTACCCAAGCCTGTTCTCCGACCATTGCGGCATGCCGTCAGAAGCTTCTCCCACAGTATCTCTTCATCTTGCGTGTCACATTTCTCAACGATCTTTTCAAGCTTTTCAATCTCCAATTCTACTAGATCATCCGACAACCTCATGGCCTTCTTGGCAACTTTGGAAAACTCTTTAAAATCGAACTGTGCCTTCTTGGTGAAGGGGCTCTTGACAAAAGATTTCAAATTTATGGAAATAAGGCGGCAAGAATCATAGGCAGAAAGAGGTACCTCACCACAAGGATTTGTGGTCAAAGTTTTAAAACCCAGATTAGAATACTCGTGTGCAGGGAGTCTCTTCGTAATATTGTCCCACATCAATAGGCCGGGTTCGGCAGTTTTTGTCGCTGACTCTACGATGGAATCCCACAGCGATGATGCCTTAACGATCTTTGTAAAAGACGGGGTGGTATCACCGTTGATTGGGTACCGCAAAGCAAAATCATCATCATTCTGCACAGCGTGCATGAAATCATCAGTTATTTTGACTGATATGTTAGCGCCTGTAACCTTCGTTAGATCATGTTTCATTGCGATGAACTTTTCAATATCGGGATGTCGTATATCCATGGAGATCATCAAGGCGCCGCGGCGGCCATTTTGACCTATCATTCGACAAACATACGAATAAAAGTCTGCAAAACTCCAGGCTCCAGTTGTCGTTCCAGCTGAGTTATTAACAGGGGCATTTTCCGGCCTAAGGTTACTAATATCAAGGCCGACACCGCAGCGACGCTTGAATAAGTTAGCCAGTTCTTTTCCACGGTCAACAATTGAAGAAATGTTGTCGTCAGGAGAATCAACGACAACACAATTAGACAAAGAAACATTAACATAGTCATTTCCTATACCCATCATCGGGGAACCTTGGGGGACAATGTACTTAAAATCCTTCAAGAGCTTATAAACTTCTTTTTCCTTGAGGCCGTCCCCAAACTTGGCCTCAATCCTTGAAAACTCACTGGCGAGGCGTCTATGCATATCATCAGGAGTCTTCTCAAGAAAGGTGCCGTCTGGCGCCTTAAGGCAATACTTCGTCATGAACACATTGGCGGCTAGATCGTCGCCATTAAAATACTCAAGCGTGCTCTCTTTAGTTTCTTCTTCTGTGTACACCTACTTGCCCTCCTCTCTGTATTTTTTGTACTTCTTCTTTAACTCCTCGGCCTGCTCTTTCGCGGAGCGCGCGGCTAACTCCCCGATGGTTTCGTCGCTCTGCTCCAGAACTTTAATCTTAACATTCGAAGTGTCCATTAGAGCGGGATAGATAAGACCATCAGGACCGTTCCTATTCTTCGCAATAAACAACCTAGCAGTTTTGGCGACCTTGTCCTCAACAGTTCTGGAAAGAGAAAATATAAAGTCTGCCACAAAACACTTATTAAACGCCTCACTAATGGATTCCATCGTAACCACCTCCGCATTCAATCCCGATCGGTTTGTCTGTGAAGCTGTCCATAGTGGACATTTATTTTCTTGAGCGATCGCCCTCAGATCCTCATAAATAGTCTCCAACTCATGTCTTTTCTCTTTTCTTACTATATTCGGCCTCAAAAGATCGCCATAATCGACTATAATCATGTCGATATCAATATTGCGCTTTTTCAATTTATCAAGGTGAGCCTTGATGGTGTTGGTGCTAGCGCTCTTTGTTGGGTATTCTTTAACTATTAACGAACCCTCGATATCCTGAACCTTTTCATAGATCTGTTCCTTAAACATGGACAGATCCCCCAACGGAACACCAGTTAAACAGCTATCATATCTTGAGGCTATCGAAGTGTCCGCTAGCTCTAAGGTATAATGCACAACACTCTTTCCGGCCTTCACAGCCTGCGCGCCTAGGTGAACAAGCACCATTGATTTACCTGCGCCGGTAGGAGCGATGACTACACCCAACTCTCCCTTGCCTAAGCCATCTTTACAAATCTCATCAACTGTGTCCCACCCTGTTGTTATTGGATCGCGTACCTTCTTGAGAAACCTAGCTTCAAAGTCAGCCTTGTAATCATAGCCGTGGTTATTATCAGAACCCAACTTAAGGGCATCGTTAATTAGCTCACTTATCTCATCAAAAGAAGAATTTTGCAGCAGAGTGACAGACTTCAGCATCGCCTCTTTTAACTTTTGCTTTTTACAAAACTCCAAAGAGGTTTCTTTGATATATTCAGCACCGTCGATCTCGACCTCGGTGCCACAAATCCTCACAAAATAATCTCTTACCTGTTTTTGAATAAGCTCAGACTCATCTTCGAGGGCCGAACGAAATATTGTTGTCAGAATCTTACAAGTGGGGTGGACGCTGTACTTCTCCCGATACCCGAAAATCTTCTCTGTAAAAACTTTTAAATATTTTAGTTCTAAAAACGTTGGGTCTAATACTTCAGAAATTTGATCAGCAAAAGGCCTATCAGCCAATATTAAGTGACACAAATCTTCTTGAAAGGTTTTTCCAAATTTTGAAAATGAAGGCTGATCCATCTGGTTAACCATACTATAGTTTGAGGCTGAATTTCATCTATTTCTTGTTATAGTTATAGATTCTGTTTTTAAAATTTACAAACAAATCGTTCAGCGAAATTTCGCCAAAACCATCCTGAATGAGCATCGCGCGAATCCTCGTCTTGTTTAGATGAGGTGTAAAAGCGTCTAGCAAATTGTTAATATCAAATTTCTGCTGAACAGAGATCGATGGAGAATACAGTTGCATTATTTTATAATTCTCCCTGATGATCTTCTCTCCCTCAATAATACTCTCATAGCACTTCAACTTCGTATCAACGTTTTCACAGTGCTCAATCAGTTCGTCAATCATGTAAGACCTCTCTTCCTTAAGAAAAGAAAACCTTTTAGATATGGTGCCCATTCCCACCCCTCTGATTCCCTCTAAGTTATCAGAAGCGTCGCCGGCGATGGCCCTCGCGAGGGCAAAGTTGTTGGGGTGAATACCATAGTTCTTTACGACACGATTGGCATTCAATACCTCCTTCTGCACTGGGCGGTACAATAAGGTCGTCTCATTGAGAAGTTGTAAAAAATCTCTGTCGGCACTCACAATGACCTTTTCCCATTCCTCATAGTGAGCGTGCTGCACAATAAACGAAATCACATCATCAGCCTCAACTCCGTCAGAAACGATTTGAATTATTGGTGTCTCATTCAAATATTCAAACAGCCTAGTTTGTTGCCAAATTTTATTAGTGATCTCCTGTGATTCCGTAAGATTTCTAACGTCCCTGTTCAGCCTTATGGGTTTCCTGCCCTGCTTGTAATTTTTATTAACCGCTTTTCTCCTCTTGGAGCCCCCAGAACCATCCCAGCAGACAACGATCTGGTCGGGCTTGGATTCGCGTGTTAATTTATTCAAGATCTGCAGGAAACCCCTTATACCACCGATCGGTTGACCGTTGCTAGATAGGGACGGATCCATTATGTATGCTCTAAGAAACATATTGAGAGCATCGACAACTAGTAGTCTCTTTTTTTGATTAAAATTTATGTTTTCCAACAGAATTCTCTCCGGTTGTATATACTACTTTTTTAACACCACAAAATTTCAAAATTTCCTCACACATCCCACATGGTTTCGACATCCGAAACACTCCCTCACGATTCATGCGCACAACATACATTGTGGTACCTTGGGTGACGGAACGGTCAAGCCCCAGAATGCAACCAAGCTCGGCGTGATGCGTCGCATGACCACAGGAGCGCGTATTTCTGAACCTGTTCCCAAATCTTTTGTATTTGTCTTTATTGCACGCAGTGTTAAGCACGGAACCACCCTTCACTAGGACGGCGCCGTGCTTAAAATGATCATGCTCGCTCTGTGAGGCAACCCGCCTTGCCAAAGATAGGTACCGCTGTATTCCCTTAGAAATTTTCATACCATCAATATATCAACTTTCAAAACAAAGTCAACATATATCTCAGGCTACGATCGTTTCGTCAGAAGTCTCTTCATCAATCTTATAAAAGTCGTCAGCCTTTCCAGTTCTCTCCTCAAATTTCAAAATAACTTCTTCATCCATAATCTGGAGTACTCGGGCCCTAAACTTCTCATTCTGCAACTTCTCTACCCATGATGATTTCTGAAACTTGTCCGTTGTCCCATCCTCATAAACAAGAGTGAACCACGCACCAGCGTTGTTTAGGCACTGAGAAGATTTAATCGCCTCAAACCAACTCTCTTCGTCGCAGATTCGAACATCATCCCCGCCCCACACAATCTTGAAAGTGCAAACACGGCCCTGCGTGCCGAACCTAGACTTCTCAATCTTCGCCTTCACCTCGGAGCCAATCCTAAAGCCGTTCTCGTCCTGAATAAAACTGGCCTTTGCTTTGCGGCCAGTGAGCCAAATTCTCAGAGAATACGAGTAGTTTAGTGCCTTGCCACCCGGAGTAAAATATGGAGTGGTCATGGCCTCTGCAATATTAGAGGTAATATTGGTTTTAAGTTGATTTAGTACCAACAATGTTGAATTGCTGTTCGCGATTGGTTGGACCAACTTTGACAATCCTTTGGACAAAATCCTAGGCTTTACAGCCATGGAAGAGAGGGGGTTAAAATCCCCCTCAATGTCAGATTTGCTCGGAGTGAGAGCAAGACTGTCCCAGACAAACAAAAACTGGCTGCCGGTGCCCAGCAATTCTTCAATGTTGCTCAATACGTCTTCCACACTGGTGGCTTGAATGTATAGGACATCTTCCACGTTGCATCCCGCTCGTTCGAGGAAGGCCGAATCTAGCGCTGACTCGGAATCGAAGTAGGCTACCGTAATCCCCATCTTTTGAGCGTTGGCTGCGATCTGCGATGCCATGTAGGACTTACCCGTTGATTCCAAGCCGGCGATCTCTGCGATCTTCCCCATGGGAATGCCAGCAGACTTACCTCGGCAAATAATCGAATCAAGCCAACGCGAACCAGTGGGGATCCACTCCTTCACATCTGTTGGATTGTCTTCGTTTAGGTTATAGGCGACACTGCCGCCTGCCTTCTTGTTAAGCAACTTTCGCATTTCTGCGATGCTGACCTTCCCTGCTTTTGTCATCCGTCAATCCTCAAAGTTCCAACGTTAGTCTTTACGTTCGTTGACCACCCGGTAAAGAGGTCATCGGGAGCCTCCATAATGTCCGCGACAGTGGCACGAATATTCGCCTCCAAGGTCAAGAACCCTCGCTTGTAATCGTATTGCTCCACGGTCCGATCAATGAAATCAAACTCGTATACATTCTCTGTGATGGTTTCTGCAACGTATCCGTCGAACCAGCCTTCCCGATCGTAATTATCCAGTTCGCCTTGATCTCGCATGTCTTCCAGAGCCTCATTCTTGAAGCCGGGCGTTGTAATCACGCCAGCCACAGTATCAGCGAAATCAGTGTTGGCCAAAACGTCATCGACATATCCGTCGCGGGCATGAATAACGTCCCCACCAACAGAATAGGTTAGTGTAAGGGTCTTGTCATCAGGCAAGTTAGCCTCTCGTAGCTTGCTTTGTAAACTCACTTTATCTCCTTGTATTGAAAGCTTAAAAGTTGAGACACCTGATGACCCTGTGCCTCCCCGTGGGCCGCGATGTTTAACCTAGCAACTCGTTGAAGGCTTCATCGACAGATGACGACTGAGATCCTGAAAACTTCACGGTCTCAGTCGATGCTCCCTCTGCTCCTTCATCATCAAGGAGGTATTCATCTAGAATGACACCTACTTGCTCCGGAGTCTTACGCTCGAAAAGCGTGTCAAATGAAGGGATGCTATTAAGCAGCTCTGCACACTTTTCTGGACTCTCCTCACAGAGGGGGGAGGGACGGCGTCGTGGAGTGATCTTGGTCTGCGGGAACTGGGCGCCGGCGGGCTTGCCATAATGCAGGGTCAAATCGGTACCGACCTCTGGATCGGTGATATCTCCATACTCGGGGTTGAGCACCAAGTTCAGAAGTTGCTCATAGACCATCTTTCCGAATCCCCAAATCCGGACACCCTGATCCTCCTCTCCTCGCACGATGACGGGAGAGAAAAAGCGCTGGCGCGCCATAAGGTTCTTGGCCATCTTGATACTATCTTCCGTGCCCTCATTGAAGAGCTTGCGCACGAAAGTATCCAATGGATCATCTTCGCCAAAATTCTTCTTAGGGCTCAAAAAGCCGGAGTTGTTGCCAACATTATAGTGGAACCAAAAATCCTTAAAAGGATCGCCGTCGGCGGTCGGAACAATCCGAATTGTATTCTCACCGTCGGCGGGGCGCCAGAACCCAGCCTTAGAACCTCTACCTTCGAGAGCAATCTTCCTTGCTCTAATCTTTTCAATATCAATAGCCATTTGTTTCTCCTTTTTGCACTAAGCTATAGTATGTTCAGCAAATTTTCTGAACACCTGTTGTATCTGTATATAATATAACAAAGATCGGGGTGTTTGTCAAGGGCTTTCTTGCACCTGAGAAGAATAAAAAACACAGTACCCGTAATCATCTTCGTAGTCCGTTGAGAAGATCGCATAAGAGGACTTCACTCTTTCGGTCGAGCTAGACTTCACGGCCTTTTTAATCTTCTTAAAAATTTCTCCGTCCTCCAACGACTTCTTACTTAGACCATAATAGTATCTCTTTTCTGTCACATTGTCAATAGAAAAAAACGGCTTCTCCTCGCCCTCCATAGAAAGCAAGCCAATTGTTCTGAGTCTGGACGTCTCCGGGAGGGCAGAAAAGGTGCTGATCTCCGAGGAAGAGCGATCAAACACGTTTATCATGTGGAATGTGCTAGCAATTAACTCATTAAGCTTTTGATAATATTCCGCGACAGAGACCGCCTCGACTATTTCCTCAAGAAGTACATTATCGACCGTGTAAATCGAATCAAATACACCAGAACGGGCGTACTCCTGCAACACACCATGCACCACTTTTTCCTGTAATATATTTGTCTGCCCCAGCAACGATGTATCTGGTTTAATGTATAAAATTGTTGTCTCGCAGTGTTGAAGCTGTTGCAGCACTGCCAACGAAGCGCCCGAAACGAAGCCAGAACCACATGTCACAAACAGCACTTCTCCCTTGGCGCCCCTAAAAAATTTCTTAAGAGAGGGGACAGTTTCCTCATATCGTTCAGGGTGTGGCTGCTCTTTCAGGGTGTAGCACTTTTTATTCGCGTCCTCGTCGGCAAAGTGTGTATCGATTTTATACACAGTATACTGGGGGTATGCTTCAAATAGCTGAGCTATCTTGCACCCAGCAGAACCTAGACCTACAATATTCACTCTTCGATGACTTCTTCTAAGATGATTCTATCCTTGAACGAGCCGCGACTTCCTGCCTTAATCTGCCTAGCTGTCTCAACATCGTACGGATCCAACTCATAAAAGACGGTGATCGCTTCCAGCACCTCTAGTATGTCCGCCATCTCTTCCTCACAAGGAACAAACTTGAATTCCTCAACTTCTTCTTTAAGCTTTTCCCACAACTTTTGTTGGTATTCTTTATCGACTGCAGTGTGCATCGAAAATTTCTTTCCTGACTTGCGAATAATTGTTGGGATCTTATCTCTCACAAGTTTGTTGTACTTCATAAGTTCACCTCATTCATGGTTCCAAAATTTTTCCCAAGCTTCACATTAGTCTTAAAGTTTCCAAATTCTGTCTGTTGAAATATACCCACAATCTCCTCAATGTGTTTCTTATCCTCTACGGACATGTCGAGAACCATACTATCATGAATCATGAAGGAAATAAAGGATTTTTTATCTCTCAAAAAGTCGTATAATTTCACCGCTTGCCGTAAAAATAAATCACTAGCGGTGCTCTGAATGAGATAATTCACCGCATGATGTGCGTCTGAACCTATTTCTCTGCCATATGGGTTAACGACTCTGCCGTCTTTATAGTATTCTGCCTTCAGCTTATCTCTATCATAAAATCGTCCGGACAAGTGGTCTTTTGACTCTGGATTATACAGCCATGCAAATATCCTCTTCTTCGCCTCCTCTCTTGACTGGAGATTTTGATATATATGTTTAGCGTTCCATTCATGAAGGTCCTCAAGCGGCTGTTCCTTAGACAGCAGGGCCAAAAGCACCCTCAACTCTGTTGCATTGTAATCCAACTCTAAAAATAGTTCGTTGACAGGCTCTATGATGTGCCTAAAATCTTTGTCAAAATTCAGTATCGGGAAATAACCTTTGGCCGTCGTGAGGCGACCTGTCTTTGTTCCGAATATGTTATACCTCACGCAGGGTTGTATTTTAGAAAATTTGTTATTAAATCTTCTCATCTTATCAAGGCTTAGGTCGCTCCGTTTGAAACCTTGATTTAAATTTAGCTCCCTCTGACCGACATCGCTGACTAGTTGAGACAGGGACAGGAGAAAATCATAATCTTGAGGCTTCTCGTAGCTCGTCAACACATGCTCGGTAATCTCATTCTTCATATCTAGATATTCAACAAGTACCGCCTTGGGCACTAAATCAAAATAACAGTTATCTTGCAGTGATATCTTCGCCTCGTGGAAAGAACGCAGAAATGCCTTCATCTTTTTGTTCAAGACTGTCCACTCATCCCTAAGGTGCGCAGGACACACCTCATCCAACCCTTGGCCAGCGCAATAGAGTTGGGCGTATTCTATGTTGTCTGAATTCTGAAAGTGCCCTGTGTACTTCCAAGTCCTTGTCAGATCCGCCGAGTCGTGAGCATCCTTGAACTGGCCGCCAATAAAGACAGTCGTGCATTCACTCTTATCGTCTACGACCTGAAATAGCACACTTTTCCTTTAGCCGCCAAAGGCGGTGCCGCCGGAGGAGCCGCGGGGCAGCGGGAAACTGCCAATGTTTTCGTCATCAGTGACCTCGTCCGCATGATAATCCTCTGTTATTTCAATGTTTGAGGGCGTGGTTAATTTAATCTTTGTTTTCGGCTCCGGCGGTGGCTGGAGCGAGCGAACCGTACCGGAAATATGCTCCTGAATATAATTCAGGGCTCGGGATAGGCCAACGTTTGAATGATCTATCCTGTAAAGTCCCAAAATCCTACGTATGTGTGATGCTGTGGTCGCACTATCTACCGATAAGCCAGCTTCAATCAGCCTGAATTTGAAATAGTTCTTTAGGGAGTACACTGCTCCATACTTTCTTTCATAACCACCCAAGGTCAAAGTCTGCCGGCGGTGCACGATCTTTCTTTTGGAAATGTACTTCGTGCCACTTAGAGCGCTCATGGATCCTAAGGCGCACGCTTTGCTTGTCAGCTTATACTTGACCGGATTCTGTGTCACGAAAGCGTTGTAATAGTTTACCATATATTCAAAGACTACATCCATATCCATTAAATGAGTTTTTAGGAAAAAAGCCTCCAGTGGGCCCACAGTTGCATCTTTTCGCATGTATCTTGTAATCTTATCAGAAGATAGATTTGCTGTTAATCTCCATGGAATATTTTTATCGACCAAAAACCCAAATCTGGCCGCGGCATTCTTGTAAAATGCAAAACTGGTGTCGTCAACCAACTCCACCTTTCCCTCATCATCATCATAGGGCCTCTTATCCGTTTCTATGATCAAACCAGATACAAAGGGGCTACAAAGTGGTGAAGGGATAAAGGAAGTAAGGGTCACTGGAAATTCTCTGCCTACCTGTTCAAAGTATATCATAAAACTAGCAACATAGTCAGTAAAATTTTCAATTTTATTTCCATGCCTAGGATCGTCTAGGAAGACAGCATTAAATGTTCCAAAAAGTCCTCGCATGTGTTCCGCATATAGTCTTCTGGGGTTCTCCCATGCGCGACGAGGCCTTATATTAGGTATTTGGGAGTTTTCTGTGAGCACACCTCTGTTGAGTCCTCTTGAAAAATAAGTCTGGAACTCTTGGAAAGCTGTAGCCACAAAGTCTAAAGCCATCGTTGTCTCATCAGTGGAGCGTACCTGCTGTAATCTAGACTCGTTAACCATGATGGTTTCACCAGCCTGATTAACTCTTCCATAAAATTTATGTTCATCCCAAGAATCTATAGTTGTTATATTTTTTTTACGCAAGATGTTTCTATCATAGAACTTCCTAGCTAAGTAGGTTTCATACGCGTCTGTTTTATTATTAGCCCATGACATAGCTATTGTTTAGGCTCCTGCAGGACGGTCGGACTCGTGTGTAATTGGTGTTGCGCTTCCTGCTCAGCCGTCTGGGTGAAATCATCCGGAGATCCGAACATTGTCCGGGCGTCAGAGAGATGATGCCCGGGATCATCCATACCAGCAAATTGCCCGCTAGAAATGACGGCGTTTCTTTCCATCTCTGCAGCGGAGGCTGCGACTTCAGCATCGGCTGCTCTTGCGGCAACTTCACGAGCCCTCTTACGGGCCGCGGCCTTACGAGCAGCCTTCTTTAGCTTCCCTTTTTT
>CEPZ01028576.1_pt1 | contig 11367 bp, 11 predicted proteins | sample 530461 | NCBI WGS metagenome assembly CEPZ01 (sample SAMEA2620106, study PRJEB7988) | marine metagenome | isolation source: saline water (ENVO:00002010), including | reverse complement strand
TTTTATGTATTAGACGGCAAGCTATCGTGTCAGCTTTATCAACGCAGTGCTGATATTTTCTTAGGCGTGCCATTTAATATCGCAAGCTATGCGTTATTAACCATGATGATTGCTCAGGTATGTGACTTAGAAGTTGGCGACTTTATCCATACTTTTGGTGACGCGCATTTATATTTAAACCACTTAGAGCAAGTAGACGAGCAGTTAAGCCGTACGCCTTTCCCTAAACCGACAATGAAGATTAACCCAGAAGTGAAAGACATTTTCGGCTTCAAATTTGATGATTTCGAGTTGGTTGATTACCAAGCGCACCCACATATTAAAGCGCCAGTTTCAATTTAACTGTATTATTGCTAGGGCTTACGCCCTAGCAAACAGAGGTACTAATGCGTTTAACGTTTTTTCTATTCTTTAGTCTTTTGTTTTTATCAGCTTGTACAAGTCCTAGTAAACCTCCTATTGCAATTCAGCAAACACAATCAAGCAAAAAAGCTGTCGACGAAGACTTCTTAATCGAACTGCAAAATAACAGAGAAGAGTTAGCACGCTTAGTGACTATGGAACAAGACCTTAAAGTCTTGATTGCTGCGTTATCAGCGCAAAGTGATTTACAAAGCCTACCAACCTCTTTGCGCAATAAACCAAAAGTAAAAGAGTACAGAGGCCAAGCACAGAGCAACCAAGCAATTTCTAGCTCTAAAAAGTCGCAAGGCTTTAAATTACATTTACAGCCAATGTTTAGTGAAGCCAGTGCACAGGCACAACTAAATAAAGTGCATAATAGGTTTCCTCAACTTTCAAATTTACTTTCAAGCTCTATTAAAAAGCAAACGCACAAACTGCAAAGTCGATATGTCGGTGTATTAGAAACAGTTAGTATTGAAGATGATGCAAATAAGCTATGTGCTGTTATTAATAATATCGGCGTATTGTGTACAGTTGAAGAAAGTAGATAATAAACAAAAGTATTACGTTTAGAATGGAAGCTCTTTTCTGTTTTATTGATTTGTCTCAAGAAGTAATTACCATTTTTATAAGATTATCAAAGAGTTCAATGGAAAATTAAAACTCATTGGTATATCAGAGCGCTTATTAGCATTTAATAAAGGACACGGTTATGACAAAAAATTTTATCGCTCTTTCATTAGGGTTATCTCTTTCAGTTTTTACACTCTCATCATTCGCTAGCACACAAACTCAAAATGTTGATGCCAAAGTAACCGTTCAAAACACGTTTAAACTTGAAGTAAAGCAGACGTTAGACTTCGGTACAGTGAGAGCTGTTTCTAAAGCGTCATCTACTGCAGCACTGAGTGTACCAGCAAACCCGAATTTGCAAATTTCTACAACCGCTGCTGGTGGCTCAGATCCGGCAATTATGGATATTTTAGATTCTGCCTCGGCACAGCCTGCACAGCTCACAATTGCTGAAGCGACAAAATACACGCCATTAACGATTGAATTACCAGATGTAGGCACAACACCGATTGAGCTTGCGACAACAGGACCTGGTACCACTCCAGTATTTAAGATCACCGCATTTACGCTTTATGCCACAGTAGGGCAAAACGCAAATCAAGACATCGCAATAACGACAAACCAAGGCACGATTACCACTGATGGCACTGGTAACGCTGAGTTTAATTTAGGTGCGACGCTGACGACTGATGACATCGATGGCGAATATGTAGACGGTGATTATACAGGTACCGTTGCAGTCACAGTAAGTTATTAATCTAAGATCACTCGTTGACTAAAAGTATATTAGTAATACTTTCTTTGTTGAGCACATCAGCATTCGCTGATGTGCTTGATCCACTTGATTTTGGCACCATAGTCGTTGCGCGAAATGACAGAGTCAGCACGCTTAAATTACCAACTAATAGTGCTATGTCTTCAAGTAATGACATTCATATTATGGAAAGAGGGCATCCTGCTAGACTTTTCTTCGAGGCATTACCGGCTAACACCTTAATCAGTTTTAGCAGTTCAAGCGTGAATGTTGAGTTAGGGAGTCGCCCCGCGGTATTCACTATTAGCCAATTACTTTTTAGACCGACGGCTCAAACCAACGCATATGGTGAAATTGAGCTTGTTATCGGCGCAATTTTACAAACCTCCGGAGACGGGGCCGTATATAACGACGGAGAATATCAAGGCTCTGTCAGTATTGAACTCTCATACTAATTTTTCGATTTTTAAGGCCACCACCTTGTTTAAATACCATTTTGCTTTTTTAGTATTTTTATCATGTATTACCTCTGCATTCAGTGCGAGTGCAAATATTTTGATTTCACCTACCAGAGTTGCTTTTGAAGACAGGCAAAGAGCTGAGCGATTAATTGTGGTGAATAACTCAGACAAAGTGCAGAGTTACCGATTATCTTGGCAAGAAAGAGCTGCGTTGCCTGAGGGCGGGTACAAAAACCTAGAAGGTACTCATGATAAATCTCTAAGTGCAATGGTGAGAATGAGCCCAAGCCAAATACGTCTAGCACCGGGGCAAAAACAAATCATTAAACTGTCAGTGCGACGTACAAAAGCACTTGCACCAGGAGAATACCGCTCTCACTTATTATTGAGTGCCTTGCCTGATGAGAAGGGAACTACGGCGGCAAAAGGCATTAATATAGACATTCAAGTTAATTATTCATTGCCGATTATTTTAAGAGTTGAAAGAGAAACGCCTGTTGTTTCATTAACAGGTCTTGATCTGAAGCGAGCAGAAGAGAGCGATACCCTTCAAATCTCAATGGCAAAGCAAGGTCAATTTAGTAGTTTTGGACGAGTTGAAGCTTTTTTCACAGCAAACGGAAAAGCTGAAAAACAGCGAATTGGCATCATTGAAAACTACAGCATCCATTCAGAGCTTGAAAACGCTGTATTGCCAATGACACTTCTAGACGGGTATCGCTTATCTGGTTCTGGCAAGCTTACGCTAAAGTACTCAGGGCAAAAAGAATATCAAGAAGAAGTCTTCTTCGAAGAGCAAATTGATATTAACTAACTTCTACCCCTGTCGTGCGCTTTAATCTGCCGTATCTTAGTGTCCTGCTATTGGTTTCTTCTGTTTTATCAGTTGAGGCCTCGACTGATGTGCGCGCAGTGATCAAGGTACTAAGCTCTATTCAGAATACATTATCGGATGCTAAACATTCCAAACCAAGTCAAAAAATAGACGCCCAATCAGGAGATCATATTCCTGTCGGTGAAGTCTTGTTTTTATCAGCAAACTTAAACCAAAGCTATATCGGTGAGCTGACGGTTATTAAGAACCGAGATGCGTACTATGTTGAGTTAGAAAGCTTTATAGATTTATTTTCTCTGCCAATTCTATATGCCAATAACAAAGTAGAAGGTTGGTTTAAAGAACCTGGTAATCGTTTTTTACTTGACCCTGAAACCTATCAATTGGTGCTTAATGGTGAAGAATATCAGCTTGAGCCAACTGCGCTGCTGTTTGAAGATGGCTTACTCTATGCCGATATTCGGCAGTTACAATTATGGTTTGATTTTGAATTAAGCACAGACTATGTGCAGCAGTCTGTAACAATCCAAGGTAAAGGCTATTTTCCTGTTGAACAAGCACTTGCCAGACAAGCCCAGCAACTTGTCACTACATCTGTGCAAGGCGGCGCGTTATTCCCAGAGCTTAATCGCAGTTACCAAGCTCTATCTTCCCCTTTATTCGATTTAAATACACGCTACAAATATTCAGATAATGATCAGGTCTTGAGTTATGCACTGACGGGGTCAAACGAATTAGCCTATTTGCGATCTGAATATTTTTTATCTGGGGAAAGTGGCGATTTGCTACAAAATTCAAGGCTTACTTTTAGCCGCCAATCTCCTCAAGGAGCACTGTTTGGCTTGAATGCCAGTGAGATAAAGTTTGGAGATATTCAGCCTATCTTATTTGGAGAACGTGCTATCGGTAGTTTATCGCAGGGGGTAAGCTTAACTAATGCTCCGCTGTTAGCTAAAACAAGTTCTGGTCGAGTCTCAATCAATGGTGTGGCCGGTGAAGGTTGGGACATAGAACTTTATCAGAATGGTATTTTGATAGATCAAAAGCTCGATATTCAAGCTGGCGTGTTCTTTTTCGACAATATCGAACTTTTGTTCGGTGAAAATATTTTTGAAGTCGTTAAGTATGGGGCTGAGGGCCAAATTGAAAAGCACACAGAGCGTTATTTCAGTGATGGCGTAGAAGAAGTAGGGCGTAGTACCTACGCAGTTTCAATCAATAAAGATGGTAAGCGCCTACTAAGTGAAACGCAAAGCGGTACTGATACGGGTGAATTAAGACTCTCAGGTCGTTTCGAGCATGTTTTCTCTCATCAATTAAGAGCCTATTTGGGGGCTTCAAGGTTTACTGAATCGGCAGAAGAATTCCAGGAATTTGCATCTGGTGTGAGTTATAAACCAAATGGCCAGATGTTGTTTAATCTGTCACATCAAGGTCGCAGCTCTAAGCACTATTTTAATGAAGCAACAGCAAGGTTGTTAGTATTTGATCAACGAGTTAGGTTTGCAGCAAGTAGAGAGCGCTATGCAGAGGGAGCAGTAAATACGTTTAAAGCGACCCTTGCTGGTGATATTTATAAAAAACAGCGTACACGATTAAACTATTTAACCAGCCTTGAAGTGGCAAACACCGATGGAAAGCGAGCGACTCGCTTAACGCATGATCTTAACTATCGCTTTTCTAAATATGCATTGGGTAATCAACTTGATTGGCAATGGCAAGAAAGTGAAGAATACGGCTCAGGGAGCTTAAATTTTAAAGCGAATTTAAGGCGTTCATACGGCAGGTTTAACCTTGGCTATGATATTTATCCAAGTTTTAAAGTAAATAATTACTCCGTAGACTTGATCAGAAGCTTCAATAACACCTTAAGAGGACAACTCAGGTTTAAGCGTGCTATCGACTCAGGTATCGAGAGCACAGAACTTGGGCTTAATTTCTCTTTTGATGACTTTATCTTAAACACATCTGCGCAATACGACAGTGATGATGATTGGCAACTACAACTCTCAACGAGGTTTAGCTTTGGTTATAACCAAGTAAACCAAGCGTTCTTTGGTTCTAAACAAAGGCTGTCAAATAAAGGCACTATCATAGTTCGGGTCTTCTTTGATGAAAATGACAACGGTCTGTTTGATGATACAGAAGCGCCTTTAGAAAATGTCACAGTAAGAGCGATACAATCGTATCGTAAAGCAAAAACAGATGAGCGAGGCGTGGCTGTTTTAGCTGGTGTTATGGCAAATCGGCGCACGGATATTGAGGTCGTTGAAACCAGTTTTGCAGATCCTTTCATGCTGCCAGCCAATGAAGGTTACTCTCTTACACCTAGAGCAGGAGCTATGGAGTCATTAGATATTCCAGTCGTTTATTCAGGTGAGATTGAAGGCATTTTATACCATGAAAATGGCAAACCGATTGCGCACACTAAGCTGCAATTAAAAGACAAAAATAACAGGGTCGTGGCCGAAGCGATTTCTGAATTTGATGGTTATTACTTGTTTACAGAGCTTAGACCTGGAGAGTACGACATTTTTGTAGATGAGCATAAGCTCGAAACAAAGCAACTTGGATATAATACGCAAGCGAAAGTGACCTTATCACCTTTAGGTGATGTGCTTTCTGACGTTAATATTCAACTTACAAGTCTACAGAGCCATTCAGGTTACGTTGCAGTAGTCGGCCAGTTCAGTAATTTAGATATTATGAAAGCCTACTGGCAGCTAGTAAAAAGTAATTGGCGCAACATACTGGGCGTTTCGCCTTTTTATATTAAGCAAAGCAATGGCTCGTGGTTATTGTCTGTTGCTTACGACAATGACGATAAAGATAAAATCACTGCGCTGTGCTTAGACGCAGCAAGTAAAGGGTTATCTTGTGAGGTTAGATATGTTCAGTTCACTCAATAAGCAATTATCAATGAAGACATGCACTATTTTTATTTTGAGCCTTATTATTTTTAGTGGCTGTAATTCTGTGCAGAAAGAGCCGGAAGCAAACTTATCAGCTCAAACCGTCACATTAACTCAGCAAGAGTATCGGCAGTTAAAAGAAATGGCTCAGCAATGGCAAGAAAACAAAGCAGGCATAGAGCGCTTACTTGCCTATGAGCAAACTTTGGGTGTGTTAGTGAAAGATCTAAATCACCTTGTTGCAAATAATGATAAAGCAAACTTCTCTTTGGCCGATAATAACAAACACAAGCAAGATGAAATCGTAGAAGCAGAAAATAAGCAGAACAAGGCACTTATTTCGCAAACGACTACATCGAGTAAAGCGAAAAAAGAAGACGTCGTTATTACTCTTTTCAAGGCGGATAAAGCTGTTCGGGAACAATCATTGGTTTCAAAAAAGCCTGAGACGATTTTACTTGAAACTCAGAAACCGAGTACCAAGTCGTCAACTGCAAAATATGCTGTTCAGGTTGCGTCTGTAAAAAGCAGGCAAAAAGCAAAGCAAGTGTATGAAAAGTTGAAAGTTAAGTTAGTGGGCTCTAAGCACGTGATGCAAGAAGCGAGACTTGAGCCTAAACAAATTGGACAACAACAATTTTATCGACTCAAACTGGGGGCTTTTGCGACAAAAGAACAAGCTGAATCAGCATGTTCACAATGGCAAAAGTACCAAGTAAATTGCTTTGTTGCACAGTTTGGAGGCCTTAATGAAGGTGACTGGCTATAACACTGTTTTGGCGTGATTCTTGCTTTTTTAAATAAAAGAGTTATGCGGAGTTGCCATGCGCCTGTGTATTTTAGCCCTTATAACATTATTAAGTGGCTGCCAATTGATGAACGAAATTAAACGAGAAGATGAGCTTGCAAACCCTAAGGGAATTGAAGGCTCATTGCCTATGGAAGTGAAGGGAATGTCTAGTTTTCCTCTTCATAACTACACTTTGAATTTAGCAAATCAGCTATATAAAGGCGAAGCAGGTAGGCTGAGAAACTCTAATATTGCGGTCATGAGCTTTACTATGGCAACAGATTTGGGGCAAAAAACTGCCGCCCAACAAAGTAGTGGTTTAAGTCAGCAAATTCAGGAGAGCTTGATAACCCAAATGACGCAGTTGGGTTACAGCATGGTTGAACACAGATTGAGTGACTCAATTGCTGTTAGCGAGCATCATGAAGATATGCTAACACGCAACTTAAACAACCTTCGTACTCGTCAAAACATTGACTACGTTATACTTGGTACTATAACACGACAAGAGCACGCCAATATGGTTAATGCTCGACTGGTTAATGTATTAAATGGTCAAGTTATCTCTGCGGCATTTACCGAAGTTCCAATCAATGTGATGTGGACCGACGAAAAAATCCAAATGCGCAACAATAAGCTCTATCGAGCTGAGTATTAATCTAGGAGCAGAACATGAGAGCACTGTTAACATCATTATTCGCATTATCAGTGGTGGGCTGCACGGCCATACAAGATGACTACAGTAGTAATGCGCAAACCATTCATTCAAGCAAAATTACTCGAAGTATTCAGTCACCTCTAAATACCAATCAATTTTTTCAAGCAGAGGCACCAGATCAAAAGCAAATGTTTGGTTCGCATAACGGGCCTAAGAAAAATATTAATCATTATGTACGCGGTATGATGCAAGACTTAGCATCAAACCTTAAATATGTAAATCAAAATACGCCACTTGCAGTTGCCAGCTTTGTATTTTTGGATGATAAGTATGATGAAGGTACTTTGCTAGGCAATCAAATCTCAGAAAGCTTTATGCATGAGCTTTATCAATATGGCATTCCAGTTATTGATTTCAAAACCACGGGCTTTATGCGCGTTACGCCCAAGGGTGACTTTGTATTCAGTCGAGATTATCTAGAACTCGATGAAGAGCAAAACTTTCAGTACGTTATGGCTGGCACTCTAGTTAATCATAAAGGTGGTGTGTTAGTGAATGTCCGTGTTGTTGGCTTGCAAAGTAAAGCTGTTGTGGGTTCAGCGCAAGGTTTAATACCTCAAGCCGTACTAGATGCGCTAGGTAGTAGCGAGCGTACTGACGGTATTATGCTGAAATCAAGTGCCCGATAGGAAGGTGAATATGAAACCTATCATAACGTTTACTCTATCATTGTCAGTGCTCTTGCTCTCGGGGTGTGGTTTGTTAATGGGCCAACCTGCGATGAGTCAATCAGTCGTGGTTGTGAACGATCAGTCTATGATGATTGATGAAATGGTAGCAAAATCAGAAGCGACTGAAGCATTTGAAGATGACATGCAACCAAGCAAACCTGATTACGTGCCGATGAATCATTTTGTAAAGCTTGATAACTATGTTGAACAGATGGCCATTGAATTATCTGATTTACTTAGTGAAACACAGAATATGTCAACCGAACTCGCTGTGGCTTCATTTGTGCGTTTAGATGGGTCATTGCAAACCAGTGATCAGTTAGGGAATCAACTGGCAGAAACCTTTATGCACCAGCTACATCGTTTTGGTTATCAAGTGGTAGATACTAAACTGATGGATAATGTACATATTTCTCGTATGGGAGATTATGTATTTAGTCGCAGCTCTAGAGCAAAGTTCAATTCAGAAGCAGCTGAATATGTATTGTCTGGTACTATGCTTTATCGTGAAAAAGGGGTGCTAGTGAACGCCCGTGTTATGTCTCTTGAAAGTAAAAAAATCATCGCGACAGCAAGTAAGATGATCCCTTGGTATGTTTTAAGATCAGAGAATATTTTGGTTTCTTCAAGTTACTGAACTTAACAAACAGAAGAAAAGTCACCCGTAATATTACTCACTCATCAGACTTGATTCTGTTTTTATAGCTATATATTATGAATATCAATGGCTTGGCCTCTTAGTTAAATGGATATAACGACCCCCTCCTAAGGGGTAATTACAGGTTCGATTCCTGTAGAGGCTGCCAGACTCTTTTCTTTTTCTTTAATCACTCAGTTGAGATTTATGCTAAATTCAAGCTCTTCAAAAAGGAGTCTTGTGTGATTGAAGTAACAAATCTAACTAAAAGCTTTGCAGACAAAGTTGTTTTTCAAAATTATTCAACGTGTTTTTCATCGAAAAGGTTATGTATCGAAGCCGAGAATGGCTTGGGAAAGACCACCTTATTCACCATTATTGCTGGCCTTGATCCCCATTACAGTGGTGATATTTTACTAGATGGTCAGAAGGGTAATAAGCTGCAAACTAAAGTGGCGATAGCGTCTGATAAAATTCCATTTCCGGCGTTTCTAACAGCCAAACAGGTACTTTCATTAACGCAAGCAAGTTGGCAATGTGACTGGCCAGACGCTTTATGTGAAAGCTTGCACTTTAATGCCTTTCTAGACACCAAAGTCTCAGAGCTCTCTTCAGGAAATCAAAAAAAGCTGCAATTAATTAATGCCATGATGCGTGATTGTGACTATTTGATTTTAGATGAGCCAAGCGCAGCACTTGATGCTGATAGCGTGAAAGCGTTACTTGCATGGATTGGGCAATATGAAGGGCAATTACTTATCAGTTGTCACGAACCTCAGCCATTTTTAGAGCTCGGCTTTAGCACCCAGCCTTTATTCAGCGAGCTTGTGTAATGAAGCATTTCTATGCCTATCGCTATCAGGCGTTTAACTTAGCCATACAAGAGATTTTTAAGCAGTTACAGCAGTTTGTCTTAATGTTGGCAACTTTGTTTTATATTTTTCTGCCAGGGTTAATTGCAGGGCTTTTCTTTGGCTTAGGTAAAGTGGTGCAAAGTAGTAGTGTGCAAGTGAGTATGCAGGTTGCACTTGCTTATTTGATTTTTCAGTCTCTGATCTTGGCTGTTTTTAAGCCGGCCATTTTAGATTCAAAAAATCGGATATTTCATACTACCTTGCTTAAGCACAATGCGCCTCAGTGGGCCTGTGATTTCATGGCAATGTTAACCTGTCACGTGTTGTGGCTGTTAAGCTTGGTTTTGATGCTTGCAATGGGACCTGACAAGCTCAGTAGGGCACCTCATTTTGTGTTGTTTATGTTCTCACAATTGAGCTTTGCATGGGTGCTGTTATACAGACCGTCAGCCTTATTCTGGGCGTTTATATCAGGGTTTGTTTTATTGGCTTTTTCTCAATCGGTAATCGGCTTTTTAGTGTGTTTGAATGCGGCTTTGCTGGCTAGTTACTTTATGCCTCAGACTATTCGCTTTAATTTTAAGCCAAAAATCAATATTTGGACGATTTGGTTAAGCTATTTTAGTGCAGATTTATGGCGTATTACTTGGCGCATTACCATGAGTGGTTTGGTATTTTGGGCGGTTTTTATCATCGCGATAGAGCGACCTGATCTAGTCCATTGGTATGCGTTGGGCGGCGCTTTACTTAATCAATTATGGTGGGCAAGCTTATTAATCGAGACGAATCAGTTCATTAGTAAGCATAAATTGTATTGGCAGAGCATTAATGCTTACTCAAAAGTTGCAAAAGTACAATGGTTTTACTTAGCCCTATTAGCATCGATTTTTACTCTACCATTTTTGTCTTTATTCACAGGGCATTTCAGTATTTGGTTAAGCTTTATGTTGACGCCTATGGTGATTTTATTGGCTAAAAATCGCAGTCAGTTATTAGCGGTAGTGTGGGCAAGTTGCAGCATCTTGCTGATATTGAGTATGGCACTTATTTAACTTTTAGAGGTTAAATATAGTTAGCCCTTAAGGTAAGTCCAAAGTGGAATAAAAAAACGCCAGCATTTGCTGGCGTTTTCATTTGAGTATCAAACTTATGCTGCGCTCGAGTTCGTTTCAGTTACGCGAGCTTTGCCTGCAAGTAAATCAGCAGGGTCAAAGTCATCTACGTTAATAACTGCAAGACGTTTCGCTTCTACAGCGGCTAGCTTGTCAGCCTCATCTTTAGAGATAATGCCGGCGTCTAGTGCATCTGCTGCCACTTTGTCTAATTGCATAAATGGGATTTTCTGACCTTTTGCACGGCAAATCTTATCGAACAACGGCTCAATATCTAAGATATCTTTAAGCGTTTGCTCTTGTTTACCAAGTAGGTTTAACGGCTCATCAGTTGTGTAGATGTGCGCAGCTAAACGGCTACGTGCGTTATTTGGCGTTTGCAGTAAACGTGCTACTTTTTGCTCTAGCTTATCAGTCGGTTTGCGAACAGGACGACCGAATGGGAATAGCATTAACTTAAGTGCAAAACGCAGTGGTGCAAATGGCATATTGTTGATCAGATCTGCTAATGCACGCTGACATAGATATAGGTGTTCTTGACAGCTCCACTGTACAAACGGAAGATCTTCAATTTGACGACCTTCATCGTTGTAGCGCTTTAGCGTTGCAGACACTAGGTATAGATAGCTGAGTAAGTCACCTAAA
>CEPZ01087657.1_pt1 | contig 11371 bp, 15 predicted proteins | sample 530461 | NCBI WGS metagenome assembly CEPZ01 (sample SAMEA2620106, study PRJEB7988) | marine metagenome | isolation source: saline water (ENVO:00002010), including | reverse complement strand
CTCTGATTCTGCTGAGTGTTCAAATCCCTAATGGCCCTGATGGGATTTGAACCCACGACACCTGGATTAAGAGTCCAGTGCTCTAACCAGACTGAGCTACAGAGCCATATTAATATTTTAGAGAAATAAAGAGTTTTAAATGTTACTTGTACTCTCTCCAAGTATGTTTACACTTAACACACTTATAGAACTTAGTTTCTGACTCATCAGCAGCCCGAGTCTGCTTTGTCCAAAAATAAGACTTCTTATGATCACATTTCTGACATTTCATATCAATAACAGGATAAGTCTCATCAGCATCTTCCTTAATCACAGCAATAGCTTCTTCATTCTGAAGCTTTTCAGAAGCCTGAATCTTAGGAGTCTTCTTCGGCTTATAACCACAGCTCATACAAGCAGCTCTTCCATCTTTCAACAAGATCATACCTCCACATTTATTACAAAATTCCATAAACACACCTTAAATAATGCAGATACACAGTTGCTTTTAGAATATAAACCTTTTGTTCCTAACTAATAACTCTCTTCACGTTCTCAATATTATCAGCAATCTCCTGCCCTCTTTTAGTCAACTTAATCAACTTTATCCTTCCCTTCTTCTCAAAACTCACCAAGCTCAAAGCTTCTAATTGCTGCAAAATCTTCACAGCATGACTATATGTACAATCTACTTCTTTAGCGAGAATACTTCCATACCTTGCCCTCGCTATTTTCTTCAAAGCCACAAGCATCATCGCCGGCTTCCGCCTAAAAAATATGTCGAAATTGTCTTTGTCTTTTATTGCCATTTTGATATATATTATATAACCTATATATTACAGCCATACTTTTACTTTTAAACCTTTCTGCCATTTTGTCATCTCAAAAAGTAACAAAACACTACTCCAGAAATACAAATAAAAATAAGACAAACCCTCTCTCAGGGAATTGTCCAATTCCAATCAATAAACTATTCCAGATAAATTCTAACAACTCCACCAGTAATACTCTGTCCTGTCAATTCAGTGTATAAACCCAAATACCCTTTAGCAAATAACGTTGACTTCTCAGCCTTCAACTCAGCCCATGATCTCTCAGAAATAAAAGACTCCTGAATATAATTCTCATCCTGCACCATTAAGACAGCCTCTTCAGTCGTAGTAGAAATTGTCATGTCTTCATTATCAATCTGCCCCCTCTCAACCAAAATTTCTCCATCATCAACAACCGCATTGTAAACATCTGAATCAATCAGAAATTCAATCTTCGGTTTGTTATCGCTTAAAGGAGGATCATGCAAATTATACGCCTTAATACTAACAAGTAAATAATAAACAAAACTCTCATCAAACTGAGCAACTGCCTCCTCAACACTCAAACCCTCAGCAGGATTAGGAAGAATCTCTCCAGAATACAAATCATCATAATTCGGCCCTTTCAAAGCAAAATACAAAAACAACGCAACCACTAAAACAACTATCAAAACTACGCCGACCCAAATCGCCCACTTGCCCCTTCTACTCCTCATGATCCTCTTGGTTCCATAAAATAATATAATCCTTAGAGTTTTTAATCTTTCCCAAAAAAAGTAATTATCACAATAGTCTTGTATTATGATAATAATTGGCTTTACTGTGGATTGCATAATTGGGCTTCGGGAGGGAGGGTGGGTTAACTTTATAACCCTTCTTTTTTCTTTATTTATATGAAAATCCTAGCAGCATCCGACATCCACGGAGAATCAAAGCTAGTTGAAAAACTAGCACAAAAAGCATCAACAGAAAACGTAGACCTAGTCATCTTATGCGGAGACATAACAGGCTTCTCAGAAACAAAAAACCTAATTAAACCATTCAAAGACAAAAAAAAGCACGTCCTAATATTACCAGGAAACTGGGACTCATTTGCAACAACAGATTTTCTAGCAAACTTCTACGGAGTAAGAAACATCCACGGCTACTCAGCAGTATATGAAGACATCGGATTCTTCGGAGCCGGCGGAGCAGAAGGCCCAGGCCCAGGCCAATCAACAGATTCAGAAATCCTAGAAACCCTAAAAAAAGCCCACTCTGGCCTCGGCTCAGTAAAAAAGAAAATCATGTTAACTCATGCTCATCCTCAAGGATCTAAATCAGAATTCTCAGGATTTGAAGGCTCCAAAGCCGTAACAAAAGCAATTAAAACTTTCAGCCCAGACATCCTCTTACACGGCCACATCCACGAAGGCTCCGGCATCGAAGAGCTCATAGGTTCAACGAAAGTAATTAACGTCGGACGAGAAGGCAGAATTATTGAAATCTGAAAACCCAAAACCTTTAAAAACAAACCTCCTCCCATTTCTAACATAAAATGCCAGCAGTAAAAGACTTCATATCAGTAGGAGACGCAAAACAAACAGTTGAGAAACCAGTCAAACCAAAACCATCCCTTTCTGACTTAACTACAGTAGAAACCCCTGGAAAACCAATGCCTGCTTCACAGCTAGAACAAAAACCAAGAAAATCTCCCAGAAAAAAATCAAGACCTAAAGGGGAAGCAAAAGACATCACAAAAAAAGAATACACTTTAATCATAACAGAAAAACCACAAGCAGCCCTAAAAATAGCACAAGCCCTTGGTCAAGAAGACAAATACTCAGAAAACAAAGCCGCGTATTATGAAGTCACACACGAAGGAGAAAAAATCGTTGTCGCATCAGCAGTAGGACACCTATTTAATTTAACATACAAAAAAGGACAAAAAGGCTGGCCAATTTTCGAAACCGAATGGGAACCTTCCTTCTCAAGAAAAAAAGCAGCCTTCACAAAAAACTATTACAATCTCTTAAAAAAACTAGCCAAAAAAGCAAAACAATTCATAATCGCAACGGACTACGACATAGAAGGAGAAGTCATCGGCTGGAACGTCCTAAGATTCATTTGCGATAAAGAAACTGCAAAGCGTATGAAGTATTCAACATTAACAAAGCCCGAACTCGTCTCTGCTTTCCAATCACCAATGCCAGAACTAGACTGGGGGCACGCATACGCTGGTGAGACAAGGCACATCTTAGACTGGCTTTACGGAATAAATCTTTCAAGAGCTCTAATGTCTGCAATAAAAACAACAGGCTCTTTCAAAATCCTTTCAATCGGCCGTGTCCAAGGCCCCGCCTTAAAAATAATTGTAGATCGTGAACTCGAGATAAAGAATTTTAAGTCAGAGCCCTATTGGCAAGTCTTCGCAATAGTTGAAAACCACAGGTTCAAACATCCCAAGGATATTTTCGATAAAAAAGACTTAGACAAATTTAAAGATATTAAGGAAGCAAACGCAGAGACAAAGAAAAAATCAGAAGCCTTGCCCCCTCCAAACCCTTTTGACCTTACCTCCCTACAAAGAGAAGCCTATCGCTTATACAAAATGTCTCCATCTGGAACTCTAAGAACTGCCCAATCTCTATACCTTAATGGTTTAATCTCCTATCCAAGAACATCATCGCAAAAAATCCCTGACGAAATTCAACCAAAGAAAATTCTCAAAGCCCTAGTCTCCCAATTCCCAGAACAAATAAAACTCGCCAAAAGACCTAAACCAATTGAAGGAAAGAAATCAGATCCTGCTCACCCTTCCATATATCCTACAGGGGAAAAAGGCAAAATGAAAGAAGACGAACAAAGACTCTACAACATCATAGCGAAGCGCTTCATCTCATGTTTCTGCCCAGACGCAATAACTGAAAACACTCGTGTCACATTAAAAGCAACAAAAGACCCAAAGATAACTTTCACAGCCTCTGGACTTAAAATAAAAGATCCTGGATGGACTCAAGTCTATCCTGCAACTCTTGAAGAATCAAAAGTTCCAGAACTCTCTGGTTTAGTAAAAATAGATTCAATCAAAACAGAAGAAAAAGAAACCCAACCCCCAAGAAGATACACCCCAACTTCTTTAATAACAATATTAGAAAAAAAGAACCTCGGCACGAAAGCCACAAGATCTTCGATAGTAGACACCCTTTTTGACAGAGGATATCTAGACGGCCGTTCAATAAAGGCAACCCCATTAGGAATACACTTAATCGAAGCCCTAAAAAAATACTCTTCAATAATCATAGATGAAAACCTAACTAAAGGAATGGAAGAAGAAATGGAAAAGATACAAGAATCATCCTCTGGCTTCAAAGAAAAGGAAGACAAGATAGTAAAGAACGCAGAAAAAGTAATCACAGACATATCAAAAGAATTCAAAATAAAAGAAAAGCAAATCGGCAAAGACCTTCTAAAAGGCATTTCAGTCCTCAGAGAACAAGAGCAAGAAGAAAACAAAATTGCCCCCTGCCATGTCTGCAAAGCCGGCAATCTCAGGATCACATACTCAAGGAAAACAAAGCGCTACTTCGTCTCCTGTAACAACTATCCGAAATGCACATTCACACAGTCACTACCACCAGACGCACTAATCAAAAACACAGGCAAGGTAAATGAAGAAGGCCTCCCCATCCTAGTAGCAATCAAAAAAGGCAAACGCCCATGGGAATTCCCATTTGATGTCAACTGGAAAGAAAAACAAGACAAGGAAAAGAAAGATTAAGCTCTAACATCCAAACTTCTCTCAAGATCATCACCGACAGCCCTATTATCTGTAACAGCATAAACAGGCTCAATTCTATCTGTAACCCTTCTCGTTCGTTGTACTTGTCTTGGTGTAACAGGCGCTTGATTTACATATACAGCCCCAGCAGCTCCATAATATCCTGTTGATCTAATACCTATAATCATTTTCCCCTCCGCTTATTAGCTCTCTGACTCGGCCTCACCTTCAACTTAGGCGTCCTATGTCTCAACCCTCTAGACTTCCTAGCAGCTGATGTGAGTCCACGCTCAGCCCTTTTCTTATTATTAACAATCCACTTAGTTGTCCTATCTTTTTTAATTTCAGATTTAGAAGGATCCACTAAAATAACCTCATAAAAATAATGCTTCCCATCTTTCCCAATATTATATGAATTCAACACCTCAAGATTCTTATACTTACGAGCAGCCCTTATCTCAGCAACCCACTTATAATTCATCTTCAAAGTCTTTCTATTTGTCTGCTTCCTTGTCTTTCTTCCTTTAACTCCTTTTCTCTCCCTCTTTCTTCCTCCACGATTCAATCTAACTCTAACAACAACAAAACCACGCTTAGCCTTATATCCCAAAGCCCTAGCCCTATCTAACCTCAAAGGCTTCTCAACTTTCTCAATCGCTTGCCCAGCTCTCCATTTAATCAAACGCGAATGCATAGCCTCCTTATCAGGCTTCTTCCACGCTTCCCTTATATAATGCGATAATCCTTTTGTCATGTTTATCTCTACAAATTTTGCTTTTTAAATCTTCCTTTCGTAAGAAAGGAATGAGTTAAAGATTTTTAATCTTTAAACTTTGCTATAACAATTCTTAAATACCAAAACAAATCAAGAAAAGAATGGCAGGGAAACAACTTAAGACACATAGACAAATAAGGTGGAATGTTAACTCTACCCCAAATCCCCAAGCACATAATTGGTCTGTAGTGATCATCAATGATCCTCGTACAATGAGAAAGATACAACAAAGGCTAGTAGAAAAAGCTCAACCTATAGATGAATTAAGCGTAAGAACTAATGGAAGCGTTCCAAAATCTCATGGACTACAATACAAATTAATTACATTCAATGCACCTTATATGGGCCCTACGCAAATGCCTTGGGGTGATATATACCAAGGACCAATTAAGAAAGATGAAGGGCTGTATGAAAGAGAACGTTCTGATGGTCTAGAAATATATGTAGATGCACAAATGCAACGCCTTGTTGCTTAATTTTAAATACCTTCTTTTCTCTTTTTTCTTATGGCAAAGCAAAAGTTTTACATAACTACAACAATACCATATGCAAATGCGCCGCCCCACATAGGCTTTGCCCTAGAAATTATTCAAGCAGATGTAATAGCGAGATGGAAAAATCTCAATGGATTTGATACATTCTTCCTAACTGGAACAGATGAACACGGTTCAAAAAATTATAAAATGGCAAAAGAAGCAGGACTTTCTCCTCAAGAATTTGTAGACAAAAACGCTTCATCCTTCAAGGAATTAACAAAGGCGCTCAATATAAAAAATAATAACTTCATCCGAACAACAGATAAGAAAAACCATTGGCCAGGTGTCTTAAAAATTTGGGAACTGTTGGATAAAAAAGGAGATATCTATAAAAAGAAATACAAAGGAAATTACTGTTCTGGATGTGAAAGATTCATTACAGAAAAAGAATTAGAAGACGGAAAATGTCCAAATCACCCAAACATTAATATAGAAATAATTGAAGAAGAGAACTATTTCTTCAAACTATCAAAATACTCCGATAAAATTACAGAACTTATTAAAAAAGATAAATTGAAAATCTATCCAAAAAAATGGAAAAATGACTTTCTTTCTCTAATTGAAGACGGCCTAACAGATGTAAGCTTTTCAAGAGATAAAAAACAATTGCCTTGGGGAATTCCTGTTCCAAATGACAAGGATCAAGTAATGTATGTATGGCCAGACGCACTTACCAACTATTTAACAGGAATTGGATTTCCAGACAAAAAATATGAAAAATATTGGCCAGCAGATATACATGTAGTTGGAAAAGACATGCTTAGATTCCATACAGGTATTTGGCCAGGTATGCTATTATCAGCTGGACTACCCTTACCAAAAGAGGTTATTGTTCACGGCTTCCTTACAATAGACGGACTGAAAATGAGCAAAAGTTTGGGAAATGTAACATCTCCTCTAAAACTAAGAGAAAAATATGAATCAGATACTATTAGATACTTTTTAACAAGAGTAATCCCATTTGGAGACGACGGAGACTTTTCAGAACAAGCCCTAATAGACAGACATAACAATGAATTAGCAGACAAACTCGGAAACCTAGTTTCCCGTGTAAGTGCACTAGCAGAGAAATATAACTTAACTAAAACAAAAACATCATTACCTTCTGGTCCCTTATTCAAAAAAGTCTCCAAATTAATTGATAACTACGAATTAGACAAAGCCTTAAATGAAACCTTCGGTTTCATAGACAAAGCCAATGAATACATCCAAGACAAAAAGCCCTGGGAAACCCATGATTCAAAAGTCCTATACGAACTAGCAAATGCAATAAAAGACATTGCAATTTTACTAAGCCCGTTCATCCCAGAAACCTCTGAAAAGATTGCAAAGGTTTTCAATTTCAATCTCTCCATAAAAGACCTACAATCAGATCTCAAGATTAGTAAAATTAAAAAATCCCAAATCCTCTTTGAAAAAATAAAATGACCTCAGAAAAAATCCCCTTTGAAGACTGGCAAAAACTAGATTTAAGAGTTGCAAAAATTCTAGAAGTAGAAGACATAGAAGGAAAAGACAAACTCTACAAATTAAAGATCTCTCTAGGAGATGAAGAAAGAACTTTAGTAGCAGGTCTAAAACAAGTCTATCCCGCGGATTCCTTAATAAACAAAAAAATCATAGTAATAGCAAACCTAGAACCAGCAAAACTAGCAGGCATCGAATCAAACGGAATGCTCCTCGCAGCCTCAGACGACAACACCCTAGCCCTATTAACCCCAGAAAAAGACGTGAAAGAAGGTTCTAAAATCTCTTAACCGCCAAAAATCTTCGCCCAAAACCCAACTTCTTCCTTATACTGATGATTCCCATTCAACTTAGCAGCAATCTTCCTATAAGACCTCGAGGCCTTGCATTTAGGATGAGTATGAACCAAAGCATCCTTCATCGTAACAGACTTAGCAACATTCCTATCTTCAGGAACAACCCCTAAAATCGGCAATTCAAGCATATCTTCAATATTTGAAATAGGCATCTCACCATTCCCCTGTGCTCGTGTAACAATTACTCCCTTAACATCTTTCTTCATATCTTCAGCAAGCTTAGCAGTCTTCAAAGCATCAGTCACAGCCGGTATTTCCGGATTTGTAACAATCACAATCTCATCAGCAGCCTCAATCGCAGCAACAGCCTCATCTCCAAGCCCTGCTGCAGAATCAAGAACAACATAATCAGCCATTTTCTTCAATTTCTTCCCAACATCTTTCAACTTCCCATGATTCAATTTCTTCAATTCCTTAACACTTAAACTAGAAGGCAAAATCTTAGTCCCAGACTCATGCTCATAAATCGCATCATCAATCTCTGCCTTGCCATTTAAAACATGATTCAAATTAACAGGAACAATAGGCGCACCTAAATGTAAACCAACATTTGGTGTTGTCAAGTTAGCATCAACAACAATAACATCTTTCCCAAAAGAGTTCAAAGCAGCCCCAATATTGATCGCCGTTGTTGTCTTTCCAACCCCTCCTTTTCCGGAGGTAACTGTAATAACTTTTGTCATTTTCTTTTTAATATAGTAAACAGAACAATTTATTTCAGAGCACTTATAAACCTTTCTAGCACAGCAGCATACTCCTTTAACTTCTCCAAATCAATATCTACAATATCATCTTTATAAGTAACTTTCAAATTCACGCCTTTCCTAAACTCATTCTCCCTAACTTTATCCAATTTTTCCAAGTCCCTAAACAATTCATACAACTCAAATGCATCACTAACTTCCTTATTACTAGCATAAATTTTCTTCAGCTGAATCAACTTTGCCCTCGGAGCATCAGGAACAGCCTTCCACTTCTTTTCTTTCTTAGCCTGTTCAATCAAATGGTCCATCGCCAACTCAATCATAATCTTCCACCTATGAAGCAAATTAATAATAACATCACAAGTTTTAGTATACTTCAAACTAACATACAATAAATGGTCTGCGCTAATTTTTTCCTTTATTATTCTCTCCATTAACAAATCACCCTCGACAAAGCCAAAACAACAAGTCAAGCATATTTATATACCTTTCTAAACCGTAAACTTTTTATAGTGTTTATCAAAGTTTACTGTTAAAAGCAAACCACGACGATAAAGTCACATTGGAAACTGTGGTCTATTTCTAAAAGATTGCTTAAAATTCCTGTTAGCATTCTCGAGTAACTTCCGCACTATTTTAACATATTCTTTCATTTCTTCAATCCCCAATTCTGTCTTCCTCATCTCATTATCCAAAATAAACATTTTCCCCTTCCCTGAAAATTCAAACCCAGATTCTTTATGTTTCGTCCCCAAAACCATAACCTCTCTAATCAACTCCCCTTCTTCCTTCGTAATATCATATTTCGCCCTGCACTTCGTAAAGAAAACCTCCAAATTCTTCTTAGGATTCTTAGTCAACTGCACCCTCTTATAATAATACTCAATCTTCAAAACAGTCGTTATTAACAAAACAACGCTAGAATGCAAGTTTTCCAAAGCCCGAGCCAAAAGCCTCTCATCTTTCACAACAGGCAAAGTAACATAAACAAAATGGTCGGCACTCTTCCAAAGCTTCTCAGCCTCAACAAGACCGTCCAAAAACCCCCGGTGTACGTTACTATCCATGCATTTCCAAAGAAAACAAAACTAATATAATTAACTATTCCCTCAAATCAAAAACTGCCCTTTCTCATAAATAACCTTCTCCTTCCCATCTTTCAAAGTAGCAGTAACTTTCCTATCAGAAGTCGCAACAATATCAGTATGAATCACACTCTTATTATATCCCATCTCCTTCCACTTCGCCTTTGAAACTTTCTCAAGATCACCAGAATAAGAATCTTGATAAGCATTTCCCAAAGCCAAGTGAGTATTTCCATGCCCCTTTTTCCCAGAAGTATTCTCATCAAACAAAGTCGTAGCCATAAACTTATCGATCCTTGAAAGCCGAGAATCAGTTAAACTAAATTCTCCAATCTTATCAGCCCCAGGAGTTGCAATCATCTCCTTCAAAACTTTTTCTCCCTTCTTAGCCGAAGACTTAACAACTTTTCCGTCTTTAAACTCCAAATAAACTCCATCAATCAAATTCCCATATCTATACAACGGCTCTGTAAAAGTAATATGGCCCTCAGTCATCTCAGCATGTGGGCTTATAAAAACTTCAAAACTTGGAACATTTTGTCCAGTTCCTCCAAGCCACTGTCTATTTTCCCCAAGTCCAACCCAAAGGTCTGTACCCTCAGCCTCAATCCTTACCTTCTCAATTTCCAAATCATTCAACTTATCTTTAACTCTTCTAATTTCCTCAGAAATATCATTCCATTTCTTCACAGGATCCTTCTCATCCAAATAACACGCCTTAATTATCTCATCCCAATATTCTCTCAAGCTCATGTCTGCCTCCTTAGCCATTCCTTCAGTTCCATACAAAACAATCGTCCAACTAAATTCTTCCTTATTCTCTCTAACTCTCCTCCATTCTAAATAAGGAGCATAAGCTTTCTGCTTCGCCATCATTTTCTTAGGATCCACAGATTCAAGTTCATGAGGATCTGCCTCAGCCTCAATAGCAATCATATGATCAAATTCATCAACCATGCCTTTAACAAATTTCTCAGGGAAAAAACTAACTTGATCTTCATTCATCGCTTCAAAAGTTTCTGCAGAAATACCATCAGGAGTATACATCACAATTGGATTCCCTCCTTCTTTCAAAATAGCCTTAATCAAGGGAAGCAAAAACGGCTTAGCACATTCAGCCATTCTTATCAAAACAGTATCTCCTTTTTTCATGCCCTTGCCTTTCCAAAGCGCAAAGTTCACAACAACATCTGCATATTTCTTCAAAATCTCATCGCTCGGTTTATATCCCTCTTTCATTTTATTATCAACTCAATTTAACAATCGCACCAGCAATACTGGAAAATCTTTTTGAGGATTTAGATTTTCCGGTCAAGCGGAAGTCATTCACCTCCCAATTTTAGAATGGCTTCTGCTATATCTCCACTTTCTTCCAAAACTTTCCTAACTTCATCCTCACTCTTCCCTGTCTTTTCCATAACTAACTTAACATCATCTTCAGAAATCCCTTCCTCCTCTTCACTAACATCCCCAGAAATCTGAAAACTCTCATTCCCTTGCATCTTTATCTTCTGAACACTAGGATTATCAATCACAATCTTACTCCCATCTACTTTATCAATAGTAACTCTCTCTGCCTCAATTTCATCTTGATCAATCCCCATCTGCTTCATCATAGCCTCCATCTTCTTAGGATTTAAACCTCCAAGTCCAGGTATCATATTTTTCCTCCCATTTGGAAAAATGTGAGACAGAGATTTTTAATTCTCTGGATCATCAAAATTCACCCCGGATTGCAATTTTGATGGAACAAAGATTTTCAATCTTTTGTATCATAGTAGAATTAGGCAACAGGCCAAATCATTTTAACTGCAATCACAAGAACAATTATCGCAACAATAAATCCAATCACAGTCCCAGGACTAATCATAAACCTTGAATTATACTCTTCATCATA
>CEPZ01009001.1_pt1 | contig 11375 bp, 14 predicted proteins | sample 530461 | NCBI WGS metagenome assembly CEPZ01 (sample SAMEA2620106, study PRJEB7988) | marine metagenome | isolation source: saline water (ENVO:00002010), including | reverse complement strand
GATAAGACAGAAACCGACGTAACCAGTAAAGGTAAGAGATTGAAGGTGGGAGTTATTAATTATGATAGCGTAAAGAATGACAAATGACTTCGATATTATTATTCCTCATAACTTTGTAGCCCGCGACTACCAATTACCATTTTTGCGAGAAGTTCAGAAGTCGATCGAGGGGAAAAGCGATAAGCGGTTTTTCTATCAGATATGGCATAGGAGATCCGGTAAGGACAAGTCCAACATAGCGGATGTAGTTCCCCGCCGATTAATTCGCGACCCGGTTCAAGTTAAGTATGTTTATCCTACTTCTGTAATGGGTAGGGGGCATATGTGGGAAGCGATTGACAGGGATGGTTTTCGCTTTTTAGATCATATACCCGAAAAAATCAGAACCGGAGATCTTAACGATACCCGGATGTTGGCGAGAGTCCAGAATGGGACGGATACAAGCTCACTATTTCAAGTGGTAGGAGCTAACCGCCCCGACGCTTTAAGAGGGGGCAATCCTAAGTTGTTTGTATTTTCAGAGTGGGCGGAACATGACCCTTACGCTTTTGACGTTATAGAGCCTATTTTAAGGGAAAATGATGGTATCGCTATTTTCAACACTACTCCAAAGGGCGACAATCACGCGAGGGCTTTGCTTGAGTTTGCCAAAGATAGCCCTCTATGGTGGACGCAGACACTAACAGTAGACGACACCAGCGTCTTTGACTCCGTACAAATGGAGCAGATCAAAAAAGATACGATCCGTCGTTTCGAAGCCGCGGGCAGGAGTAAAGAGGAAGCATTAGCGTATATAGAGCAAGAGTATTATTGTTCTTTCGACAGTCCGGTTATCGGTTCTTACTACGGGGCGAACATGAAGAAGGCGGAAGATGACGGGCGCGTTACTACTGTCCCGTATGACAACACGATACCAGTAAACACCGCGTGGGACTTAGGGATGGATGACTCTATGACGATCTGGTTCTTTCAGGTCGTCGGACTTGAGATACGATTTATCGACTACTACGAAAATTCAGGAGAGGGACTAGCTCACTACGCTTTAGAGTTGCAAGACAGAAAATATATCTATGGCAAACATTACGCGCCCCATGACGTTAAAGTCCGGGAATTAGGCACGGGAAAATCCCGGCACGACGTAGCAAAAAAGCTCGGTATAAATTTTATAGTCGCGCCTAAATTATTGGTTGATGATGGTATTAATATGGTAAGGTCTATGTTTAATCAATTTTGGTTTGATAAAGACAAATGCAATAGGGGAGTACAAGCACTTAAAAACTATAAAAAAGAATGGAACGAGGTTAATATGGTATACAGGAAAATTCCCTTGCATAATTGGGCTTCACACGGGGCGGACGGATTAAGAACTTTTGCGACGGGATATAAGAAACCGCCCAAACCGCAAGATCCGGGAAACGTAGGCGGAATTAAACCTTATTTCCCGGGTATGCCGGGATAGGTTAAATGTTGCCTTCGAATAGTTTTATTGCTTAATGTATAAATTATGGCTAATATAAAGATCGAAGATCCAGAGTTGGAAATGCTCGTTAATTTGAAAACGTCGCATTTTAATTATCGTAAGCGTAGACAAGATGACTGGACGGAAAACTACACGCTATATCGCGACAAGGTTACTATCAATAGACTTACTCAAAGACAATCCGTAAATCTTCCATTGATGAAAATGACAATACGGACATTGCTTAAAGATGTTGATGATATGCCTGTTTTATACTTCGAAAATCTCGATAACGATAAACAAGCAGAAACTTTCCAGAATGAATACTGGAAGAAGGTGGGCGAAGTCAATAAGATGGATTTGAAGGATATTATAGATAAGCGTCAAGTATTCCATTACGGACGTTCTTTTGACCAAATGCAAATTACGAATGGTATGCCTATATTCACCATTCAAGATCCTACAGATATGCTTATAGATCGCTTTGTTGACCCGGCGGACATAGACACAGCCCGCTCTTTAATCCATACCCATATTTTCGTTCCACTAAGCTCTCTTGAAAACAATCCGGCTTATGATAAGAAAGCGGTTGCAGAATTGATTAATTGGCACGGGACAGAAATGGGATTAATCAAAGAAGCGGAAAATCAAGAAATGTTAAGCAAGAAGAATGAAAAGATGGCGGACATGGGACTGGAAGATATCGAAAGTCCGATACTCGGCGAGGCTTATGTAGAATTGTCGCTTAATTTTGTTTTCCGCGAGAAAGAAAATTGGCACGGGACAGAATTCGAAGATCAAATATTTATGTATGTTACCGCCGACGATCAGAAGATTTTACAGAAAGCCCCGCTAGAGGAAGTCATAGGTAAAACTAAAGATCATTATTGGCAGACTCACTATCCATACAATACATGGGCGGATGACGTAGACAGACAGGATTTTTGGAGCGATGGAATAGCCGATATTGTGCGGACACCCAATAAGGTACTCAATTCGTGGTTCTCTCAATTGGTAGAGAATAGGACACTTAGAAACTTCGGTATGCACTACTACGACTCAACCGCAGGAGAGGACTTTAACCCTCAAACCTTTAATGCTATTCCGTGGGGATGGTATGGAGTGCCGGGCAAACCACAAGACCTATTGCAGAAAGTAGATATCCCGGATCTATCGGAAGCTCTCGACGAAATGACTTTTGTTGCAACTATGATTGAGAAAGCCACGGGCGCGACTTCAACGCAACAAGGGTCGGAAGTACAAAGACAAATTACGTTAGGAGAAGTACAACTTGCATTAGGCGAAGCTAAAGAGCGTATCAAGGGTATGTCAAAGTTCTATACTCCGGCGTGGAAATCGAGAGGCGAGAAATTCTTAAAATTAATTGAAGCCGCGCCGGACAAACTCGACGCTGTTAAGATATATAAAAAAGGAAGGAACACAGACGAGGTATTTTCAAGAGAGATCGAGCCTACTAACTGGATGACTAAATCGGGTTATAAAGCCCGCATATGGTCGCAAGACGAGAAAAATACTCAAGACGGAAACGCCTTGCAGAAATTAAACGCTACAGTAGTAAATATGCCGAATAATCCTAAACTACTTGATATTTATCAAAGAAAACTGCTAGAATTTGCTGATCTTACGCCGGAAGAAAATAACGAGGTTATGGACTTTGAGCGCGAAAAAAGAGCAGCTCTAATTAATCAGCCTTTAGCCGGGGCTGGTGCTGATGAAGGGGTAGGGAACACAGGGCAGGTGTCCCCCATCCCTTTATCGGCGGGTCAACCACAGCCACAACCAACAGCATAAAACATGATGGATGAAATACTAGAAAAAGCGGGTCTTAAATACGAAGATCTTAATAACGCAGAAAGAGATCAATTAGGTATTTGGATGAGCGCGTTACAAAGGGGCGACGTTACAGTAGACAAAATCAAAAAACACATTGTCGCGATGAAAAGCGCGGTAGAGCAAGAGTTAGCCAAAGAACCGGAGTTTGTACGAGTTTTTATCTTCAAGTTTCGTAATGATAAGAATATTCTACTTAAAGCAAGGCTTCGCAACTACTTACTCTTTGAGGGATTTTTAACATCGCCGGATCGCGCAAAAGAGCAACTAGATCAAGCAATGGCGGGTCTTGTTAATAGTATCAAGAGTTGACATTGGATAGTTTTTTTTATTAATCTTTAATTCATGGCAGTTATTAAATGTCCGCATTGCAAAAAGGAGATAAACGACACGCTTGATTTTGAGTATAAAGGGCTTGATTTAGAAACAAAAAAAGTTTTAATCGAAACTCTACAGAAGATACCGGAAGAAATGACAGAAGGCGACATCGCCTTTCTACGCGCAAGGCGTAGCTATCTAAAAGCGGAAGAAGAAAAGAAGTTTGCGGGTATCCTAGAGGATAAGAAGCCGAAAAAGAAACCAGACAAAAAGGAGTCTTGAATATGCCTAAAGTAGGTAAAAAACATTTTTCATATACGAAGGCGGGGCGTAAAGCAGCTGCAAAAGCGAGAAGAAAAAAAGCTAAGAAAAAATAATATATTTATTGTAAACCCTAACCCTAGAGATAGGACTGGAATATGTCAAAACATAAAAAACCCACAAGAGAAGAATTAAAAGAGAATATCAAAAAAGCTCAAGAAGATCTTGAGGAAATGAAGGATGACCCCAAAGCTCACGAAGAAGAAAGTGATCTTGATAATCCAGAACCTACTCCGAGCGAACCCGATCCTACACCTAGCGAGCCGGTAACAGACGAGGATGAAGACGAAGATACAGGGGAAGATACAGACGAAGATAAGGACGATGATAGCGATGACGACAGTAGCGAAGATCCAGAGCCAGAACCTACCCCAAGTCCAGAGATAGACTACAAAAAGAAATTTACCGAGTCTACGCGCGAGGCGCAAATTTTACATTCTAAAAATAAAAAACTCAATGAGGCTATGCAAAAAGCGGGAGAAGTAGCAGAGCCGACAGATGAAGACTTGCAAGTGGCATATCCCAAGTTAGATATAGAAATAATGGACGAGTCCGAGAAGCAACTTTTTAAGGATAATCTTATGAACAAGCAACGCTTCGAGCTTATAACCGAAGCGACAAAGGTAACTAAGAAAGTTGAAGAATGGTACTCTAAAGTAGATAAGCACTTAGCAGACCCGGAAACTCTTGTTAAAAATCCTGGACTTGAGGGGCGAGAAGCCGAGTTTAAAGTCTTTGCAACAAAACCGACTCGCCGGGGGGTAGAGTTTGAAGATTTAACAAAGGCATTTTTATATGATATCGAGAGCAAGCCTAAACCGAAAAAGAAGGGAAAAATGTTTGAGGAAGGGTCAGGTGGATCTAACGAAAAGCCTAATCCTAAAGGGGACAAGATAACAGCAGATCAGGCAAGAAAACTCCGGGAAACAAATTACAATGAGTACAAAAGGCTTTTAGTTGCGGGCAAAATAAAGACTGATATATAGTTCTTTTGCAAAAAGACTTGACAAGGAATAGTTTAGTTGTTTAGTATTGTAATTAAGATCTTCCTAACCCCTCTCTAGGGACTGGTAAAGAGCAAAATTTTACACAGTCCCAATATGGCAGCATACGGAACAAAAATCGCAGAAGGTTTCTCACAAAAATTAATGCTTGAGTTCTATGACAAGAACCTTGCAGATACTATCGTTAATCGTGATTATGAGGGCGAAATAAACGCGGTTGGATCTAAACTCAATATTCTTAACTTCGACAGGGTAGCAGAGAAGACTTACGACGGTTCTGATCTTGCAGTTGATGATCTTACGGAGAACAACATGGCTCTAACCATAGATCAGTATAAATCTTTCTACTGGAGAGAGAAAACGCTGGATAGATGGCTCTCTTACATTAAAAATCCTAATCCTACAGTAGTTACTCAAGCGGCAAGCGAAAGAATGAAAAACGTCGACTCCTTCCTTTTAGGGCTTTACCCCGATGTCGGAGCTGGTAATAGAGTAGGAACTGATTATACAACCGGGACTGTTACAGTTGACGTTACCACGGGACTTGTAACCGGATCAGGTACGACCTTTACTTCCGATATGGTTGGTAGAGGGTTTAAAGCTACTGGACATACGACATGGTACAGGATTAAGAGTTTTGACAGCACGACTTCAATTACCATTGAAGACGACAAAGACGACGCAACATCCGCATACACAGGCGGAGCAATCGGAGCGGGAGCAACTTACACGATCGAGGCGAATACCGCGCTTACAATAACAGCAGCCAATCTACTCGAACAGATTGGACAGTTGAAGCTAAAACTTGATGAAGCAGAAGCGAATGGACATTCTACAGTACCGGACAGCGATAGATGGCTGATAATTCCCCCGGTAGTAGAAGATCTTATCCCGCGTGCGACCGGAGTTGCCCTACACGTCCCGGCGGTTTATGAAAACCTTGTACAAAAAGGAATGGTTACTATGTTGCAAGGCTTCAAAGTATTTAGATCCAACAGGCTAACGGGAGATAATACCGATGGATACCGCGTACTTGCCGGACATCCAGCATGGGTAACATTTGCCGAGAAAATGCTTGAGGTAGGAATGGAAGATCTAACTGGGAACTTCGGAAAAGCATATAAAGACTTATTCGTATACGGAGCAAAGGTAACAGACGAACGCCGACATTTCGCGGCAGAAGGTTTCTGGAAAGTTTGATAACTTTGACAACTAGAAACAGTTTGGAAATATATTAAAGCCTAAAGTTTTAATAAAGCCTAAAGTTTTTTTAAGCCCTTTAGGTTTTAAAACAGAAGGCTTTTTTTAATGGAAAAAACATGGGTATATTTGAACTAAAATCACAACTGATTAAGTCAACGCGCGACGAGATAGATCGAATACTCGACAAGGCGGCGGCTGATAGAACAACGCAAGAGTCTAATTTTTTAGCGGCGAGAGTTCCGTATCAGACAAATAGGGTAGTTCGATATAAGACTTCTGGGACTGCAACGCCGGATAGCGATACAGATTTAATATATGAGGCGGAAGGCAATACTATTCCCGACAACAGTTATACCGGATTTGCTAAGGGTTGTATTTTCCGTGATCTTGATAAGACAGATAATAATGTCTATATGAACGTAGGGGATGAAGACGCAGCCGATTTCGAGCAAGTGCATACAATAGGCGGAGAAGATATCTCGTCCTCGCCATCGCCGAGTTCGAGCGAGAGTCCGTCGCCATCACTTAGCCTATCACCGAGCGCGTCAGTATCGCCTTCGGCTTCGGTATCACCATCCGCGTCGCCATCACCTAGCGAGAGTCCATCACCTTCGGATAGTCCTTCACCATCGGCTTCGGCGAGTCCGTCAGTCAGTCCTTCCGCGAGTGTTTCACCATCGGCTTCGGCGAGTCCGTCAGTCAGTCCTTCGGCTTCGGATAGTCCGAGCGCGTCAGTATCGCCATCCGCGTCAGTATCGCCAAGTGTTTCACCATCCGTTAGTCCGAGCGCGTCAGATAGCCCATCACCATCACCGAGTGTTTCACCATCGGCTTCGGCGAGTCCGTCAGTATCGCCATCAGTCAGTCCGTCATCTTCCGTATCCCCATCACCGTCCCCATCTACGCCTTTCGGTTGATAATTAATCCATTATTTGTTATAAATAATTCATGGTTAAAGGTTTAGTGTCTATAGTTATTCCTTCGCGAAAAGAACGCTTCTTAAAAAAAACAATTCAAGACTTGCTTGCAAAAGCGCATGACTCTATCGAGATTATCGCTGTATTGGATGGCTACTGGCCGGAGAAAGAGGAAATTGTAGAAGACCCTATTGTCAGTTATATCCATAGAGGATGGCCGCGAGGTATGCGATCCGGTATAAATTCGGGCGTTGCTGTTTCTAAAGGAGAATATATTATGAAGCTTGACGGACATTGTATGTTAGATACCGGATTTGACGTTAAGCTAAAAACCGACTGTAAGGATAAATGGGTTGTAATTCCGAGGCGTAAAAGGCTTGATGTTGAAAAATGGGATATTCAGGATGTAGGGAAGCCGGATATAGATTATAATTATTTGTCATTCCCAAATGATCCTGCGGATTTTGGCGGTGCTGGACTTAATGGAAGGATCTGGACAGAGAAGATAATAAAGAGGCGAGATATTCCTAAGTATGAAATAGACGATGAAATGTCATTCCAAGGCTCTTGTTGGTTTATGAAGCGGAAGACTTTTGACTGGTTGGAGCTTATGGATGAAGAAACTTACGGGACTTTTTGGAACGAGGCGCAAGAGATAGGATTAAAAACGTGGTTATCCGGGGGGCGGGTAGTAAGGAATAAAAAAACGTGGTACGCGCATTTACACAAAGGAAAGAAGTACGGACGCGGTTATAATTTAGACGAAAAGCAATTAAGGAAGGGGGCGACTGCGGTTAATCGCTGGATGGTTGATTATAAGTGGCATAAGCAGATACACCCTTTCGAATGGCTGATTGAAAAGTTTATGCCTGTCCCTACATGGCCGGAAGATAGGGACTTATGGAAGCCGAAAGTTAGAAAAAGTTAGAAATTGAAAAATAAATTATTTAAACCACCAGCGTTAAGAAAGATTGGAGTAAAGCAGTTCTGTATAATTTGCAAAAAAGAGCTAATAAGAAGAAAAGATGAGGCTTACTATAATTTTTCTCGACGCAAGACTTGTGGGAAATATAAGGAAGATGAGAAGTGGATCTGGACGAAGTGTTTAATTGAAAAGGTTACAGGAAAAAATAATCCGAATTATAAAGGCTATATGCCTAGCTGCAAAGTATGCGGGAAAAGGGTATCATACAATAGTGCTAAAGAGATGAAGGAAGGGATAGCTCCTCGTTATTGTAAAAAACATTTCTTACAGCAGTTAAACGAAAAAGGAGTTATACCAAAACAATTAAAACCCTATCTATTCAAGAAAGGCGAAATTCAGAAAGGTTCAGAGCCATATTTATTTAAAAAAGGAAAATCATATCTTCATCTACATAAAGATAATTGCGGTTGCTTTGTTTGTTATAAAAAATGAAAGTCTATTTAGAACTGCCTAAAACCAATGAAAACTCGCGAGGTCTATTAAGAGTCTACGACGCGCTTATAAAATACGCTCCTAAAGAAATAGAGATTACTAAATACTTCCATGAGGCGGAGCTACATATAATTCATGCTATCGGTAGATATGATAGATTATTGGGGCGAATAGCGGAACTAAAAGAGAATAATCGACGCTACGCCATGATCCAGTATTGTATAAGGAGTACCCAAAAGCCGGACGCGAGAGATTGGTTGTTACTTTGGGAAAATGCAGAGTTAGTATGGAGTTATTACGATTTGCCAGAGTTACTCAAAGAAGATACAGAGTACGAAGTGGGTTTTAAAATAGGACAAGGACAGGAGTATTTTAATTTCTACCACGCCCCCCTCGGCGTAGATAGCGAGGTTTTTAAGGAGTTTGACTTAGATCGTCATTTTGTCGTCGCAACCCACGGACACCACGCGCTTACCCAAAGTATTAAAGAATGTGTTGTCGCCGCTAAACGAGCAAAGCGAGATGTATTCCATTTGGGACACCAGTTGCGACGGGGCGACGATATAACTTGCAAAAGCGGGATTAGTGATTTAGAATTAGCCTCTTATTACAGTCAATGCGAGTTCGTATCCGGCTTGCGTCGTATCGAAGGGTTCGAAATGCCTGTTATAGAAGGTTTGCTTTGTGGAGCGAAACCGATTGTCTTCGATCAACCGCATTATCGCAAATGGTTTGACGGATTGGCTATGTTCATACCCGAAAAGTCCCGCGAAGAAGTTACAGATCTTCTGGAAATAATGTTTAAATGTGGTACAAAGCCGGTTACGCAAAAAGATAAAGAAAATGCTAAAATGCTTTTTAATTGGGAGAGGATTATTGGGGGATTTTGGGAGAGGTTATTAAAATGAAAAGGTTGCAAACAGAATTAGTTGTTATAAAAGAAGATACTGGAAAGATACATGATGATCAATCTGGATATAGCCCGGATACACAATGGCTTGGTTTGAACGAGTTTATAAGGTTTATTAGAACCAAAGGATTTGAAGTTTATTTGCCGGAATGCGATTGCCAAAAGGAAAAATGAAACTACTAAACTACATAGTCAATAAATATAAGATCAATCTAAACAAAAAACATCTACCGATTGAAATACCGAATACCAACCGCATAACCCTAGCGGAGTTATTTAGTGAATTAAATTTTAAAATCGGAGCGGAGATAGGAGTAGAGCGGGGGGTATATTCTAAAATTCTATGTCAAAAAAACCCTGGATTAAAACTATATGGAATAGACCCGTGGAAGGCTTACAGAGGATATCGCGAACACGTCAGTCAGCAAAAGCTCGACAGGTTTGTAGAAGAAACGAAAGAGCGAATGATAGATTATGAGGAATATTCTATCATTAGGAAGTTTAGCGTTGACGCGGCTAAACTTTTTAAGAATGAGTCGCTGGATTTCGTCTATATTGACGCTAACCACGAATTTAGACATACCGTAGACGATATTTCCGAATGGTATCGTAAGATAAGAGTGGGCGGGATTATAAGCGGACACGATTATATTAAGCGAAAAGATCCGCGATATTTAATGGGAGTAGTTGAAGCGGTAACTGGATTTACAGACGCATATCATATTAAGCCATATTTCGTATTGGGCGAGAAAAATCCGCAAGAAGGGCATTTGAGAGATACAGCAAGATCATGGTTTTGGGTAAAACCGCCGACTAAAGAATATAAGTCGAACAAGGAAATGGAGTATTAATGGACTATGGATCAACTTTAATGAATAGCTTAGATAATAGCCCTACTCTACACAGAGAGCCGGAATTTATATCGTTTCCGATGGCGATGGAAAAGGTAGCAGCTGGAAGAAAGATTACTAAAAAAGAGTGGAAAAGTAGGGAGATTTACGGAGTAGTTAAAGATGGAACTTTGGTTTTACATAAGGACGGGAAGTTTCATAGTTGGATTATTCGCGACGGAGATTTGTTAGGAAAGGATTGGTACGTTTTACCGACAGTAAATTAATGGATTGGATACTTTACGATCAAAAATGATGGGGACTAAACACTTAGAAAATAAATTAAAAGCAAGTAGTTTTAAATATCCTCGATTTTGTCCCAAATGCGGTACTCGATTAGCCATTATGACAGGAGAGGCTATGGATGAGTATGATCCTGATGATGGCAGAAAGCTAAAGACTAAGTATATTGTTACTATTTTATGTCCTCGTACCACCTGTTCACTTGTAAATTGCATATGGGGATTTTGTTCGGAATTTAAGAGAATAATTCCAGATTTATCGAGGAAGAAATTGGGTTTTTTCAAAAGAGAATATAAGGAGATTTTTATAGATTAATGAATAAAAAAATAGCAATAGTCGGATATGGTTGGGTCGGAAAAGCTATGCACAAGCTGTTTCCTAGTGCAACTGTATATAGTAGAAAACTTTTTATATATGATGATGGAGAAATTGGAAGTCCAGTTGAATTAAATTATGAGGAAGATCAATGGAAAAAAGAAATTTTAGATCGACAAAAGGATGTCAACAAATGCGACGTTGCTTTTGTTTGTGTTCCAACTCCATCGTTGAATAGTTGTCTTTGTGATTGTCATAAAGAAAATTATATTTCCGATCAGCATAATGGCTTACATAGAACTGAAAATTGTCTTTGCAAATCAAAAGAAGGTAAACTCGATACTTCAATCGTTGAAGAATGTATCAAGTGGCTAGATACTCCGATTATTGTTGTTCGCTCTACAGTTAATCCGGGGGATTGTGATAGGTGGAGTAGGAAATATAGAAAAAATATCGTTATGCAACCGGAGTATTTAGGCGAAACTCCTAATCATCCCTTACTTGATACTGTAAATAATCCGTTTTTA
>CEPZ01086541.1_pt1 | contig 11393 bp, 20 predicted proteins | sample 530461 | NCBI WGS metagenome assembly CEPZ01 (sample SAMEA2620106, study PRJEB7988) | marine metagenome | isolation source: saline water (ENVO:00002010), including | reverse complement strand
AGAGTGCAAAGATATGGTGGAATCTTGCCCAGTTGTAGTGGCAGAAGGATTGGAGGAAGCTGCTGCGAGGGTGTTCCTCAAAACGCTGAATGCTGGTGGCAGCACATGCAAACTTTTGGAAAACGGTGTCGTCACTACTAGTTGAATTAATTGCCTCGTACCTTAAAGTGTTGGGTATTTCATGTCCGTGTGAAAGGGTGTCGATGTATCGTGAGCAACATTGGTTTGGCAAAAATGGTAGGGAATCTTTTGGTTTCAGACCTACTCCCCATGAAATTAGAGCCATTCTCGGTGCCCCCAAATGTCCGCTGAATAGCTTCATTGGCAACGATGATTCTGTCGATTTGATGAAGGCAGTGGCTTATTTCGCATGGGGCAATAACAATCACGCTGTTGCCAACCGAACAAGCGGAAATGACGAAAAGATCAACATCGCTCTGACGGGCGATGCTGGCCTTGGCAAGACCACACTTGCCAAGCTGTTTGCAAAGACCGTCCAACTTCCCTTTGTGGAATTACACAAAGTCAAGAAGGTTCAGGAAATTTATAATGCGTTCGATCAGGAATTAAGGACGGTTGGTACTCCTATTGCCGTTCACGACGGTAAATATAAGGCTGCACCAATTGTTGGGTTCCTTGATGAAGTGCATAGTTACATGGGCAAATCCCGTCGTGCTCCAAGTGGGATTATGAATGATTTGCTCAAAGCAACCGAACCAGATGATGCAACATTAACGGATGGAAAATGGGTCTTGGATTGCAGCAATATTTGCTGGATCGTAGCAACGACTCATTGGCACTTGTTGCCTACTCCGTTTCGCAGCAGATTCATGGAAGTGAAGTTGCGTCCTTACACAGAAGACAACATCACCAAGATCGTTAAGTCTCGGTTCCCCGTGATCCCTGAAGATGTATGTAGATTGGCCGCACAGCATGGTTGTCTAGTCCCTAGACAGGCACTCAACTTTGCCAAACTATATTCGTTTGAACAGGGTTATCGTAACCTCTCTTGGCGTGCTGCGGCTGACGCTGTAGCCGACAAGAAGGGGATTGATGAATGGGGTATGACCGCAGAACGTAGGGAAGTTTTGACTTTGTTGGGCAAACATAAAACGCTCAGCCGAGCTAAATTGGTGATGCACACAGGTCAGGATGAAATTGAACTAGCTGAGAATATATTGCCGCCAATGGTCAACCCGGCTCAGGGTAGCCCGTTGATTCAGCATGGTGGACGAGGCTGGTCCTTGTTGCCTGCTGGTCTTGAGGAATTGGAGAAACGTGGTATCCCTTGTTCTGTTCATGTGGAAGCTGCCTAATGGGCGAATACTCAAAAGCCGAACTAAAACTGATTTCAGTTTTGTCATCACATTGGTTTAACATAATCAAACAAACGTCAATCATCCCATCTTCTATTTATGGGATGATTGCTCAAGAATTGTTTATCGAGAACCGACAAGGCCCAGAAGTTGACGCTCTGCGACGTGTTTGTAGGGCAATTTCAGACTGCAAGCCTTACAGGCGGACTCCTGAGTTTGACGCTTTATGTAAGTTTGAGTAACATTGTTTGCCTTGTACCCAAAAGGTGCATAATGCCTGACCCAGAGGAAATTGAAATTGAAATGCCCAAAGGGTTTGCCCCTGTGGCAGAGTATATGGGCGTTGCCATCCTTGAAGGTCAAGGCGAAGAAAAAACTGTTTGGGAAGGGACAGAGTACGGCACAGACGGTAGGTGCTACATTCTGCTAAAAAGTGACGATCCTACGCAACGGGAAGTCATGATAGTCCCATCAGCACCCGAACAGGGATTCTCTGCTGAGCATTGTGCCAAGGCGATTATTGAGGGAAGTGAACAAGAGTGGCGTGACAAGGCTCTCACTTTCCTTGAAGTTTTGGAGACAATGGGAGAGGGAGTTGAAGATTACATTAAACAACATAAGGGGTTCATGGCAGCGGGCGGTCGATTTGATTGGGACGGAAAGGTACAAGCGTTCGTTCGAGTTGAGCCGAAAATGTATGGCCGTGGAAAATCAGATCACAGGTTGTAAAAATGGCAATTAAAACATTTACCGAACCCGCCAGAGGCCGCAAGAAATGTCCTGCGGATGGCTGTCCTCATTATGTGGCTTCTGTCACAAAGAAATGTCCTTGTGGACATGAATTTGTCAGAGGCACGAAGCCTAAGCCGCCCACAAAGGTCGCTGCAAAATTAGCAACGGCTGCTGGCACTACACAAGGCAAGACTTCAAAGAGCGACCGTCCGTTACCGTCGTCAACGCCGCCACCGCCGAAACTTTGGCCGAGAGATCGGGCCGATGCTGGGATGATGCGAACAGCAACCCCGGCTGGTGCTTGTCCAGCTAAATTGAAGGGCACCGACGAGGCCGATGTTTACGAATGGATCGTTAAGGTGCTCAAGGCCAAAGAGGATCACCGCACAGAATTCATGCCAAGTGCAGTGAAGTATTTTGTTCGTGAGTTCTACGACATCCTCTGCCAAAAGAACGATGATTACAAAATCGTTTGTGGGCATATTGATTCGTGGTGGGCTAAAGCAAGAGCAGGCGGAACTGTTATTGCAGACGACGATGAAACCGACGACGAAGATGTTGACGATGAAGATGACAATGTAGTCGTCCATCATTTTGAGAATGACGACAGCAATGACGACGATACACAAGAGGATGATGATGAGTTCGAGTGGGAAGATTAGAAGACTTGGTTGCCGAGAAATCGGGCACCAAAGAACCAGCCAGCGATGGATTATCCACGATAATTCCAGTCCAGAAGCCTATTGGACTGGCGAGGGGTGGTCTACGGTTCTGAAAGATGCCAAGCTGTTTCAGGACAGAAATGTAGTTTTCCCCATTGCAAAAAGGTTGCAAGATGCTATATTAAAGCACTTGCCATTGAAAACCTATGCGGCTATGATTACAGTTGAGGTTCGTAGCGAACAACCCCTGTCTCTTGAAGAACTCAAAGATTATTGTCACGGAGCGTCTAGCTTTGAATTCGACTATGATCTTTACGGCACTGGCCCGAATGAGAATTCACAAGTGTGGGCAACCATCAAGTGGGATTCTTTGAAAAAGAGAAAGGGATAATAATGGTCAAAGCATGGTGGTCAATCTTCTTAACCTGCGGGGCTATTGCATGTCTTCTTGCCATCGGTCCCGCAGTCTTAGCCATCATCCTGTGGGTTTGCACTTTCATTGTCGCCCCGGCCTTAATCCTTTGGGCGGTGTTCATAGGAAGGGCAGAGTAACAATATGTGAGGGCAACCAATGAGAGCCAACAAATTTGCAGGCAAGTGTATCACTTGTGAAAACCGAGTAGATGCAGGAGCAGGCTTTCTTAAACGAGAGGATAATCGTTGGGTTGTTTATTGTACCCAATGCGTTCCTGATCGTAAGGTTGAGGCCGAACGTAAGCTAACGGCAGATGGCAAGGTCTTTATGCCGTATGAAGCTGACAACATTTCATTGCTACGCACATTCCCCGGTGCCCGATTCTGCGGTGATGAGAAGCCTGTCTATTGGCAAGTAAGTCTTGAAGAACAAGATCGAATACGTGTTCTTGAAGTCGCAGATGCCCTTGCTCTCGACGTAGCAGCCGAATTGAGGATCGATCAAGAACCTGATGGTATGACCATCATGGCTCAAGATGCCGGTCTGTACCCATTTCAGGTTGATGGCGTTCAATGGTTGTCCAAACGAACAAGAGCAATCCTTGGCGACGACATGGGGCTTGGTAAGACAGTTCAAACCTTATTCAGTCTCGACTATACTGCCTCTGTTCTGGTTCTTTGCCCTGCGGGCGTGAAATATACGTGGGCCAATGAAATTGAAAGGTGGATGCCACATTTCCATACACAAGTCATTGCGAAGAAGGTAGAGTTCAGACTGCCAGAAGTGGCGAGCGAGATTATAGTTTGTAGTTATGACATGCTGCCCCCACATTTTGAAGACTTGATGTCTGAAATAAATGGGAAGAAGACTTGGACTTCGCAACTTTCGGACGAAGAAAAAGACACGCTGGCTGATGTAACGCTTGTTTGTGATGAAGCCCACAAACTATCCAATTGGGAGACGAAACGAAGCAAGAGAGTTAAAGGGATGGGCAAGTGCTGCGAGAAGATTTGGTTCCTTACTGGCACACCACTGCTTAATCATCCACCCCAATTGTTTGGCATCCTGTCCGCTGGTGATATGGTGGCTGATACGTTTGGCAGTTGGTACAAATTCACCAAATGCTTTAATGCTCGGAAAGGTCGATTTGGTTGGGAGTGGGGATCACCAACGAGAGAGGTTCCCGGCTATTTGTCGAGAGTCATGAAGCGACGAATGAAGTCGGAGGTTATGAAAGACCTTCCGCCCAAGACATTTCAGACATTGGTGGTCAATGGTGCAAGTTCTTCCCTCATTAAAGAGTTGGACGCAGTATGGGAAGAGTGGAAGGATGTAATAGAAACAGACTTACCACCATTTGAGGAATTTAGCGAGATTCGTGAGCGATTGGCACGAGCCAAGATTCCGGCCATGCTCGAATACGTGGAGTCAGCAGAAGAACAAGATACACCGTTGATTGTAGCATCGGCTCATCGTGCTCCCATTGAAAAATTGGGTGAGCGTGATGGTTGGGAGATTATCACAGGGGATGTGCCGTCAAAGAAACGACAACAGATTGTCGATAGATTTCAAGCTGGCGAATTAAAAGGTGTGGGGGTTACTATCACCGCTGGCGGAACGGGGATTACATTAACCCGTGCATCTACAATGTTGTTTGTCGATGTTGACTGGACCCCTGCTAACAACATTCAGATGGCTGATCGTATTTGCCGTATCGGTCAAAAAGCTGATAACGTGCTGATCCTCACAATGGTCATTGACCATGTGCTTGAAAAGCACATCCATGACCTGATTGACATCAAGATGAGGCTTATCTTTAATGCTATCGACAAGGTATTAACGGCAACCATTACACAATCTGACAGCGAAACAGAAGAGCAATATTTAGCTCGCATGGCTAGGATTGAAGAGATTGCTGCGGAACAAGATAGACAACGGGCTGAGGCAGATAAACAACGTGCCAAGGATCGTGTGGAAGGCTTGTTAAAGCGTGAGAGGCAACGAGCCTTATTGCCTGAGCTACCCCTTACACAACCCCGTAAAACGGCTATCATTGACGCAATGGGTTATATGCTCAGCGTATGTGATGGTGCTCAAGCAAGAGACGACATGGGTTTTAACAAACCCGATAGTTGCCTTGCCCGCATTTTGGCCCGTACTGAATTTGAAACCGACAGCGAATGGCGGGCAATGGATAGAATCTTAACAAGATACCACCGTCAATTATCGTCTCGTTTTCCGGTGTTGTTTGGAAAAAGAAGAGGAAAAGTTAAACAAACAGCATGATTGAATTTTACATGACGTTTAATTTTCGTATAATTGGGATATGAGGAAGTGTAAATTAACTGACCCGTACCTTATAAGGGCGAAAAGTTAATTTGGTTCAGTACCGTGCTCAAACCTAACAGAAAGGGAATCATGAGCAAAAAATCCCAACGTGGTCGGCGTATTCCCGACACTGAGCGTGCCCTGATCGCTACCGTTCTGGCAGATTTGGGCTTCACTGGAACCGCCAATTTCTTGGTCAATCCTCCGACCTACCCGACGCTTCGTGCGATTGCGGAAGAGTACGGCGTTGATGTACCATTGGGTCAGCGTGGTCGTCCCGCTGGTTCCAAGAACAAGACCGAAGCCAAGCGTGGCCCCGGTCGTCCGAAGAAAGCCAAGCGTGGTCGGCCCGTTGGCTCCAAGAACAAGCCCGGCCACAAGGCTGGTCGTCCCGCTGGTTCCAAGAACAAGCCGTCGAAGCGTGGTCGTCGTTACGACGACGCCGCTCGTGCCAAGCTGGTCACGCTCATTGAAGAGCATGGTTTGACCGGAACGATGAGAGTGTTGGGCGACGAATCGCCGTCCATCGTTACGTTACACAATATCGCCAAGGATGCGAAGGTCGAGTTGACCCGTGGACGCCCGGCGAAGGCCGCATAACCCGCTTGCTTAGACAGGGACGCTGGGGTATGTTCCAGCGTCCCTGTAAGCTGGCTGGGGGTGTAGCTCAGTTGGTAGAGCGGGAGACTCTAAATCTCTGTCAGCCACGGGTTCAAATCCCGTCATCCCCTCTGGAGATGAAAATGGGCATGAAAGATTTGCTGATCGGTTACATTAATTGGTTGGCACAAGGCGAACTACCAGAAGGATTGGATGCAACCGATCTTGAAGACTGTTTAATAAATGCCTCGGCTGAAGCTGTGGGAATGCCTGCCGAATTTGAAATGGTCACTACTCCCAATGAATCGAGGATAGCCATTCTTGAGCAATTTAGGGACACTGGAATTTTAGTGGTCCCAAGTCCTGCTCTCATTCAGGAGATGATTGCCGATTGCCGATGAGTGAACAACAAATTGTTGATAACCCACATCTTAATGAACTGCTCGATGAGCGAATGGTTCGGCAGTTGAGGGAGTTGCCATTTACAGGTGAAAAGGACACAGACAGAGACGAAGATTGGCGTCATTATCAGGAAGTCAGCTTTAAGTTAAAGAGCGGCATTAACATGCAATGTGCCGTTCTTTATCATAAGTGGATTGCCATGCCGCCAGATGAACTTGCAAACATTGAATCAATTGATTTTGTCTTTGACGGGGATGGAAATCGACTGATGCCAACGCCCTTTCCCGGCCTGTTGAGTGTTTTGAGGGGGAAATCAGAAGAAACCGGGGATTGAATTTTACATTCCCGATTTTTTTCGTAGAATGCTGCTATGAAAAACACACCAACCATTGGATGGTCAGATTTCGCCCTGAAACACTCTACGAAAGAGTCGGGGAACTCTTACACAACCTTGACTAATGATCAGGTTCTTGATCTGGTCAGGCAGCATTGGGAAAATGCGGTGCCGGGCGATGGGGAAACCAATTGCTCACGGAAAATTCTGGTGACTGTGAAGCCAAATGATTTCTTTTTGCCGCCAAAGGTGAAACTGGTTGAGGGTCTTCCAGTGCAAGCCGAAGTCGTGAAGCGACAGGAGCATGAAGACCCGTATATTGAAACTTTTGTTACTCCAGAAGACGCCGCAGAGTTCGGATATACCGGACTAGCGGCGACGATTGTTAAGATTGTTCTTTACTCGGCAGAAGCGTTATCCGAGAACGATGGAGAACGATCAACTGGTTGTGAGTGGGAGATTGTATGTATTCTGTGCAGTGCTGACGGCTTAGAGCCAATGCACCCCCTTACAATGGCACGGAATTACCTTGAAAAAGAAGGTGGCACCAAATCCACCTACTCTGCTCGTGAGTTTGCAGAAGCAGTTTACTTTTACTCCAATCGTGGGGTGCGGGTAAGGCCACGGAAATAAGTTTTAATCTTAGTGAGATTCCAATGAGTAATCGCATTGCTGTCTATATTGATGGCCCGAACTTCTTCTACATGCAAAAAGACGGCCTTTCATGGTTCGTAGACCCCAAGAAGATTCTGGAGTGGGTCAAACGACGATTTAATGGTGATCTTGTGGATGCACGATATTACCAATCAATTGACCCAATGCACGCCGCCAAAGGCGGGCAATTTCTCAAGGCTCTACCTTACATGGGTTACAGCCTACACACAAAGAACGTCAAGACGATCAACGACGGCAATGAACAATGGAATGAATCCAACATTACCATTGGCATGATGCTTGATATCTGGGATGCCAAAGATCAATTCGACTGTTTGGTGCTTGTGTCTGGCAGCGGCGACTTTGAAGAAATTGTCGAGCGACTGAGATCACGGGGCAAACAGGTGGCGATATTGGCAACTCATGGATTTCTTTCCGGTGATCTGAGATCAAAGGTCGGGCAATGGTTCATTGATTTCTCGACTATTCAGAACGAGGTTCAGAAAGACCAGAAACCCTAATTAATTCCAGTGTACCTTAAAAGGGCGATTGAGGCGATAAATAAATTGGGATTGAGTTTTTTAACTAAAATTCATACCCTAATATATCGTCACAATCAAACTGATAAGGGGCACGAAATGATACAAGAAACTGAACAAACAACCGAAAAACAGCCGGAAAAGCCTGCTGTCCCAGTGAGAAAAGTTGACCTTTGTGAAACAATTTGTCAAGAGGTAATGGAAAGGCTTGGTAAACCACCGAATTTTTATCGCTGTACCGCAAAAAACATTACTGGGACTTCTAACTTTCGAGTCAATGTTTGGAACAGCAGTACGATGGGCTGTGGCACTATTACCGATAGCTTTTTCGTTAAGGTGAACGACGAAGGTGTAATCGTTTCGCCTGAAATCAAAAAGAAGTATGGGAAATGATAAAAGACCCCGGTTGGTGGAAAGACACGCTCGCTGAATTGCTGATGAGACAGCATGTGGTGATCGTCGAACAGCACAAAAGTGGAAAACTCAAGGTCACCGCAGATGACATTGTGACAAGCATCACTGGCGAAGAGACAATTTGCATCCACTTTCACACTGGCGGTCTTTACACAATGCTGCGGGACATCTACATCGATGCCGATACCCGCAGCATTTATGTCTCGTTTGAACATGACGAAGGTTGTCAAATCGCTCAACGAGTTTTTACCGTCCGAAACGCCCAGGCTTACAAAGAAGCCCACTTTACCTACAAGCCATTCCACAGTGAAGCAGAGCAACAAGCGTGGCTCGTGGCATCTGAGGAACAATACGAACATAATCTTTCCGCCGCAACAACCACGTAAAGGGATGACCGATGGCCAAAAGCAAGAGAAAAGTTCGCATTCTTCTGGATGGCGAGAAACAAGACTTTACCATTGTTGGTAAGACCAAAAAGGGAACACTCAAAGTTCATCAGAACGAAGGGTTGTTCACCAGCGAATTCGTTGAAGCGGTTCGCAAGTTGGGCCGATGGCCAAGGGAAGGTGAAGAACTTGGCGACAACACTGCTGGTACGCCCTGTTTCATTGATGCTGATGGTCAAGTCGTTCCAAGAGGCCCTCAAAAAGTGGCGGTCACATGAAAAGCAGAATTGCTGCAATCGTTGTACTTAGCGTTGTTGCTTTGGTAATCTTTTTGTTTGCTTCGGCTGGCCATAAGTCGCACATCCAAAGTTGGGCCGAGAAGCAAGACGCACGGGTAATTTCCATTGAGAAGCCACTGATTCGCAAGGGGCCTTTCTGGATCAGAGAAGATCATCACACCATTTATAAGGTGAAGATCAACGACCGCCTTGAACATGATCGAGAAGTTTGGTTTCGCTTTGGGAGTTTATTTGGTCCTGACATTGAATACCACGACTCCAAATGAAGACAATGACACTACCTGACTTCTTAACTTCACAAGAGATTAAGGAAGTCGAACGAATTTGGCGTACTGCTGGTGCCGGGAAGGTCGCCAAGCAAATTTGTGAACAAGTCATTCAACCCAATATGGCAAGGATCAACAAAGCCTTGGGTCAGGAAAACGATGCCATGTATCTCGCATACGCTTGCGAGCATGTCATGAATCAAACACACTAAAATGAAAATTTACACTTGTCCAAAAGAATGTGGATGTGGTGCGTTTAGTGCCTTATTCATGCAACTCAGACAGAGAGGCATCGAACCCCACATTGCAGACGATGATCCCGAAGAATGTTACTTCGAGTTCAATTCGAGGGATTGGTCTCTTGCCGAAGAACGCAAATTCAATCTGGATATCTTTCGTGGTAGCCAAGATGATCGCCGCCCTTGTATCGTGTGCTACTCTCGTGGTTACAGCGAGGCACAGAATCGACAGTGCGAAAATTGCGGCGAACACCTTGTATTGTGTCAAACTTGCTTTGAACTGCAAAGGATTCCGTTGGCCGCATGTCCGTTCTGTAAAACCATTACACATGACGAGGCCAATGCTCAACGGTGGCAATCCCAGAGTCTTGAGGAGATCATTCCCGAAATGCTACTTGGGCATCACCAAGGGATGAACTTTGCACGTTTGTCACAGAACTTGGAATCAGTGTATGGCAAATGTTTAGACAGAAGACAGTTGCTCGTGACGTTGCGGCGATTAGTTGAAAGTGGCACCGTTGTAAAGAAAAGCAATAGACGGTACGGAGTTTAACATTATCGCCCTTGTACCTTAAAGGAACGTCATGAAAAAGCCTAATTATCTCAAAACGTGGATGGGCGTTACCAGCGGGTCTCATTTGGGACGAGACGATGGTCATCCTGAACAGAAGTTCGCAACCTTTGTCAGCCTTACTGCACTCAATGAACATGGTGAGAAAAAAGGTGAACGAATCTACGTGTTGAGTGATCCGCCCGCAGACTTCGACGAACAGCGTGGATTGGCGAAGAAGAAAAAGAAGAAGAAGGATTTAGCCGCCGCCATCCAAACACAACAGGCCAAGGTGGAAAGAGAACAACAGAAATTGCAGGAGTTGCAGAATGCAGGTTAATCCTAAGCTGAATCTCAAATATGTGCTGACGTGGGATGTGCCTACATCAAAGGAAAACTTTGGTGCCCCTTGGGTTGCCCATATCGAGGATGGGGAAGTTGCATCCACCAGTCATCGGCTTGACATTCAATCCGACAGCATTAATTCAATCAAGGCTGTTATGAATGGCCTTATCGCCATCGGCGTTACGTCATTCTCGCTCTATGAGCATAATGGCGAGCAATACGTTGAAATTCCGTTGCCGGGAGAACCAGTGGTATTATGAAAAAACTTACAATTGACATCAATGAACTCAAAGCCTCTACACAAACAGCGATTGAGGTTGCCGACAAACGACGGCAACAGAAACTCGCTGAGACTAAGGCCAAAGACGAGCGTGTGGCTCGTGCGGCTGAGTTAAAGGCCGAAGGCATTATTGCTCAGATTCCTAATCGTTGTGCCAAGGAATCTGAGCAAGGTCGTACTCACGCTATTGTCATGTCCTTGACTTATGAAGAACAAGGCAAAACCACTCCACCAACCCATGAAACAATTGCTGGTGCGGCTGTTCATGTGTGGAACGCCTGCCAAGAGGCTGAGTTAAACCCTTCGCTTGAATACTGGCATGATGGTATGGGTATGAAAAGCGGATACAACATCGTGGTGCATTGGAATGATTAAAGATCGAACCCAAAAAACCTGTCGGGAAATGACCTTCCAAGAGTTTCACTCTTGGGCAACCGCTCACGTTCTATTCGAGATTGGCGAAGGGAATTCCCTGCGGGGCACCATGCACGCAATCCTCAACCAAGTCGCTCAAAATGAAGTCTTTGGTGGCAGCAAGCCTGTGCCAGAGGGTTACAAGTTGGTGAGGGTCGGAGCAAAAAGGAAGGCCAAGAAGAAGAAGACAAGGAAGGGAAGTCATCAACTGCGTAAGT
>CEPZ01019977.1_pt1 | contig 11400 bp, 10 predicted proteins | sample 530461 | NCBI WGS metagenome assembly CEPZ01 (sample SAMEA2620106, study PRJEB7988) | marine metagenome | isolation source: saline water (ENVO:00002010), including | reverse complement strand
ATTTTATTCTTGCCTGCCTGCTTTCTAAATTTCTCAAGCTCACTAGCAACAAGATCGAAAATTACCTTCCTCTCATTCACCGAACGCTTCCAATTCTCACAAGAAAAACCCCAAATACTAACATATTTCACCCCAAGTCTCTGAGCTTCCTTAAATAAAGACTCCATATTTTCATACCTTCCTGCTCTAACATGGCCCATGCTCTTAACTAAGCCTTTCTCACTAGCCCATCTCCTGTTTCCATCAGGAATGATAAATACATGCGCTGGTATTTTTTTACTTTCCATTTTTCTTGCCTAAAGATTTTCCAAAATTTATAAATGCAACCTTTTGATCTTTAACAAACTCTTCTCTTAAAACCTTAAAATCCTCAAATCTATTCCCACACTCTCTAAAAGAATAATCTACCTCTTGCACATGAGAAATACCAGGACTAGTTTTAAGATAAAAAATCAAACTTTCAATATGGCTCTTCTCTCCTTGCACCAAGATCAAAACATCTCCACCTTCTTGATTAGAAACCCATCCCCTTAGCTTTAAATCTCTACACTTCTTACCAGTCATAAATCTAAATCCAACACCTTGAACCCTTCCCTTAACTTCCATCTCGCACTCAATTTCATTTCCCATTTATCTCTCTTTCCAAATATTCCTTAAACTTTGGAAGCAGCCCCTGGCTAATCCTGCTTCCAACCGCATCCTCATGCCCTCCACCACTAGCACCTTCAAATTCCTTCATCTTTAAAATTTTGTCAAGCACATTTCTCACACCTTTTCCACGCAAAGATAGATTAACAATACCTCCCTTCTTATAGCCAACAACAACATATTTATCAGGATAATCATGATTCAGCCTATTAGCAACCTCGCTGCTAATACTCATATCACCACCATATGAAAAAAATACTAACTTCTCACCAACATCTTCCTTAGCCTTCTTAATCAAAGAATCAAATCTCTTCTTAATATCTCCATACTTCTTCCTAAAAGAATAATTCTCCTTTACCTCTGAAAACACATCTTCAGGCCCTTTAGCACCTATCAAGAAGTTCTGAAACCTAACTATATTACTTGTGCTGTCTTTTAACCCAAAATTAAAACCCTGGGCGATACGCCCAATTTCAGTACCAAAGTACGCATCAAAAGGCTTTTCTACAGGGCCCCAAAGCTCAGGCTTCTCTTTACCAAATTCCTCTGCAAAATCAGGCAGATAATGATCTGAAATACATCCAATAACTGCTAACCATCTATCCTCAACTCGCCCGGCCACCTTATAAGCTAAATAAGTAACAGGCTCATCACTCTTATCCTTACCTAAATTTTTAGCAGGATTATAACAATAGAAATTATCATACCTTTCTTCAAAGCTCTTCTCATCCTTTTCTTGTGCTTGCACTTCATGATGATCAATCCACACTATCGGCAAGCCCATTTTTCCTATTTCTTCAATAAACTCATCACTTAACACAGGCTTATCTAAAATAAACACATAATCTCCTCCTAGTTCCTCAACCTTCTTAGCATACTGCCTATTCAAATCAGGAAAACTCCTTATAGAAACACCTTTCCCTCTATCTAAAAACCTTCTAAGTATAACAAAGCTACATAGCCCATCTGCATCATTATCATAGAAGAAAATAGGATTCTGAGCCCTATCTAGGTGTTCCCTAATTTCGCCCAACTGTTTCTCTGTTAACATCTAAGAAAAAGGCGTTTTAGCTTTAAAAATCCTATCTCACTCTCGTTTTATCCGAGTTAGTAGTAAAAAATCCACAAAAAAATTTAAATACTTCTCTTCAAAGTACAAGTATGAACAAATGGGGAGAAATCTTACTAGGACTTATACTCTTAATCGGAGCAGTAGTAGTCTGGAACCAAACCCTTTCTTTAGGATTCTGGGACTTCGGTACAGCAGCTTGGGAATTCTTTAAGGGCGGCCTAGTTTGGTTTGTAATAATGATCGGCCTTCTATTCATCCTTCTTGGAATTAGCGACCTAAAAGGCTAGATAAAAACTTAAATACTTTCTTTCACTAGCTAAACAGTAAAATGACATTAAAGGATTTATTAGGCAACACACTAGTTTCTGCATATAATTCTACAGTTAACACAGCCAGCATCGGATCAATTTTAGGCACTTACGCTCTAACTTCAAACAATACTTCGACATTTACTAATGGTATCTGTACACTTTATGCCACAGCAATCCCAATTTTTACCCACGCTTTAATTAAATCAATTAAAAAATCTCGAAGTGTCTATCTAACCCCTACAGATAAACTAAAAGTCTTAGAAACAATCGATCTTCCAGAAGATAGAGAAAATAAACCATTTGATATTATAGAAATTATTGAAGATGATAACAACCCTCTCTCATTTGAAGTCATAGATCTTCCAAGATAATACAATAATCAATATATACTTCCTCCTTCTCAATAACTGATGCCCCCTTATTGTAAAATCTGTCACCAGCCTAATTGTAAGAAACACTCATTCTTAATTCCAAAACCAATAAAGATAGATTCCTTCTCAGGATCAAGTCCACCAGAAATATTCGTTGGCCGTTGGAACTACCCCAATGTTTATGCAGGCATCCTCTCACCTCCTGACCTTCATGGCCCTACAAATAAGCTTTCCAGCCCAGAAATCTGGCAATCTGAAAATCTTCAGATTCCAAAAATCCTAAATTTAAGACAACAACTTGTCTACGGCCGCTCTACAACAAACATTAAGGCCCCCACTTCACTCCAAAAATCAAAACCTCGCTTTCTACAAACATTTCAAGAAATTGCCCTTACTCACAAATCAACAGAAACCCTATTCAAATTAGAAAAACCTATTGCAAAAAATAAAGAACAGGATTCTCGCACTCCTCTAATAAGCCGTGCCTCTACATTAAAATCTGCGAAAATAACAGAAAATACGTCTGTTTTAAAGAAAGTTGATTATCTCACTTCTGACGTTCATGTAAAATCAGCACAAGCAATGCAAGAACTAGATCAATCAAAGGTACAAACAACAAACATCATCAAGATCCTATCAGCTGGTCTACTTGGCTTAAAGAAAAACAGGAAACTAGTTCCAACACGCTGGTCTATCACAGCAACAGACGACACCCTCTCAAAAGCCAAGCTCAAGAAAATAAGATACTTGCCAGAAATCCAACATTATGAGGTCCATCACGCAGAATATTTAGGCAATCATTATGAATTTCTTTTAATGCCTGACACCTGGTCATTCGAGGTAATTGAAATTTCTCTTAAAGGCTTTTCAGTATGGCAAGATCATGAAACCTTCTTTCAAAGAAAAAAATATGCCGACAATGTCACAGGAGCTTACTATGTAAACCGACTAGCCGCATGTGAATATCTTTCTAAAATAAAAAGACAAGCAACAATCTTGGTATTCAGAGAAATTCGCCCAGAGTACTACGCACCACTTGGCGTTGGGATTTTGCGCCAAACCTCTCGTGCCGCATTTGAAAATGGGAAAAAGTTCCACACCCTTCAAGACGCATTAGCAGATATCAACTCTCGTCTGCGCATACATATAGATAAATTCACAGAAAAATCTGTCTTGCTAAACACAAAAAAAGAACAAACTAAACTCACTAATTTTCTCTAACTATTTCTTAACAGCAGCCTTAATATTCTTATTAAGCTGCTTCATACTCTCCTCAAGTTGAGCCTTATTCTTAGTTCCTGTACACACAAGTTTTCCATTACTAAACAATAAAAACGTTGCAGGAGGATCTATTAACTTATACACTAGCCCTGGAAACTGCTCAGGCTCATATTCTGTATTTTCCAGCTGTAGTGCCAGCACATTCAAATTCAAACTCAAATCTATACTACCGCTTGCCACAATGTTCTGCACTGTTATTTTAGGCTTATCTGTAATTTTAACACCTATCTTGCCAATCTGCTTAATAACTTGATTAATAACTTCCTTAACTTGTGCAACACTCTTAGTTCCAGTACATACTAAATTTCCAGAGCTAAAAACAAGAACTGCACTCTTAGGCTTCTTAATCCTCAAAACAAGCCCAGGAAATTGCTCAGGATTATACTCTGTGTTGCTTTGACTCCTAGCAAGTTTTGTCAAACTTACAGGCTTCCCCAAAGAGGTAGTAGCGACGATATTTTGAACTTTCAAGTTCGACTTACTAGATTTAACTGCCATCCACCTTTATAAATAAAAAGCCTTTATAAACCTAACTAAACAAGTGGAATGCTCTTAAAAGCCTCGCCCTGTGTCTTCAAACTATTACAATCTTTATATCTGTTAGGAGCGTACCTATAATCTTCTCTCAGTGGATTATTATTATCCTCTGATATTAGGTAGAGTTCAATACCTTCAACATTTCCTGTCGTAAAGCTACTCAAGGGAACATTGTATGAGCTATATTCTCCCACAACTCTATATTCCTGATCCTTATCAACTCCAATTTCTACAGTCCTACCACTCCTTACTGTAACTCCATCATCTATAAAACTAACAGCAAACTGAAAATTCCTAATTTTCAAGTCTTCTTCACTAGCCCCTTCTCTCAAATCCAAACACCCAATTATCTGTGGAAATCTATACACTTGATTAAATACGCCAGTATTCCTCAACTCTAACGTTCCTAAATCTCCTTTAGCAGTGCTCAAATAATCAACTCCACCTCTATTGCTTGTCTGCAACTCTAAAGCCCCATACTCCAAACTCTTAACCCAATCAAAATCCTCATCAAAATCTTGTGTATAATACAAAAATAAGACTGACAACCCCATTATTAAGAGTATTGCAACAACTGATCCATAAATAACGTTTTTCATTCTACTTTTTATCGTCATCTAAATGCAGAACCAACGATAAATAATATCCAAGCAACATGAACAAGATTGCACTCACAACTAACGTAATAAGTATTCCAAACCTCTCAAATTCAAACACATCAATCGCAAATCCTGCTGTGAACACATAAAGTGCTATTGAAATTAGATAAAACACAGGATAAAGCTTCTTATATTTGGCAAATAATATAATTGCCAATATAAAGCTCACCCAAAATACTCCCCAACCTAAAACTTCATAAAATGCCATTATTTATCTGACCCCCTCAAAAATTCAGCCACTACAAAAGCGATTATCACACCAACTATTAACAAAAATAACTTTATGCTATCCGGTAAATCTCTAATGAATTCATGTGTAAAGTACCAAACAGATGCAAGTATAAAAAAGATCCCAACAATGTAAAAAATATTCTGTATCTTCATCCTTATAATTGCTTTTTTTAGTATTTAAAACTACCTTTCTGCTTTATTCCTAGCAGTAATAAAATCATTAACGATCAATCCAACCCCTAACAATCCAAGCCCTCCAGCAATAGCCCGTAAAAATGTACTTCCTCCACCCTAGCCAGGACTCAAACTAACACCACCATACTCTTCCAAATCAGATAGATCTCCTTGATCTAAAGTCAATATATGTACAAACATAGCCAAGAATGCAACTATCAAGAAGAATCAAATACTTTTCTTAAACTTCATCTCACTACTTGCCTGTAAAACTATTTAAATCTCACGCCAATCCACTAGGTCTTCTATGTTTCTTAGCCTCTTTCTTTATCTGCTCCAAAGAATCAACATCATTCAAACTCATATCAGGCCTATAATTAGTTATTCTTGGAAAACGCAATGCAAGCCCAGAATTATATGAAGGGCTCCCTTGCACATTCTGATATGTAACACTCACAATTATCTTAGGCTTAACTCTAACTCCCTTTTCTCCCTCTTCAATAATTAACGGTTTCAAAAGTTCACTCATTTCACTATAAGTCATTTCCCCGCTATCATCCTTCTCCTTAAGCCCTGAAGCTACTTTTCCAACTTCCAAAAACTCTCCTTTTTTCCCATTAGAACAAGCAACAATATAACTTGTTAGCAATCCTCCTCTTTTACCAGATCCATACTCTGCCCCAACAATAACCAAGTCAAGATCGCGCTCCTCAGGCTTCATCTTAACAATGTAACCCACACGCCGTCCCTGTCTGTAACTTGCCTCAAGCGTTTTAATCATAATTCCTTCCTCTCCAATTTTTAATGCTTCCTTATAAAATTTCAGCGCCTCTTTATCATCTCCAGTCACAATTTGCGTGCTTGGCCTAATCACCATCTCTTTCTTCTTTATAGTTTTCTCCAAAATTTCCCTCCTCTTAGAAAAAGGAAGGTCCATCAAATTCTTTCCATCCAAATACAAAATATCAAAACTGTTTATTTCAACAGGTAACTTCTTTATCAGTTTATCGATATCATACTTTCTGCGAATACGTTGACTAATTGCCTCAAATGGCCTATATTTCTTTGTCTTAGGATCATAACCCACAGTTTCCGCATCCAAAATAAAACTCTTTCCTTTCACATTCTTCTTAACAGCATCAACAACATCGGGAAACTGTTCTGTAACATTTTCTAAACGCCGAGTAAACAAACTAACCTTTCCCTTGGAATCCTTATTGATTAACATACGAAAACCATCATACTTATGCTCTATAGCAGCTGGACGCCCACAAATCCTAAATGCATCCTTAATATCTGCCACTTTAACTGGAAGCATAACTTTCATCGCCCTTCCTGGCGTAATGCCTACTTTCGCCAACTCCTTCTCCCCCTTACTTGCCGCCTTAAACACTAAGGAAAAATCATTAGCTAAATCATACGCCTTTTCAACACGCAAACTAGCTTCCTTCCTTTCATCTTCCTTGAAAAACGCCCATGCAATCCCGTCTCTTAACAAAGCATCAGCAACTCCAACTCTTAAATCACTTAACAGGGTTCTAGTAATATACTTAGCCTCCTTTCCCGTAGCACTCCCTAACAGCTCTGCAATAAGGCCCATCTTCTTATCTATAGATCCCTTACCCTCAATCTCCATTAACTTCCTTAAATTATTAAACACAAGGTCCACTGTCAACTCTTTTTTAAACAAAGCCCCTTGTTTCTTCTTTCCAACAAAACTCTCAGCAATTTCTCCCAAATCCCCAACCTTCCTAAACTCTTTTACAACCCTTTCCTTATCAATTCCAAGTGCCTTGGCAATTGCTTTTATCGTTAACTGCCCACTAATACCAAACTCTCTAGAATCATAATCTGCTACCACTCTCCCCCTTAGCAAATATACCAAATCCCACTTCTTCTCCTTAGCTAATTTCTTTAAAAAAACAGATAAAATCTCACTCTTCTCAAGCTTCTTCGTCGTTCCTGAAAGAGACTCATACACCTCAACAAACTCTTTGTACTTCATCCTCCAAATAAAGAAGAATCCTATTTAATCTTTTACCTAATTTCCATCAATCAAACACTGATCATACCCACTAGAGTCAGCCATATTTGTAAGCCAACACCAGATCTTGGCAAGCATTCCAGCCTGCTCCCTAATTTCTCCAACAAGCTCAACACACTCTCTCTTACTACATTGATTATTCACACACTCAAAATCATTCTGGCAACTCTCTCCATCAACCTTCTGTAAAGAAAAAGAACCACCCGTAGCACAATATCTATCTACTCCTGAATCTTCCCACCTAAATCCGATGGGAACACATTCTTCTCCAACTGAACATCCTGAATCACACCCTGCAAAAGATTCACACACCCCAGGACTTTGTCTGCTACCTTCCTCAATTTGTAATATGTATGTTGCATCCAAACCACTAACATCTCCATTCTGACTAACATCCACGCAACACACATCCTCTGGTTGATACAAAATATTTGTAACAATCTGAGTTACTAAGTCTGCATCCTCACTGTCTACATCTCCATCTCCGTCTACATCTCCAATTATCTGGCCCTCTTCACAAGTTATTTGATCAGCTTGAACACAAATATCATTTACCTCATCACACAATTCTCCAACAGAACAAGGATTTGCGCCTGCCTCGCACTTCTCAGTTCCAGTATTACAACTCTCTAGTCCATTACAGAATAATCCATCATCACAATCACCATTCACCGCACACTCAGGAAGGTCAACACAACCTAAAACAGAATCGCAACTTTGCCCAGCACCACATAAATTATTCTTAGCAACATTATTGCAACTCCCTAAATCACACGTATCTAATGTACAACTAACTCCATCGTCACAATCAGAATCAATCACGCACTCTGCAACAACACATGGATCAGTCTGATCTTCTAATCTCTCCCCACACCAAACAAGATCTGTCTGTCTATTTACAACCATAACATTATCAATAGAGTCTACATCTCCGTCATTATCAACATCAGCTACCTTATCATAATTTGCATCTCCACAAGCACTGCCCAACTTAGAATTAACTAATCCAAATAAATCCTGGCAATCCGTGTTCCCAACAGAATCACCCTCAAATAAATCCTCAACCTCTTGTGCTCCTAATGGTTTACTAAAAATTTTCAAATCATCTATCATTCCATTATAAAATCTCTCAGAACTAAAATCAACACTCCTTCCACCAATTACGATACTACTTTCAGGATTAATAGGCTCTCCTCCATGTGCTGTCGAACCCGCTAGCTCTCCATTAATATATACCTTCCTCCCATTCCCATCCACAACCAATGTATAAAGATACCACTCTCCTTGACCCAAATCATTTATGAATATGGAATTAAATTTTGCATCATTATAATCAAAAACTACTGTAAGTAAATCATTTGCATAATCCTTCACACCACTTTCGGCCTTATAGATATTTACACCATTTGGCTTAGCAAATTCACCATGACTGAACATATACTGGTATTTGACACCACCATTAAGGTTCTGATTGAACCAAAAACTTATTGTAAACTCTCCATCACTCCCATAATCAAAATCAGCTATTTCTACATATTCATCAATTTCGTTAAACAAGGCTGCATTTCCAAACTTTCCAGCATTATTAAAAGTAGGACACCTGCCCGCAGGACAAGTTCCACCTCTTCCATTTCCACTACTATCTACCAAATTTCCCTCAAATTCTAAATGTAGCTCCAATCCATCAGGACTATAACTCACTCCTCTGTCCAACCCTAAAGCGTCTTGTAACCATGCAGGCATATCAAGAGCACTAACAACTCCAAAGGACAGCAGCAGCACCAAAGAAAAGACCAAAACTCCAGAAATCAACCTCTTATTCATTTTAAAATAGAGCAATCGCTGTTTATAAATTTTTTTTAACATCTTTTTAAACACTGTCAATCAAACACTGATCATACTCACTAGGGTCAGCTACATTAGTTACCCAACACCAAATCTTAGTCAACATTCCTGTCCGAGACCTTATTTCCTCATCAAGCGCTATACACTCCTTACTGCTACACTCATTACTAAAACATTCAAAATCATTCTGGCAACTCTCTCCATCACTCTTCTGCAAGGAAAAAGAACCACCAAGATTACAATACTTATCTTCTCCTGTTTCTGCCAATCTAAATCCAATAGAAACACATTCTCCCTCCACAAAACATCCTGAATCACACTCTCCACTAGGCACCAAAACACAACTTCCAAAACCCATACAGTTAACTAAACACTCTTCAACTCCTGAATTTCCACTAACACTATCTATGCATTCTCTGCTACTCCTATCACACAACTCTTCTCCGTTTTTAATCCCGTCTCCACATGATTCTTGCGCAACACACGCTCCAAACCCAGTACAAATAGAATTACAACTCTCCTCTCCCACATAACTTTCTGCAGTAAAGCAAGACCTTGTTTCTCCCTGAGAACAAACATCGTCTCCATCTCCACATTGAACCAACTGCAATTCACATGCGTTACTTCCAACCCCTCCATTATAAAGACTCTCTATCTCTGACTGAGAAAGAGCCTTACTATATATGACAAGCTCATCTATTTCTCCCAAAAACTCATCCCTAGTAAAATCAAAATTATGGCTCAACCTACCAATAACAATCTGGCCTTTATTCATATCAACAATTGGTCCTCCTACATCACTCTCCACAACTGGCAACTTAGTCCCATCTAGATAAGTGTGCAGCTCACTGCCTGTATACACTCCAACAATATGGTGCCAATTCCCATCTACTAAATTGACAGAATTAGCATTATTCCTATATCTAACAGAATTGTCCCAAACACTCCAGCCTATCTCTCCACCACTACCGTCATAAGCTATCCTATATCCTCCCTTTGCACCACCATAAGTCCATTTAGAAACAATTGTCTCACTTTCACCTGTAACACCTTCCTTTTTAATCCAAACACTAATACTCATCTCATCAAATCCTGTCAAACTATCATGATGGTTTATCCTAACATCATCAACTGTACCCTCCACAAAACTCAGAGCATTCCCTAACTTTCCAGAAACCGAGTCTGGTTCTCCATTAACCTCTCCATCCCTTCTATAAGCATAATCGATGGCAGTGTTTCCACTCTCGTCCAATTTCCAATACCCCGCAATCCCCAATTCTCCAGAATTTTCACACATCGAAGGGCTTGTAACACTCAACGTTGGACTACTAACACTCACACTCTGTTTGTTTGCTACACGTGCCACGAAAGTATACTCTCCGGCAGTCGTAGGAGTCCAGCTATATTGAGCTTGTCCATTCTGCATTTGAATAAATCTTATTTCCCCATGGCTTTGCCCTTGAGTATCTTTTACCACCTGTCCTCCAGAATCAAACACATCAAACTGAATATCATGTCCTTCACATCCTACTCCCAAAATGCTCATCGTTAGTCCATGCCCAACCTGGCTAGAAGTAACGCCCCATACTGCATTACTTAAAACACAACTCGTTGGACTATTATCTCCAAGATCAAAAAACAAAGGAACATAAAACTTGTCAGATTCTCCCGTCAAATGCTGATCAGTATAAGGTGAATATGTACTAACATAAATCCTATCTCCAATAGAATCAATTTTGAGTATCCTTAACTCTCCATCTCTTCCACCCCAATTTGCACCCATTACTGGCAACCCACGTCCAGAGTCTGCATAATCAACCCTCCAGCCACGAGAAGAGTGTCCTGCCAAAGCGGCAACTACATTATCATTCTTAGCAATGATATCATCAAAAATATATCTCATATTCTCATAACCTGTACCATAAATTACTTCTCCATTAAGATCATGTAGCAGTGAGTGCGTAGCAAATATTGCCTTTCTATCAGAATACTGCTGCAAAATTGAATTTGCCCAGGCTTTTTCATTCGAATCCGGCCAAACTTCTATATTAACAACAACATAATCCACTCCGCCAGCACTAAACAAGGCATAATTATTAGAATTGTCTCCCGCTTCCATGCTCCCTCCATACCAACTTTTTCCGATAAATCTATCAGGCCCAAAATATAAATTATAATTAGTCCAATCTTCAGGCTTATTCCCTTGTGTATGTCCATCATGATTTCC
>CEPZ01056249.1_pt1 | contig 11426 bp, 9 predicted proteins | sample 530461 | NCBI WGS metagenome assembly CEPZ01 (sample SAMEA2620106, study PRJEB7988) | marine metagenome | isolation source: saline water (ENVO:00002010), including | reverse complement strand
AGCGGAACCTAAAAAAGAAGAACCGAAGAAGGAAGAACCTAAGAAAAAGTAAATGTTGAAGGTAAGAGTATTCACTTTGTATCCCGAAATGTTTCCGGGGTCATTAGCAAGTGGTCTTTATAAAAAAGCACTTGATAAAAAAATATGGTCTTTAGAAATAATTAATATTAGAGATTATACAGAAGATAAACACAAAACAGTTGACGACACACCTTTTGGTGGCGGAAGCGGTATGGTGATGAGAGCAGATATTCTAGCTAATTCATTAGATAAGAATATCTCAAATAAAGAAGAAACGATAATTTATTTAACACCTAAAGGAAAAAAATTTGATCAAATTTACGCTAAAAAAATTTTAAAAAAAAATATAAATATTATTTGTGGCCATTTTGAAGGAGTGGATGAAAGAATACTTGAAACGAGAAATATAGAAGAGGTTAGTATTGGGGATTTTGTTTTATCAGGGGGAGAAACAGGTGCATTTGTAGTTATTGATACGGTTGTTAGATTACTTCCAGGAGTACTTGGGAATCCTAATTCGCTATCAGAGGAATCCTTTGAAAGATCCCTTCTCGAATACCCGCAATATACGAAACCTCAAAAATGGGAAGAAAAGGAAGTTCCTAAAGTACTGTTAGGTGGCGACCATAAGAAAATTAAGGACTGGCGTTTGACTCAATCTGAGGATATAACACGACGCCGGCGTCCCGATTTGTGGCAAAAATATAAAAAAGAAAAATGAAAAATATAGAGGATATAAATAAGGAGAGTGTCAAAAAAATTTTAGCAAAAAGGAAAATTCCAGAATTTTTTGCAGGTGATACAATAAAAGTTGGAGTGAGAATTACTGAAGGCAAAAGGGAGAGAATTCAGCATTTCGAAGGAGTTTGTATTGCTAAAAGAAATCGCAGTATAAATTCATCATTCACAGTTCGTAAAATTTCATTTGGTGAAGGAGTTGAAAGGACATTTGCATTATACAGCCCGATTATTGGTTCTATTAAGGTTGTAAGATCAGGTTTAGTTAGAAGGGCAAAGTTGTATTATTTAAGAGACAGAAAAGGTAAATCAGCAAGAATTTCTGAGAAAATTAAGAAAAGGATTGGTGCAGATGTTTCTAAACAAACAAGCGAAGATTATACAATAGAAACTAAAGTGCCACCATCCATCCAAAAACAAACAGAAACTGATAAAGTATTTACTGCAGCAAGCGAAAAAGAAAAAAAAGAAGAGTCAAAGAAAGAAACTCCAAAAGCTGAACTTAAAAAAGAAAAATTAAAAACTGAAAAGAAATAATTTTTTTTTTAAAATGTCCCAAACTCTTTATGATAAAATTTGGAACGAACATATAGTTCATCAACAAGATGATGGAACGACGTTACTATATGTTGACAGGCATTTGATACATGAAGTTACAAGTCCACAAGCTTTTGAAGGTTTAAGATTGTCAAAAAGAAAAGTAAGAAAACCAAATCTAACTTTAGCCGTTGCCGATCATAATGTGCCTACGACTGATCGATCAAAAGGTATAGATGATCAAGATTCCAAAATTCAAGTTGAAGTCCTTGAAAAAAATTGCAAAGATTTTGGTATAGAGCTTTTTGATATGAAAGATAAAAGACAAGGAATTGTTCATATTATTGGACCTGAACAAGGGTTTACTCAACCAGGGACAGTGATTGTCTGTGGAGATAGTCATACAGCAACACATGGAGCTTTTGGTGCATTAGCTTTTGGTATAGGAACTTCTGAAGTTGAGCACGTTTTGGCAACCCAAACACTGATACAAAAAAAGTCAAAAAATCTGTTAATAAATGTTACTGGAAAACTGCCAACAGGAGTCACATCTAAGGATGTAATTTTACAAACGATAGGAAAAATAGGTACAGCGGGCGGAACAGGAATGGTAATTGAATATGCGGGGCCTGTAATTGAAAGTTTGAATATTGAGCAACGTATGACAATTTGTAATATGACAATTGAAGGTGGCGCAAGAGCTGGATTAATCGCACCTGATATAAAAACTATCCAATATTTAAAAGATAAACCCATGTCACCCGGAAAAAAAAATTGGGATATGGCTGTGGAATATTGGTCTAAACTTAAATCTGACCCGAATGCAATATTTGATCAAGAAGTAGAAATAAAAGGAGACGATATTAGTCCCATGGTAACCTGGGGAACGTCTCCACAAGATGTCGTTCCAATTACAGGTAACGTTCCTGATCCAGAAAAAGAAAAAGATAAAGACAGAAAAGCATCAATGAATCGATCTCTAGATTATATGGGACTTAGGCCAAATACCAAAATAACGGATATTAAACTTGACAGAATTTTTATCGGCAGTTGTACCAATGGAAGAATAGAAGACTTAAGGGATGCGACTAAAATTATAAAAGGAAAAAAAGTTGCCCAACACTTAAGCGCTATGGTTGTTCCGGGTTCTGGTCTTGTTAAACAACAAGCCGAAGAGGAAGGAATAGATAAGATATTTAAAGAAGCAGGATTTGATTGGCGAGAGCCAGGATGTTCAATGTGTCTGGCCATGAATGCTGACAAACTTGAACCAAAAGAAAGATGTGCTTCTACATCAAATAGAAATTTTGAGGGACGCCAAGGTCGCGGCGGAAGAACTCATCTTGTTAGTCCAGCAATGGCCGCTGCCGCTGCAATTAATGGCCATTTAACTGATGTAAGGAAATTTTTAAACTAAAATGGAAAAATTTGTAACTTTAAAAAGCGTGCCCGCGTATTTACCAATGATGAATGTTGATACTGATATGATTATTCCTAAACAGTTTCTGAAAACCATCAAAAGAACTGGCCTTGGAAAAAGTCTTTTTTTTGAAATGCGTTACAAAGAAAATGGTAAAAAAAATGAAAATTTTATGCTAAACAAAGAACCTTATAACAGTACATCAATTTTGTTAGCAGGAAAAAATTTTGGCTGCGGATCATCAAGAGAGCATGCTCCCTGGGCTCTGTTAGATTTTGGAATTAAATGTATAATAAGCTTAAGTTTTGCAGATATATTTTATAACAATTGTTTTAAAAATGGTATGTTGCCAATAACATTGGATGAAAAAAAAATTCAGGAGCTAGTTAAGCATTCAGAAAGAAAAGAAAGCATAGAAATAGACCTTGCTGAACAAGAAATTCTATTTGGAAATAATAAAATTAAATTTGAAATTGATCCATTTAAGAAAAAATGCTTGTTGAATGGTTTAGATGATATTGCTCTATCTTTGGAAAAATCAGAAAAAATATCTTCTTATGAAAAAAAAATAAAAAAAAACAAACCTTGGATAAATTAAAATGATTAAAGTCAAAAATAGAAAAATTTTGTTATTACCTGGAGATGGAATTGGTCCGGAAGTTGTTTCGGAAGTTAAAAAAATAATCACTTGGCTCAATTCAAAAAAATCTCTAGATTTTAAAATTGATGAAGATTTGATAGGTGGAGCATCTTATGAAAAACATAAAAATCCAATTACGGATGAAGTGTTTTATAAAGCCCTAGAATCGGAAGCGGTAATTTTAGGAGCTTGCGGAGGACCTAAATGGGATAATTTAGAATTTTCAAAAAAACCCGAAAGAGGATTATTGAAGTTAAGAAAAGAACTAAAACTATTTGCGAACCTTAGGCCTGCAATTTGTTTTAAACAATTGGTCGAAGCGTCAACTTTAAAACCGGAAATTGTTTCAGGTTTAGACATTATGATTGTTAGGGAACTTACTGGAGGTATATATTTTGGTGAGCCTAGAGGAATAAAACCAATCGAAAATGGAGAAAGAAAAGGTATTAATACACATACCTATACGAGCAATGAAATAGTTAGAGTTGCTAGGGTAGCTTTTGAACTTGCGCAAAAAAGAAATAAAAAAGTAACTTCGTGTGAAAAATCTAATGTCATGGAGTCGGGGATACTTTGGAGAGAAGAAGTTCAAAAAGTTAAAGATAGTGATTACCCTGATATTAAATTAAATCATATGCTTGCAGATAATTGCGCTATGCAATTGTTAAGAAATCCGAAACAGTTTGACGTTATTGTAACAGATAATTTATTTGGCGACATGTTATCTGATGAGGCAGCTATGTTAACCGGATCACTTGGTTTGTTGCCATCAGCGTCCCTAGGAGCAAAAGATAAAAATGGGAAAATAAGATCTATGTACGAACCGGTTCATGGATCAGCACCAGATATTGCTGGTCAAGGAATTGCAAATCCCATAGCAACTATTCTTAGTTTTTCTATGGCACTTAGATATTCTTTAGATTTAGAGCAAGAGGCAGATAATTTAGATCAAGCAGTTCAGAAAGTTCTTGACGACGGACTGAGAACTAAAGACATACTAACTAAGGACAATAAAGAAGTATCTACCTCACAAATGGGAGATGCAATAATTTCAAAACTTAAATAGTATCTTAACCGATGAATATAAAAAATGTAGTTGTCATCGGATCGGGTACTATGGGTAGCGGTATTGCAGCACAATTATGTAATGCAAATGTTCCTGTTACCTTATTAGATTTAAAAACTGAAATTTCAGAAAATGCTAAAAAAAAGATTTTTAAATCACGACCTCCTCTACTAATTGATAAAAGTAAAATAGATAATATTAAAGTAGGTAATATAGAGAATAATTTTGATATTGTGAAAAAAGCTGACTGGGTCGTGGAAGCAGTAGTTGAAAGAATAGAAATAAAACATAAACTTTATGAAAAAATATTGAAGACGAGAAAAAAAGATTCAATAATTTCATCAAATACATCAACCATTCCTTTAAAAGTTTTGTCAAAAAAAATGTCTGATGAAGACAAAAGGGATTTTTGTATAACACACTTTTTTAATCCCGTTAGATATATGGGACTACTAGAAATTGTAAGCGAAACTACAAATGATGAAAAAAAAATAAATTTATTAAAAAATTTTTGTGAAGATAATTTAGGAAAAGGTGTGATTATTTGTAAAGACACTCCTGGTTTTCTAGGGAATAGAGTTGGAGTTTACGCTATGCAGGTAGCAATGACAGAAGCTATAAAAATGAAACTGAGCGTAGAAGAAGCAGATGCAGTTTTTGGAAGACCTATGGGCATACCTAAAACAGGTGTTTTTGGATTATATGATTTAATCGGCATTGATTTAATGGCAGATGTTTTAAAAAGTTTTTTAAAAGAATTGTCCACAACCGATATTTTTCACGAAGTGGCACAAGAAACTTCACTAATAAAAAATTTAATTGAAAATGGTTATACCGGAAGAAAAGGAAAAGGTGGATTTTATAGAGTTAGCAAAAAAGATGGAAAAAAAGTATTAGAAGTAATTAATTTAACCACTGAAGATTATTTACCGTCTAGAAAAATTGATCTTAATATTGACGAAAAGATTGATTTAAAAAAACTTGTTTCAAGAAATGATAAGTATGGAAAATATGCCTGGTCGGTAATTTCAAAAATTATTCTTTATGCATCTTCATTAATTCCTAGCGTAACAAAAGATTATAATAATATTGATGAGGCAATGAGGCTTGGTTTTAATTGGGTAAAAGGTCCGTTCGAAATGCTCGAGGAACTTGGAGTAAAATTTTTTGTAGAAAAAAATGATCAATTAAAAATAAATGAATTTATTAAAAAACTTTACGATAAAAAAACTGATACTTTTTATGGAGAAAGACAAATCTATACAAATTTGGAAACGTTAGGAAAAGTAAAACAATTAGCAAAAATTAATAAAGATAATAAATCAGCTAATATATATGAGCATAAAAATTACAAAATTGTGGAATTTAATACTAAGGCTAATACATTAGATCATGATTCCATGGATGCATTAAAAAAAGCATCTGATCAAAACATGATAATTATTAATGAGGGCACGCAGTTTTCGGCAGGTGTTAATTTAAATTACGTTATGGACTTTGCAAAAGAAAAAGATTGGAAAGCAATTGAAAGATTTGTCCATCATTTTCAAATGACCTGCAAACAACTAAAATATTCTGATAATTTAGTTATTTCCGCTCCATCAGGATTAACTTTGGGAGGCGGTAAAGAAGTTTGTCTTCAAAGTGATTATGTAGTTGCTCATACTAATATAGTGATGGGTCTTGTAGAAACCCTAGTAGGATTAATACCTGCTGGTGGAGGAACTAAAGAAATGTTGTGGAGATGGATGCAAAACCCAGAAGCCCAAAAAGATCCTGACTTTGCTCCACAAAAGGTATTTGATATTATAGGTTATGGCAAAACTGTTAGTTCACCTGTTGAAGCCTTACCGTTTAAGTTTTTGTTAGACAAAGATAAAAGTATCATGAACAGAGATAAGCTCCTTTCAGTTTCTCAAAATTTAATTAATGAGAAAAAAGATGGGTATAAACCTCCAAAAAAACCTATTTTTAAATTATCGGGAGATCAAGTAAGAGATAAAATGTTCAAAATCCTTGAAAATCTTTTTAGAGAAAAGAAAATTTTGAAGCATGGGATGGAAGTTGGAAAGAAGTTAGCTTTTGTATTAAGCGGAGGTAACACAACTCTTGATAAAGAATTATCTGAAGATGATATGTATGCTTTAGAGTTGGAAGCGTTTGTTCAACTCATTCAAATGGAAAAAACTCAAGCGAGAATTAAACATACACTTTCAACAGGAAAACCTTTGGTAAATTAAATGGTAACCTACGCCGCTCCCATAAATGACATGATGTTTCTCTTCGAGAAATTAAAAGACAATCCTCATTACTGTGAACTTGAAAAATATAAGGAAGTTAATTCTGATCTTGCAAAAGATATATTAGAACAAGCTGCAAAGATAACTGAAAATCTCATATTGCCCTTAGCTAAAGTTGGAGATGAGATACCTGCTACTTTTGAGAATGGGGCAGTAAGAACTCCACCAGGATATAAAGAAGCTTATAAAAAATTTATTGAAGATGGCTGGGTTTCTCTATCTTGTGATCCAGAATACGGAGGTCAAGGGATACCAAAAACTATCAGTGCATTTTTTGATGAAATGTTATCTTCTTCCAGTCTTTCTTTTAAACTCTATAGTGAGCTTAGTATTGGAGCTTATAACTGTATACTTCATCATGGAACAGAATCTATAAAGAAAAAATTTCTTCCTAAGATTGTTAAAGGTATTTGGAGCGGAACAATGTGTTTAACCGAGCCAGCTTGCGGAACAGATCTAGGATTGTTAAAAACAAAAGCCGTAGAGCAACCAGATGGAACTTTTGAATTAAGCGGCCAAAAAATATTCATAACTTCAGGAGATCATGATCTTACAGAAAATATAATACATCTAGTTCTAGCAAGAACCCCTGACGCCCCATCAGGAACAAAAGGAATTAGTTTATTTCTGGTACCCAAAATTCAAGTTAAAGAAGATGGATCATTAGGCCCAAGAAATGGCGTTTCAACAAATTCTATTGAGAGCAAAATGGGAATTAAAGGTTCCGCTACCTGCGTTCTAAATTTTGATGGTGCAATTGGATATATGATTGGACCAAAAAACAAAGGATTAGGTTCAATGTTTACTATGATGAATTTAGAAAGAATTGTTGTTGGTATTCAAGGTTTAGGCATATCAGAAATTGCCTATCAGAATGCATTAAATTATTCAAAAGAGAGAAAACAAGGAAAAACTAATAATAGCAAAACAAAAAATTTAACAAAATTATTAAAAAAAATTAATTTTTTAAAATCGCAAAATGAAGCAAATTTAATTATTGATCACGCGGATATCAGAAGATCAATATTAAACATGAAATCTATTATAGAGGGAGAGAGAGCTTTAAGTTTTTGGTTGGCTCAGCAAACTGAAGTTAGTTTACATCACAGTGATAAAAAAATTAAACAAGAAGCTTCAGATTTTGTATCTTTAATGACACCTGTAGTAAAATCACTGTTTACGGATATGGGTATGGAAATTACTAGTGATGCAATGCAAATTTTTGGAGGCTATGGTTACACAAAAGATCAAGGTATTGAACAATTATATAGGGACAACAGAATTACCCCAATATATGAAGGAACTAACTCAATTCAATCAATAGACTTGGTTTTTAGAAAACTTATTAATAAAGATAGAAATGTTATTGGTCGATATATAAAATCTATTGAAGAAGAAATCAAAAAAAATAAAAATCACCCACAAATAAAGCCACTTGCTGAAAAGTTGAATTATTATTTGAAAACAATGATAAATTTTACGATTTGGATTGAAAAAAATATGAAGGTGTCAAAAGATGATGTAAGCGCAGCATGTAATGATTATCTTAAGGTTCTAGGTTTAATTGCTTTGTCATATTCTTGGCTAAAAGTATTGGCTGTTAGTTACAAAGAAATGAATACGAACAAAAAGTTTTTTGAGGATAAAATCGAAACTGCAAATTTCTTTTTTAAACGGGTACTACCCAGAATTGATGCACATTATAATTCTGCAATTTCGGGAACTAAGTATATAATGGATTTTAAATTTAATTAATTATGAATGATTACGATAAAAACCTTGATAAAAATAAAGCAAATTTTGTTCCGCTAACACCAATAAGTTTCATTGAAAGAACAAAAGATATTTATCCAGACTATGAAGCTTTAGTTTATAAAAAACGTTCTTATACGTGGAAACAAGTTTATGAAAGAAGTGTAAAATTTGCTAGCGTTTTAGAAAAACACGGAATTAAGTTGGGTGATACCGTGTCAATTATGGCTGCAAATACTCCAGAATTATTTGAAGCTCATTATTTTGTTCCAATGACTGGTGCAGTGCTTAATGCAATTAATACCAGACTAGATGCAAAAACAGTTAGTTATATTTTTAAACATGCTGACACGAAGGCACTTATTGTAGATCGACAATTCCACAGTGTTGTAAAAAAAGCTTTAGAAACTTTTGGAAAGAAAATTTTAATTATAGACATAGTTGATAAACAGGCAGATTTAAAAGACAGCGAAAAAATTGGAGAATTTGAATATGAAAGTTTTTTAGAACAGGGTAATTCTAATTATGTATGGAAAAGACCAAAAGACGAATGGCAATCGATTTCATTAAATTATACATCCGGAACGACTGGCAATCCGAAAGGTGTTGTTTATCATCATAGAGGTTCTTATTTAATGGCAACAGGTAGCGCCGCTGCATGGAGTATGCCAAATCGATTAAATTTTTTATACATAGTTCCTATGTTTCATTGTAACGGTTGGTGTTATCCATGGACGCTTGCAATGCTTCACGCACGAGTAATTTGTATTAGAGATATAAGAGCTAAAGAAATTTTTGATTTAATCGAGGAACATAAAGTTACCCACTTTGGTGGAGCCCCAATTATATTAAATATGCTAGCCAGCGCACCAAAGGAAGAGCAAAAACCCCTAAAGCACAAGGTATATGTTTTAACAGCGGCTGCACCTCCACCAAGTATCATTTTTAAAAAAATGAAAAATCTAGGTTTTGAGGTAATGCATGTATATGGTTTGACAGAAACTTACGGACACATTTTGCAATGCGCTTGGAATAATGAGTGGGATAGCCTAAGTGAAGACGAAAAGGCAGATATTAGTGCTCGCCAAGGAGTACGTTATCCCAACATCGAGGATGCAGATGTAATGGATCCGGAAACTATGAAATCGGTTCCAAGAGATGGAAAGACTATAGGGGAAATAATGATACGTGGAAATGTTGTAATGAAAGGTTATTTTAAAGATAAAGAAGCTACAGAAAAAGCTATGAAAGGTGGATGGTTTCATTCAGGCGATTTAGCAGTAATATATCCGAACGGTTATATTCAAATAAAAGATAGATCTAAAGATATTATAATTTCAGGTGGGGAAAATATTTCATCAATAGAGATTGAGAATACAGTAGCTAAACATCCTTCAGTTTCTCTTGCTGCTGTTGTCGCTAAGCCTGATGAAAAATGGGGTGAAACACCATGTGCCTTTGTTGAATTGGCACCTCAAAAAAAAGCTACAGAAGAAGAAATAATAAAATTTTGTAGAGAGACCTTGGCTGGATTCAAACTTCCAAAAAAAGTAGTTTTTGGCGAATTACCAAAAACCTCTACTGGAAAAGTAAAAAAATTTGAATTAAGAAAAAAAGCCAAGGAGATGAACTGAATTTCGAAGTAGATCAAAAAAGTGTTTTCGTATCAACTGGTGGATTAGATTTTGATGCCACAAAACCGGCAATTGTTTTAATGCATGGTAGTGGCCTTACTCACATAGTCTGGTCTTTACACGAACAATTTCTCGCCACCAAAGGTTATAGCATTTTATCTGTTGATTTACCTGGTCATGGTAGTTCCGAAGGACCAGGAATAAAATCTATCGAAGGAATATCAGAGTGGATTGAAAAATTGATGGAAAAATTAAAAATTAAAGAAATTTCATTCATGGGCCATTCTCAAGGTTGTTTAGTTGGTTTAGAATTTGCTTCTCGTTTTCCAAAATTAATTAAAAGTCTTGTTCTTGTTGCGGGATCATATGAATTGCCAGTTAACCCAGCTTTGATTGATTATGCGGATGGAGGAGATATGAAATCTGTGGAACTCATGATGAAATGGGGCTACGAGGGAGTAAAAAAGTTTATTGGAGGCAATCCAGTGCAAAAAATTATTAATTTACCAAGACAGGTTCAAGAAGGTTTAGCTGTTGATCTAAGAGCATGCAATAATTATAAAAACGGGTTAAAAGCGGCATCAAATGTGAGCTGCCCTACCCTTTGTATATTAGGCGACAAAGACAAAATGGTTCCAATAGACAAAGGAAAAAAAATGGCCAGAAATATTAATAATTCTCAATTAGAAGTGATTAAAGAATGTGGTCATATGATTATATTTGAAAAAGCTTTTGAAATGAGAGAGATTGTAAAAAATTTTTTACAAAAAAATCACAAATAATAATTATGAAAAAGTTTTATATTGCAAAAGCAAGACGACTGAGGGGTACTCCTTTTTCAAATAGAATAGAGAGTCAAGGACTAACCGCTTACACAACTTTTAATCATATGTTGTTACCAGCAGCATTTGAGGGTACTGAAAAAGAATACTTACATTTAAAGGAACATGTTCAAGTCTGGGATGTTGCTGCAGAAAGACAAGTTCAGATAGTAGGAAAAGATTCTGCAAAATTAATTCAATTGATGACATGTAGAAATCTTTCAAAAGCAAAAGTTGGAAGATGCTATTATGCACCTTTAATTGATGAACAGGGAAAAATGATAAATGATCCAGTTATTTTAAAATTAGAAGAAAATAAGTGGTGGATATCATTAGCAGATTCAGATGTAGGTCTCTATGCCAAGGGGCTTTCAAGTGGTCTGCGCTTACAAGCTGAAGTTAGCGAACCAGATGTAAATATATTAGCAGTTCAAGGGCCAAAATCATTTAAATTAATGGAAAAAATTTTAGGTAAAAAAATTACTGAACTTAAATTT
>CEPZ01064376.1_pt1 | contig 11430 bp, 14 predicted proteins | sample 530461 | NCBI WGS metagenome assembly CEPZ01 (sample SAMEA2620106, study PRJEB7988) | marine metagenome | isolation source: saline water (ENVO:00002010), including | reverse complement strand
GAATACGAAAACTGGAGGTTTAAATGCCTAAACTACCCCAGATAACCGCAGTAGATTTGATTAAAATTCTAAACAAAATTGGTTTCAAAGCCCTACGTCAAGAAGGAAGTCATGTATTCCTAAGACATGATGATGGCAGAACAACTGTAATTCCCAATCACCCTGGAAGAAAATTAGATCGCGGCCTCCTACTCAAAATAATTAAAAAGGACATTCAAATTTCGAGAGAAGAATTTGAAAATTTGCTATAAATGAGATACAATCCACGTCTTAGATCAGACATAAACAAATACAAAGAATACGTCATAATAGTAGAAGGAAAGAAAGACGTTCTTGCATTAAATCAACTTGGCTTCGAAAAAGTACACGCAATTCATGTTACCTCTGTTTCTCTCAAAGAAAGAGCCGAACAAATCGCTTCTTTAGTAGATAAAAAAGAAAAAGTTTGCATCCTCACAGATCTAGACAAAAAAGGAAAGAAACTCTACATTTTACTTAAGCCAATGTTTCAAGAACTTGGTGTTCGTCTTGACTCAACGCTACGCGGCCTATTAATTAAAGCGCAAATATCTCACATAGAAGGCCTATCATCTTTCTTTAACAAGGTAGAAAATATTGGTTAACCTCTGGCGACCAAATCAACTAAACCAGAACCAATCATACCATCGTCAAAGTCCTGAGCACTTATAGCACCTATTTCTCCATAAAATTTATCAATAGAATCTCTACATTTCTTACTTCCAGAATAAAGCTCATCCCTATGAAAATGCCCTTTCCCGTCTAATCTGGCCCCACATTCTCCAAAACAATATGTTCCATCATGCATATCCATAAAAGATCAACAAAAAAGCTACTTTTTAAAACTATTTACTCTTAAAACCCAAACTAATTAACAATTTTATCATCCAACAACCTTTTTTATATTCTCAATATTATCAGCAACTTCCTGTCCCTTTTTTGTCAGCTTAATCAACTTTATTCGACCTTTCTTTTCAAAGATTACTAAGCCTAATCTTTCTAAACTTTGCAATATTTTAACAGCGTGTGAGTAAGTGCAATCAACTTCTTTTGCCAAAACACTACCATATCTTGCACGAGCAATCTTCTTCAATGCCACTAACATAAGAGCTGGCTTTCTTCTGAAAAATATGTCAAAATTGTCTTTCATTGTATATTATATATCCTATATATTACACCCCTACATTCGCTTTTAAATCTTTCTCCAGTTTTGTTACCCGATATAGTGATAAATCGCTGCTACTAAAAATTAGTGAATTAATCCGTATATATAGAAACAACACTTCCCGTTATACTCTCGCCAGTTAATTTCTCATACATCTTCAAATATCCTTTATTAAATAGGGTTGCCTTCTCAGCCTTAAGCTCTATCGCGCTCCTTCCACTTACAAAACTATCTTGTGTATACTTATAATCTTGCACCATCTTAACAGCTTCTTCTGTCGTCGTTCTAATAACAACATCTCTTTCATCTATTAAGCCCCTATCCACTATTATGTTTCCCTTATCAACAATTGCATTATAAATATCATCTCCTATGTAAAATTCTATCTTTGGCAAGTCATTACTCAATGTTGGAGGATGCAAATTATAGGCTTCGATACTTGCAAGCAAATAATAAACAAAACTCTCATCAAACACTTTAATAGCTTCCTCAACACTCAAACCAGAAGCAGGATTCTTTAACTCACTATATTTAGCAGAATAGTCTGGCCCAACTAATGCATTGTACAAAAACATACCACTTACTAACAATAAAATTAGTAAAACACCCAAAACAAGCCAAAGCCACCTCAATCCTCCCTTTTTACCTAACATAGTAACAACACTTCCCGTAAATTTAAATACCTATCCATATCTCAATCAGAATGAGTAAATTAAAGATTTTAGCCGCATCAGACATACACGGTGACTCTAGCCTTACAAAGTCTCTCGCAAATCGTGCACAAAAGGAAAACGTAGACCTTGTCATTCTCTGCGGCGATCTAACAGGCTGGTCTGATTCAAACAATATCATTAAACCCTTTAAATCTGTAAATAAGCCCCTTTTACTAATTCCAGGAAACTGGGAATCTGTAGAAACAGCAGACCTTCTTGCTTCATTATATCAAGTTAAAAATCTTCACGGCACTTCTTCAATATACAAAGAAATAGGCTTTTTTGGAGCAGGCGGAGCTGAAGGCCCTGGCCCTGGACGCATATCAGACTCTCAAATCCTTGAAGCACTAAAAACTGCATATCAAGGAGTTGCAGGCATTGAAAAGAAAGTCATGATCACCCACTCTCACCCAGCAGAAAGCAAGTCAGAATTTTCAGGCATCCCAGGCTCTCAATCTATAACTGAAGCAATATCTCTATTTAAGCCCTCTCTTGTCCTACACGGACACATACACGAAGCTGCTGGCTTTGAAGAACAGATTGGACAAACAAGAGTAATCAACGTAGGAAGACAAGGACAAATCATTGAGATCTAATTCTAAAACAGAAACATCTAAGTATACTCAATATACTATATATACATGGAAACAACAATCAAGGTTACTAAAGAAACTAAAGATAGAATCCTAAAGTTAGATCTATCTGAGAAAGGCAAATCCTTTGACCACATAGTCAACGATCTAATCACATTCTACCAAAAATCAAACAAAAAATATACCAAAGACTACAAAGAATGGGAAAAGTCATTTAGCTCTCACAAAAAGCAAATGATTCAATATAACAAAGATAAAACCAAATTTAACAGCGAAAAAAAGATGTGGGACCGCCTATTAATTTGGGCTAAAAAAGAAGGATTTAAGGGCTAACTAAAGCGTATATCTATCTTCAATGTTTACCTGCAACCTTGACAGCACTGGATTCGCCACATTTTCCCTTACCAAATCAACAGATACATCTGGCAAAATCTTCTTAAGATAATCTATTATTTCCTTAGGGTCCTCGCTTGCAGGAACTGCAAACCTCACATTCTCAGCACCTTGCACATTCTCAACAAGAACATTTCTTTCCCTCTCCAAACAAAACTTTCTAATCCTCCCACGAAACATAACTCCTGTTATCTGACTAGTTTCAGTATTAATTTCATAAATATCCCAATAGATAATCTCCCTCATTAGAGGAAAACCACAAGAAACCTTATATAATTTCCTCCCTCTCGCAATCTAAGCGAAAATGGCAGTTGAAGACTTTTTCCCAGCAGATGATGCAAAGCAAACCGTAGAGAAACCTGTGCGCCCTAAGCCGAAGCTTTCCGACCTTATCACAATAGAAAAGCCAGGTCGTCCTACTCCTGCAGATCAGCTAATAGAGCCAGATCCTGAAGAAAGCAAAAAGAAAGCAAAAAGAAAGCGTAAGCGCGCCCCAAAAGCTTCCGATAAGAACGTAACTCGCTCCCGTTCTGCAGGTCTTTATACACTAATAATAACAGAAAAACCACAAGCAGCAGCTAAAATTGCTGCTGCGCTTGGCTCTTCAAAAAAGTTAACACAAGGCCGTGTATCTTACTTCGAAGTCTCTTCTGGCAAACAAAAAATAGTAGTGGCTAGCGCTGTCGGCCACTTATTTAATCTTACTTATAGCAAAGGACAAAAAGGATGGCCAATCTTCAAAACAGAATGGCAACCCTCACACGAATCTAAGAAAGCAGCCTTTACTAAGCCCTACTTCATGCTTCTAAAAAAGCTGTCAAAGAAAGCTAAAGATATCATTATAGCAACAGACTTCGACAATGAAGGAGAAGTTATCGGCTGGAACGTTCTACGTTATATTTGCGGGGAGGCAAGTGCGCGCAGAATGAAATATTCTACCTTGACGAAAGATGAACTTGTTTCTGCCTATCAAAATCCACTCCCAGAACTTGCTTGGCAACAAGCATATGCGGGAGAAACTAGACACATACTTGATTGGCTCTATGGTATCAACCTTTCTCGCGCTTTAATGTCTGCTATAAAAACAACTGGATCTTTCAAAATTCTCTCTATAGGGAGAGTTCAAGGCCCTGCTCTGAAGATAATTGTAGATCGTGAACGTGAAATTTCAACCTTTGTTTCGCAACCATTCTGGAGAATTTACGCTCTCGTGGCAGGTGAAAAGACAAGGTTTAAACATCCCAAAGATATCTTCACAAAAGAAGAATTAGAACCTTTCAAATCTATTAAAACAGCCCTTGCTTCCACCACAGAAAAACCAGAATCTCTTCCCCCACTAGTTCCCTTCGACTTAACAACCTTGCAGCGCGAAGCATACCGTCTGCATCGCTTTAGCCCGTCACACACTCTAAAAACAGCTCAAAAGCTCTACCTAAACTCAATCATCTCTTATCCACGTACTTCATCTCAAAAAATTCCCCAAAGCATCAAGCCAAAATCAATTATCAAAGCCCTATCTGCGCAATTCTTACAAACAAAACTTTGCACTCGCTCCAAACCAATAGAAGGAAAAAAGAGTGATCCTGCACACCCCTGTTTCACAAAAGATACAAAAGTCTCTCTTAAAGATAAACAAATAACTATGAAAGAAATAAGTAAGGGGGTAAAAAGATGGAAATACGATGAAGATAAAAAAAGCTATTACAGTGAAATAAAAATAAAAGACGTCCTAACCTATGATCATATAAAAAATGAGATAAAAACATCTACAGCTTATCAAATATGGAAAACACCAACAAACACAAATACAATTAATCTAAAAGATATAGGCCTAAAAGTTACTGAAAATCATCCAATTTATGCAATAACTAAAGATGGAATTAACTACACAGAAGCCGGAAAACTAGAAAAGGGAGATTACATCTTTAGAAAAACTTCCATTAACAACAATAGGGCAAATATCAAGATAAAAAAAGACAAAATATTGAGTGCCTACTCTAAAAATCATCAAAAACAAATAAAAAAGGCCTCCAATCCTAAAATTACCAGCAACTACATAGAATTAGAAAAATTTCTTAATAATTTGAATATGGAAAAAACTAGAAGATTAGCTAAAATAATTGGGTTTTGTTTAGGTGACGGACACATAAGTTTTAAAAAACCATCAAAAAATAGAGAAGAATATCCAAATGTAATTTTCTTAGGTGAAAAAAAAGACATGTTAATCCTCCAAAAAGACATAAAAGATTTAGGGTTTTCCTCATACCTAATTAAAAACAAAAAGAATCCAAAATATTCATATCTCTGCTCCAAAAATTCTCTCTTTGGCAGAGCCCTAATAGCTTTAGAGTGTCCAACTGGTGATAAGGTAATAAAAAAATTTGATGTGCCTAATTGGATAAAAAATTCAACAAAAGAGATAAAAGCAGCATTTTTAGGAGGACTATTTTCCGCTGAATTATCAAAAACCAGAATCCATACAAAAAACCCTAGAGATATAAGACCTTATACTTTCTTACAAAACAAAAAAGAAGAGCTAAAAGAACCATTCATAAAATATCTAGAAAATATTAGATCGTTATTGAGTGAATTAAAAATAGAAACTAATGATATTAAAACAAGGCCAAAGATATTCAGAAAGAAAGATGGAGCAAAAACACTAGAGGGATATTTTGATATAAAAAATAATAGGGTTAATCTAATAAACTTTTTATCCGTGATAGATTTCGGATACTGTGAATATAAAGAAAAAACCTATAGGAAAGCATTAGCTTACCTACTTTATAGAGAACGTCTTATAGGGAAAAAATCTGCATTAAAAGAAAAAGCATTAAAACTCTATTCTAAAAGCCATAAATACAAACATATTGCAAAAGAATTAGACATTTCTCCCCATACAATAAAAGGTTGGACATATTATAAAAAAGGATATAAGGAAAACCACGTATCAATAAGAGACATTAAGGAATATTCAAAATTTGAATACCTCACTCCTGATGGATGCAAACCTGTAAGAATATCAAAAATATCTCCTCATAAAAAAGAAGATTATGTATACGACCTAGAAATAAAAGACACCCATAATTTTTTCGCTGAAGAAATACTTGTACACAACTGCATTTTCCCTACAGGAGAAATTAAAGCACTTTCAGGCGACGAAGAAAAGCTTTTCCTTTTAATTGTTAAACGCTTTTTGTCCTGCTTTGCTCCTGACGCTTCACTAATTAACAAACGCACCCTGCTCACATCAAACCAGAAGTCACTTGATGGCAAGCCAATAACTTTCTCTGCTACTGGTCTTAAGATTAAGGAAAAGGGCTGGTTGCAGATCTATCCTTCCACTGTCACAGAGCAAGATTGCCCCACACTTTCTGGCACAGTTGACATAGAAAAACTAGATTTCAAAGAAATGGAAACACAACCCCCTAAGCGTTTCACACCAACTTCTCTCATCACTATTTTAGAGAAAAAGAACCTTGGCACAAAAGCTACTCGCTCTTCTATTGTAGATATCTTATTCGACCGTGGTTATCTAGATGGTCGATCCATAAAAGCAACCCCTCTTGGCCTTAAGTTAATCGAAGCTCTAGAAAAATACTCTCCAATAATAATTGACGAATCTCTAACCAGTGATATAGAAAAAGAACTTTCCTCAATCTTATCAGCTAATTCCAACTTTGAACAGATGGAGGAAAAGATAATAGCTTCTGCCAAGAAGACAATAACAAAAATTTCCAAGTCCTTTAAGCCAAATGAGCCACAAATAGGAAAGCAGATAGCTCAGGGCCTTTCAATATCCAGATCTAAAGAAATTGAAGAAAACAAGATAATGCCCTGCCCTACTTGCAGCTCTGGTTCTTTAAGAATAACATACTCTAAAAAAACAAAACGTTACTTTGTTTCTTGCTCAGCATATCCAGAATGTACGCAAACATACCCACTCCCTCCTGGCTCACTAATCAAGAATACTGGCAAAAAACATCCTGAAACCAAACTACCCCTACTTTTATCAATAAAGAAAGGTAAGCGTCCCTGGGAATTTTCCTTTAATCCCAATTGGAAAGCAGAACAAGAAAAGGAAAAGAAAGAGTAACTACCTGTTTAAATAAATAGCATCAGTTTCTTTTCTAATAACATTGCTTCCCTTAACCACGCTTCCTGTCACATTTAGCACTGGATAGGCAAGCCCTTCATCATAACTAGAGTTAATATACACTACATCTCCATTGAGAATCAAAGAATAATCAACCCCATTCAACAGCTTTTCTTGAATAACAAACTCTCTCTTATATCCAACACTAGCCTTTCCCGCAAGATCTATTTCATTTTGCAAGTTTAAAGCAAGATCCTTCATAGCTAAGAGCCTCTGCTCCTTAACCTTATTCCCTGTATTTATCTGTATAGAAAAAAGAAAGATAAAAAAGAAAAATAACACTGCTCCCACTATTATAACAAATTCCATAGCACTTTGTCCTTTCCTTACCATGTTAATTAGAACTTACCGCCACACTAGTTTCCTGAGCCAATAATTCAACACTCTTAACCCCATCCCAATTCGTTATACTGCCAGTTAGGGGAACATCACTACCATATGCCCTAACATTACTACCAGAAGTTAAATTATAATTAAAAACAATTTCATCCGTATTTACCGTAACACTATCAACACCACGCGGCAAGTAAACACTCAAAGTAATCTTGGACGGTTCTCCTGCAAAGAAAACAATCTCTGCAGAATTAACAATCTTATTAGCAAAAGCATCAATTTGATTCTGTTTCAGCCTATCTTCAATCCCTGAAGTGTATTGTAAAGAAACCGCAATCATAATAATAACAATAAACACAACAAAGCCTATCAAAATTAAATATTCTATACTTATCTGCCCTCTTTTTCCTCTTTCTTTAATTTCCATTGGGAAGGTTTATAAAATTGATAACCCCTATATCAATAAAAGAGGATTTAAATATTCTTTCAAAATGAATTTTAAGATATTGAAGAGACTTTTCTTAACTTTGTTCGTAATCCTATTTCTATTACATGCTACATTCCACATACTAGCTTATGGCGTTAATCTATTAGTATATAAGTTCGCAGGCCTATCAAAACTAAGTTTACAACTTGGCTCCTGGCCCATTTCTCTAGACTTCTTACAAATAAGGCAAAGTCTTCCAAGATTAGGCTTATTTTCTCTTATCTTCCTAGGACTTGAACTAGCTATCCTAATACTCATAGTAATATCAATAAGACACAAGAGGAAAAAAGCTATCGCAAACCCTGCTCAACTTCCCTACCTAAAACAAAAAATAGCTCAAAAACGCTCAAAGGAAAAGACAGACATTGACATATTATACGAAGCTCTTCAAGAAAAAGAAAAAATAAAAATTTCAACCGTATCTAGAGCATTTGAAATAGAAAGAGATCTAGCAATAGATTGGGGCAAGGCATTAGAATCAGCCAACCTTGTAACTATAGGCTACAGCAACATAAAAGATCCAGAACTAATTGTTGTAAATAAAGTACTTGCTTCTAAGGAAATGAATAAAAAACCAGAAGATAAAGAAGATAAAAAACCAGAAGATAAAGATAAGGAATCTGTTAAAAAGATAGAACCTGTCAAGAAAGATGATAAGAAAATAAAAGACAAAGTAGATAAAAAAATTCCCAAAAAAGAAAAAACCGTTGATAAAAAACCAACTAAAAAGAAGAAAAAGAAGAAATAATAAAAAATGGCAAGAAAAAGAAAAAAACATCCAAAAAAGAAAGGAAACGTAAATGAACTTCCACTTCCTCCTAAATTCTCTAAGAAGAAGAAATCTAAAAAGCAAAAAGAAGAACCACTTCCTCCAAAAATAGAACAAAAAATAACTCCTGCTGCTGCAGAAACTAGTAAACCAAAACCCCACATAGATCTAGTCCATAAAAAACCATTGCCTGTAAACAAAATAGTTGAAAACTATGAAATAGAGGCTAATCAAACAAAAATAAAGGTAGAAATCAAAAATGGGGTCCTTGGACTCAAGTACAATCTAATTCTACCTCCAATAAGCCCTGCTACTCTTGCACTATTAAGCGAGATAAGAAATGAACTTGTCTCTCTAACAACTATAAGCATGAAAGAACTAACAAACCAAGAATCATTTCAATCAATAAAAGAGAAATTCACAACCGTCGCTAAAGGATTAATAAAAAAGAAACTTCCTCACCTCTCTCCAGAATCGGAAGCATACCTTCTTGGAAATTTAATGCAAGAAATGCTTGGCCTTGGAAAGATAGAATTTCTCATAGCAGATTCATCATTAGAAGAAATAGTAATAAATTCAGCAACTGAGTCTGTGCGAGTTTATAGCAAGAAGCATGGATGGCTTGAAACAAACATCATGTTAGAAAAGGAAGACCTTACTGTAAACTATTCAAATATTATTGCACGACGTGTAGGTCGTCAAATTAATGTTCTAAGCCCATTACTGGATGCTCACCTAATAACTGGAGACAGAATTAACGCAGTTCTCTATCCAATTAATACTAAAGGAAACACAATAACAATAAGAAAGTTTGCACGTGATCCTTTTACCATCGTAGACTTAATAAACAATAAAACCTGTGACCTTAAGAGTTCTGCCCTAATTTGGTTGGCAATAGAATATGAAATGAATGTCCTAATATCTGGAGGCACAGGTTCAGGAAAGACTTCATTTCTAAATGCATGTATGCCTTTCATCCCTCCAAATCAAAGAATAATTAGCATCGAAGACACTAGGGAACTAATGTTGCCAGAATTTCTTTATTGGACCCCATTGGTAACTAGAATGCCAAATCCTGAAGGAAAAGGAGCAGTTACAATGCTTAATCTATTAGTAAACTCTCTAAGAATGAGGCCTGACCGTATAGTCTTAGGAGAAATGAGGAAGAAAGAAGAAGCAACAGTATTATTCGAAGCAATGCATACCGGACACTCCGTATATGCAACAGTGCACGCAGACACTGCTCAAGAAACTATTTCCCGACTAATAAATCCACCACTTAGTGTCCCTCCTAATCTATTAAAAGCTGTCAATTTAAACATAGTAATGTTCCGTGACCGTAGAAGAGGTATCAGAAGAATTCTCCAACTCGCTGAGTATGATGCAACAAAACAAAGTCCAACTTCAAATCTAATTTACCGTTGGGTTCGTGAGAGGGATGAAATAGTGAAACACGGTGCCACATCTTCATTCTTCGAAAACGTTTCAAGACACACAGGAATGACTGAAGCTGAAATCAACAAAGACCTAGAAATGAAGAAAAATATCTTGAAAACTCTAATTAATAATAAAATAAGAAGTCTTGAAGAATTAGGAAGAATATTCAACATGTATTATAGAAATAAGCCCCTTCTATTAGAACTAATAAGGAAAAACAAGATAAAAGATGCCTTGAAAATTTAATAATGAAATTCAAAATACCCTTTACCTTCTCAACCCTAGAAAAACTTAAAAGAAAATCAGCAAAATACAAAGATTTTATTAAGCCCAAGAAAAAATCCAAATTAAACAGATATCTTGAAAGCTCAGACTCTAACATATCACGAGAAGAATATCTAGGAATAGTATTAAGATCTGTAATTAATTCATTCGTCTTTTTCTTAGCCCTATTTCTTATAATTCTATCATTGGTCAAATTATCTTACTTCATCCCAATATCATTAGCAGCATCCCTAATATTTTCCATATTCATAGGCTTTTCCCAAGTTTCCTACCCTAAAATCTATAATAACAGAAAACAAAAAGAAATAGAGTGCAATTTAATTCCTGCGCTCCAAGACATGCTTGTCCAGCTAAATTCTGGGATTCCATTATTTACAATCTTAGTTAACATTTCCCAGTCAGATTACAGTTTGCTAAGCGATGAATTCAAGAAAGCTGTAAAAAAGATAAACGCCGGCTTCCCACAGGCTCAAGTTCTAGAAGAATTGGGAGACAAAAACCCCTCGCTATACTTCAGAAGAGCTCTCTGGCAAATAAGTAATGGAATGAGGGCTGGGAGCAATATAACTATAGTAATCAAAGAAAGTATCAAATCCCTAAGTGAAGAACAACTAATCCAAATTCAAAACTATGGAAATAAGCTTAATCCAATGATCATGTTTTACATGCTTATTTCAGTTATTGTTCCTGCGTTAGCAATAACATTTCTAACAGTAATTTCATCTCTTGTCAGCCTGCCAAAGGGGATAACTGTAGCCCTATTCATGGGCTTATTTTTCTTCGTATTCATAATGCAACTAACATTCCTCGGAGCAATTAAATCACTAAAACCTTCGCTATTAAGCTAAAATGAACTCAAATAAAGACCATGAAGAAATAAGAAAGAAATTGAGTAGCCATCAATCTCTAGAAATTGCAGAAAGAAAGAAAAATCTCAAAAAAAGAGTAACCTACAGCACAATTCCTGCAATAATCATTTCCCTGTTAGTTTACTTAACCTCAGGCGGTCTCTTCGGCTCCATTGTCGCACTAATAATTACACTTGTCCTAATAAATCTATATTTCTTAATGCGAATAAATTTCG
>CEPZ01064423.1_pt1 | contig 11446 bp, 3 predicted proteins | sample 530461 | NCBI WGS metagenome assembly CEPZ01 (sample SAMEA2620106, study PRJEB7988) | marine metagenome | isolation source: saline water (ENVO:00002010), including | reverse complement strand
TTACAAGTATTATTAGATATAATGAAAGCGTTGGGTCCTCAATGGCTTAATGCTATTATAATGTATAGGACATTAAATGCATTGATGCCTTTCCAAATTCTTATGCAAATTAAACAGATTCATTTTCAAATGAAGCAAATTGCTATAATGGAATATGAAATAGCTTTAAAGGCAGCAAAGACTGCAGTTGATGTTCGTCAGTTTGAACTGGACCAATTTATATTAATTTATGGTGAAAAGCATAATTTTGTAAAAATTGCAAAAAATAATCTCACAAGAGAAGAAATAGCATTAAGTGGGATAAAAGTTACAGGTAATATTACAGAAGCTTCGAGTCTATGGGCTATAGCTGCAGCGTCTATTGCAGTACATGGTGGTATGCTGCTTATGATTTATGCTTCGGGTAAAATGGCACAAGAGGCTCCCGCAAAAGCACGGTATATAGCTATGTTGGGAGGAGCTATTATGGGAATGGCTATAGCTTCCAAGTTATTAACTGATTTAACTACCAAATGGAACATTTATGCGTTTTTAGCAGCAGGTGTTGCAGGTATGGCTCTTGGTTATCAATTCCAGAAAATGATGAGCGATATGATGTCCGTGCCCGATACGGGTGACTTGGCAGGATTTGATATACCCGGTTTGGAAGGTGGTGGAGGCCATGCTCAAGAGAAAAGGACTGGATATCAAGCATTTGATACAGGTGGTTTCATATATGCAGATACTGGATTGGCCGCAACGGGACAACATCGAATGGTTGGTGTAGAACCCGGCGAACAGATAATATCTAGAACTGGTGTTATGGAAGGTGGTGGTGGAATTGTTGTTAATGTAGGAGATTTGAGTGTAGAAGACGGTACAGATTTTGCTGAAAAGGTAGCAAATGCTTTACCGTATGCATTGAGAAATTTAAATGATGTAGGAGCGTTGAATTAATATGGTAGAATTTTTCCGTAAATCAGACATAACTCATTCATCGGTCGTTTCCCAGACAGACAAAGACCTATCAGAGAATCCGTTAATAGCCATAATAAATTCAGGAAAAAATAACAATGCGATGTTATTGTCTTTTGATTTAGATGATACCCCTCCCTATGGTGAAGCAAAGGCTACTGGATTGTCTATATACATGTATTCCACTCTTGTAACAACTGGGCGTAATAACGCAGCTGCTAGATTAAAATTTTATAGAATGTTAATTGATGTGGGTAGTAATACTTCTTCTATAACAGCACAAGACCGAGATACATACGTAATGTCGTCTCAACCATCTATGAGAAACTTTCAATTAGAAGATTTCAATGCTGCAGGTCAAGGAAAAAGTTTTCAATATCATTATTATACTCCTGTAATAAAATGGACTGGCCGACCAAATGAGGTTTTATATTTGGCTTATTCTGCGTATCATACTATGCCCGAAAATAATTTTGGCAGAGGTCACTGTAATAAAGCTTTTATTATTAAAACTTTTGCTGATGGAAGTGAATATATACCTCTACTACCGTTGGATTTATATCAAGGCGAATATATGTATTATTTAGCTCAAGAAAATTTGGGATATGGACAGTTTCTTGATATGACTGACGAAGAATTGGCTTTGAATGGCTATGAATATTGTATGTCTAATATGAGATGGGGACACGCGTATATAAGTACTCAACAGCTTTATACTTATGACGAGCTTTTTGCTCCTCAAGGAGAAGGAAGTAGAAGTGTTATAAAACAATGGAGGTTCCTCATGGGTACCGGTGCAGGTGAAACGGTTGATGTTGACCGGGTAAATAGCGATAATAGTTTATTCTGGTGCGATACACGACACTGGTTTGATTGGAATGTTAATGCGGAAAGTTACTATGGAGAAGGTGAAGTTCCCCCTCTTAAGGCTTTCTCCGGTGCACAATTTAGGTCACTTGAGGATGGTACTGTCACTATGATGATGGCAAATACATGGAATAGTGATAATGCTACAGATGTTTCATCAACAGCAATAGGAGGATTTAACACCATTGCATGGCAGGATGACCCAGAATGGGATGTCCAGAACACTGTAGCACAAACTTATAATTATGCACCAGTTAAACTCGATGCTGCTCGTGGTATAGACAATGATTCAAATCCATCTCCAACTACGGTGGCTGATGGAGCACAGAAGCAAAAAGTCAGGTGGACATGGGGTAGTGAGGTAATAGCAGATGGGGATTATTGGGTTTTATTTGATGGTGATAATATACCTAGGGTATTTTGGTTCGAAGTTGGTGGTTCGGGAGGTTCAGCTCCTAGCTCATCAAGATTGAAACTTTACGCTGGGGATATAACTAAAATCGCTATAACTAGTGCTACTAAAACTGATGCTGATTTCCTTGTTATACTGAATGCTATTAATGGTTGCAATTCGGGCAATTCTTTTGATGTTACTCGTGATGCGACAAGTAGCACTTCTTATTTAACTATTACTAATGATGATATTGGTTATGCCGAAGACCCCGCAATAGGTGGTTTAAGAAATGACCAGTATGCTTATAGATATCAAGATACTTTTTGGGTCGAAGAAAGGGGACGTGGCGGCTCGATGATGCATAGTTCAAGCGCTTCAATAGATATAAGTACTGCGTTTCATATGCTTGGTGATGGCGGTGGTTCTGGTCTAGGTGGAGAGGTTAAACAATATTTAACTCATGCTTATGGCTCCGCTTCTTTAGCTGATGCTGTTTATCCAAGTTATAAAAGGTCTTTTATTTTATGGTTCGGTAAAACTAAATTTAAAGGAACAAATACTTATGGAGATGTTTTTACACAATCACAAAGACCTAAAATATTTGATTTAATTTGGGAAGATTCTGGACTTTATTATAACGCTGGCGCAGGGGCAGACGCTACTTTGAATTTTGCCCATTCTTGTTTTGGTTGGATTTTCACTCGTCCGAGTGCCAATGACGCGGTTGGACAACAAATCAATATAACTCCTATAATTTTCCGCGCCGCAGATGTTCCTACAGCTGCATCTAATACCGTACTCGTAGATAAAACTACAGCAGGGCATAAAGGTATTTTTATTATAGATGATGATGTAACAAATCATAAAATGCAGTCATTTAATATTCTCGCTGATGAGTTTTATAATTTAAGAGTTTATTTGGACCCAGAAGAAAGTGGAGCTATGTTAAATGTTATTGATTCCGAAGAGAAGGTTCTTGCTACTTCCCACGCTCCTAATAATAAAAGACTTAGTAATGGTTATGAAGATGCACCAGCTTATATGACATTTAGCACTACCAATATAGGTAGAATAAGAAGTGATGCTAGTGTTTCCACTGCTGGAGAATACCAAAGCGATGTGCTAGAAGGTACCACAGTTGCAGCCGGTGATACCTTTAACAAACAGCGTAGAAGTTTTGTTTGTATTGATAGGGTAGCATGGAATGGATTCAATTACGAAATACAAAATGCAACCATGGCTGGTGATAGTATAGTACATGGAGGTATTGAAATAGCAGCAGGAGATAGAAGACTTTCAGCTACTATGGGGGATATACAAGCTTCAGATGACTGGGGAGGTGTTTTGAGTCTTGAATCTAATAGGGCTGGAGGCTTTTCAGGATATTTCCATCGTTATCAACCTACTTATCTTTCTTTTGGTTACCCTTCAAAGGCATCTTGCCTTGATGGTAATACAAGGTATGCTTTATTTAACGGTTTTTCTATAGAATCGACCAAAAATGTGACTTCCATACCTGACGCTAATATTCAAATAGGATTTATTGATAATGCTTCTCATCATGGTAGATATATAGGTAAGCAGAATTTTGCAGATAACGCAACTTACACTTATGGTCTAGGAGTAAATACATCCTCTGAAGTAGCTTTTGATGGTGATAACTATATTAGAAATTTTAAAGACAAGGGTTTTATTAATTATGATATAGATGCTGATACTGTTGGACCCGCTAATAGAGATATAGTAAAGCGTGAAAATCATTTAGTTGCTGGTAGAATAGTGGAAATAGTGGATGCAAAGACTATAAAAGCTAAAGGATGTAAATGGGTACAGCATCAATTAGCAGTTACGGAAGGAGCTGAAATCTCAGAAAGTGATGAAAACACTGATGTATTTTATAGTTACGGCCCTTGGTCTGATAACCCACAAACATTACGAATATATGAATATGGCACACCGTTTATGGAGGGTAATTATCATAGTGGTTTACACGTAACAGCAGTAAATTATGATGGATTTAGTGATATTGCAACAATAACATTTGCTGAAAATATAAATAACAGTGATTTACATCATGCTACATTAACTGGTTGCACTATTGATGTGTCAGACAACCATATTGAAAAAACTGCTCATGGCTTTCATCCCGGTGATAGAATTGCTTTTACTGGAATAGCAAATGCCACAGGTATTGAAGATAATAAAATTTATCTTGTGTCTGCTCGTGCTTTGAGCGCAAATACTTTCCGTGTTGTAGAAGCAGCAAATTATCATCTTTCTCGATTTTCTTATATAACTTTAGCTGGTGCAGATGATGTTGGAAGTGTATCAGTAGACCAGATGACATGGCTTGATGATTCTATGATAAAGCATACTCCAATGTTTGTATCTCCTGAAGCATTCTGGGTTATTTGGCAGATTATTCCATGGAGCAATGATGGTGGTGGTTTTTCAGCTACGTCGTTGCCGGGGAGAAAATATGATAGTGTTGTTCCTGTTAGTAGTGATGCTGGTATGGTTGGTATGACATGGAACGAATCTTCTGTTTCTGATTCTTATGCAACTGGTACACTCTATGCTAATAAATGGTCAATAGCTGGTACAGGAACTTCAATATATGAACAGAATACGGATTATGGATATGGAGTCTATGATGAAGAAGAACAACCTGATGGAGGTTATGCTGGTATTGATATGATTATGCAGGATGTATGGAACCCCATTAATTTAGATGGGTTAATTACATCAGGAGATGTTGTACCCAATTCTACATTAGGTTTATTTGGTATGGCTAATAATCCAGCTTTAACTTATACTAATAGTATGCATATGGCATTAGCTGGAAATGAGAATCCTCCCTTTCTTTTATTAAAATTTGAAGATAAGGTTCCCGAACCTATAACAAAATTTACAGTTGAGCCTAATGAAGATAATCCATTTTTATTAGACTTTAAATGGGAAGTAGAAGCTGAGGATTTATGGTACGGATTTATGCATATATCTAATACAACAGTGAATAATCAATATTTTGATTCATTGGTACATATACCGCTAAACGAAGATGGAACTAAAACAGCAGCTGCTGCTGCCGTAGCTAGTAATAAAGGAATTATATCTTATAATATTTTTACTCTAGCAGCTGACGTAATAAAATCTTATACCTATAGTGATAATTCTTCTTCTGCAGCAGATTCCATTGGGTCTGCTGTAACTAATGATATAGAGGGGTTAGCAGGATGGTGTAAGCACTTTACTACGGATATTTCTGATAACGATGATGTTACTTACAATAATTCTTTTATTGAGTTCGGTAATGCAGACTTTGATTCAGGTGGCGGCGGAAAGAATTTTTCACTAATTGTACATATTGTACCTGATGATAACCCTGTAGCAGATGAATTTATTATATCAAAGGAAGGGGAATATGATTTATGGTTGGATACTAGTGGTCAAGTAAATGCCAATATACATGCTAGTTTAAGTAGCGCTGAAGCCGCTCCCGACATTACTATTCCACCTGTTAGACTTAGAGGTGTTTCAGTTATTCCAATGGATGGAGACACTCCAACTTGCGTAATGATAACTATTAACACAGAATTGAGAGCGAATAACGCAAAAATGTTTATTAATGGTAAATTAGAAGACCAATCTGGATTATCTTTAATTACTGGAAGTCCCAATAATTGGCAAATAGGCGCTGTTATAGCTAATACAACCAAGGATTTCAATATAGGTAGAAGGAATTATGAAACGTTAACACCGACTACAGATAAAAACCCATTTGATGGTAAGTTGGAGGAAATAGTTATATATAGTACTACTATATTACCAATTTCTCCAGAAAATCAGGAATTACAGTTTAATCCACTTCATAATGAGATGACTTCTAGTACTTCAGCTTCTTCAAAGAGTTACATTGCTAGATTATTTATGAAGGATTATCATAATATTAGAGGAAAGACGAGAGATGATATATGCTCATCTGGACAGATTTCATTTAGAAAAGCGGGGTTTGCACTTGATACAAGTTAGGAGTAATAAATGACGACATATTACGCAGATGATAGTTCAGAAGTAAGGGTGTTTTCAGATACGCTGCATATTAGTGGTGTTGCTAATCCATTGGCAGATAAAGGATGGTATTGGCAGAATCATTTATTAAATAGTGGCTTTGCGCCTACTGCGAGTGCGGTTGGAACCGGCGCTAATTCAGGGCTGCCAAGTGTTACAGGTTTGACGGGCTGGGCTATTAGCGACCCATCTAAAGTAACTCATATTAATAGCGGTTCCGGTCAGATGCAATTCGTCGGCGGTAGTGCGTCACACGCGACAACTTTTGTGCCCGGTAATGCAAATGTTACTACTTTAGCTAGTATAGCTACTCTTAGAGTGCGAAATAATGATGTTGACCATATAGACAATTATGAAGGAGCCACTGTTGTATTAAGTTTTTATCTTGCTAGTGGTACTTTTGCTGTAGGTGAAGTTGTTATAGATGCCTTATGGGTAACGGATGGTTCTACTACTGCATTATCAGCAGATGGCGGCACGGCTATAAGAGGTTGGCGACCTGATGGTTCTGGTGGAGCAGGATATTTTACACAAAATTTAGTATTACCTGCTGGTATGTCGGCTGCGCCCGCACGCTTCCTTAAAATAACTATAAATAGTGACGCAGGTGCTACATGGCAATTAGGAGCTATTATTTTAGCAGTTCCAAGAACACCCACCGTAACTAAAGTTGCAGGAAACGACTCTACCACAACTGTTGATATTAAGGCAGGAGAAACTGTTACCTTTGGTACAAATTCTACATATACTACTTCGTTTGATTGGGACTTTGGAGATGGTAACGCAGGAACTACTACTGGTGGAACAACAGGGGCCCCGACCTATACCTATGTAGACCCCGGAGTTTTCTCTGTTACAGCTACTGGATATAATGGAGAAACTAGTAATAATGGTTGGAATAATACACCAGCTGGAAATAGCAAAGGGGAAGATTCATTTAGTGTATTAGGAATGGTTAGTGTAGACGATATTGATTTAATATTTAATATATATCCTACAGAAAAAGATGCTATAGCAAATACCAATAAATATACAATAGACAATGATGGTACTATAGATAATGGAACACAAAGTTTGTTTTCATATTATATTTTTGAGAAATTATGGTATAGAATAGAATCTAATGAACCAGTGAAAAAGTTTTATATAGATTGGGATGATGGAATAGATAATTCACCTGAAAAAGCTAATTATAGTTTAATTACTTTAGAAGACCCTCAATTTTTTGGGGTTACTCCTCATACATATACGTCGCATGGTAGGTTTTATCCTAAGATTAGGGCTATGAGTACAGATGGTTACTGGTCTAAATATTATACTCCTTATCTTGATGTGGCACAAATACAAACTATAACTTTTGTTGCAGATACTAGTGACGATTATGATGGTAAATATTTTATAATATATGATGTAGATAATAATGGTTATGCTGTTTGGTTTGATATAGATAATTCAGGCACTACAGCTCCCTATCCTACTGGTCTAGGATTAACAAGTGTTGAAATATCTGCATCACAGACAGGCGATTCTGCAATTAATATTGCGGGGGATGTGGCTACAGCTTTACATGCTTTAGATGCTTTCAGCGCTGTTAATGGTGGTACAGCTACGGTTACTATCACACATGCTACCGCTGGTAAATGTAAAGATATAGATTTAGCTACTATGAATATGGCTCCTGCTTTGGCGGGTGGTACTATAACCTTTACTACAACCACTATTGGTAGCACAAATGATTATGATGCTTTGGATGACAGAGCTTTAACAAATAATCAAAATACTTCTTCTATAGTTTCAGTAGAAAAATCAGGTTCACCCCGTTTACCCATTTTCGAACCTGCTAATAAACCTCCTGTGGGAATACTTAAAATAGACAGAAATGAGATTTATAGTGGTATAGATAATTCAGGATTAATACGAGAAGGTCTTTCTACAGGTAGCGCCAATACTATGGAAGTTAGAGCTTATTGTACAAACAGTACTAAAAACACTGCATCTGAAATTGCTGTATTGGTAACTTATAAGACTAATTCAGAGGCTGATGGAGGCACTAGCGCTGCTTATGGTAATACAGAGCCTAATGTAATTTTAAAGAGAATTCTCAAAGTTGGTACTACTACAGGTTCTTTAGGTACTTCAACCACGCCAGATACTTGTCCTGCACTCAAGGATGTAGACGAGATACTGGAAGTTGAATTATTAGATTTAAGGGAAGGGACGAGCAATTCTTTGTTGGCTGCTGATGAAAGAGTGTTCTTAAAAACTCAGAATAATTTTATTTTATGTTATGTTTCTTTAGGTAATCCTATAATTAATAATAAGAAACCGGGATATTCTCTTTTGGCTGATGGTTCTGAAAGTTTAACTAGAGCTTCTAATGTAGGTATAGCTCGTTACATATTTGATTCAGGAAAATATTTTTCATCAAATGGTGGAATGGTGTCTTCTGCTGATGTTGCTAAATTACATCCTAATGTACCATCTCAGGTTCAGTATCAAAATGCAGGGTCCTATCCTGCATTAACATATGATTCTGTAACTAATACTTCTACTTGGACCGCTCCTACATTGCAAGTTAGCGATGTATTGAATGTCACTAATACTGCTGCACATGTTGATTCTTCTTTTAATGGTTTGGCGCAACAAGAGTCTCCTACTAAATCATTAATATATAGACATAGCCATCTTGAAGGAGATTTCCTAGATAGTAATAATAGATTTATAGATACTTATAGATTAATAAGGATGCAAGTTAGAGATAATTCATACAAACAAAGATATGATACAGCTGGTGATAAAATAGAATTTTCATATATAGAACATTGGGACACCGGAAAATATTTTGATAGTCTGGTTAGACCTACTCATATGAAATCACGAAATCTATTAACTCTTCACACTTCAGGTTTAGGAAGCGCACCCACATGGTATGCTAATACTAATACTGATAATCAACAAGCTAATGATTTTGTTTTAAATGCTAATCAATGGGGAGGAAGCACAGACCCTGATGATTTAATTGAAAATTGGATTGTTGCAGTTAAAGACAGGCCATTTAGAGGATTATTTTGGAGATTACATCATGGAGCAGCTAGTTCTCAAGCAGCTGTAAGTGCAGCTGGTTCTGCCTCAAGCTTACTCCCACACACACCAACTATAGGAGAGAATGTTAGTAAGATTCGTTTACAGATGTGGTATAGTGCTCCTTCTTCAGGTAACGATAGTAGTGGTCCTTCTAGTGCTGGTTCTTACGTTTGGAAACCTTTGGCTTATACAGACTATACAGATTTTAATGGGGAAGATTATTCTTCACTTTTTACTAGTGGACCCATACATTGGAATATACCTGAAGATTGGGCGAAGGTAAGTGTTTCTCAGATAGAATGGCCTGATTCAGATTTTCCTGATACAAGTAGTGGTACAAAGGGTCCCACAAATGAATGGAAATTTCCGGGATATGGTATTTTAATAGGCATAGGATTCCAAAAGAATCCAAATGGAAATGCTTCACATGATTCCCCTCACCCTGATATACACACAATATTACCATTTGATAATTCTCATTCACAAATCATTAAAATTAAAGACCCTCATTATGTTTCTTTGGCAGATATTGGAGTGGCTCAATCGGTTGCTTGGAGAAGAAATGGTAAATATATTGAATTAAAAGATAGAATGGGTCGTTCTGATTGGAGAAGAATTTCTGCTGAAGGAGGTGTAATGAAATTTGGAGGAGTTGATTTAAGGAGTGACTCAAGTAGATTATTAATGACTAATTATCAGAAAGATGGAGTACCCGTATTCTATACTATGGAAAGACCAAACGATAAATTTATTAGATTCTATGGTGTTATTACATCTATATCTGAAGATTATCCTACAGGAAAGGGTCACCCAAAATGGTCTGTAAGTTTTAATGTTTCCCATATACAAGAATTCGATGAGAACGGAACGAAGTTAACAGGAATAATAGCTCTTGGAGGAGATATAGGTAATGAGCAAAGATATTTATTGTGATGCTAAAATATTAATAGATGATATAGAAATACCCTATATTCAATCTGTGACTACATCATTTAGTGGTGATAATAAGTTAAATTATTTAAATGTTACTTTCAATATATCTGATATAGAAGCTTATTCACTTTATAATAAAAGAGTTCAATTTTTTTTAAATGAAAGTGGCCCAGAAAGTACTCCTTATTTTACAGGTTATATAATGGATGTTTCCCCACAACCTAAGAGTGGTAAGTGTAGTATAAAGGCTTTGGACCCTAGATGTTTCTTAACTGGTGCGGAATCTAAAAAGATATCAGTAACAGAAAATAATAATTTTGATGGATACACGCTCGTTCAATTCATTAAAGAAATGGTAGACATGAATTTAGGAGAAAATGGATATCCATCTAATAGTCTTGGAACCGAATTATTATCTGAGACAACTCTTCCTATATTAATGAAAGGAGTGAGAGATTCTGCTGCTGATATTTATTCAATATTTTTAGACAAAATTACAGAAGCTACTAATGATTCAGATATAGAAGACGTAAAAGGATATTTTATTGATATAGTAGAAACTGATAACGTACCTCAAATAACTGTTAAGGAGAAAAAAAACATAGATGAAAACGCTTCACTTAATTTGTCTTATATGGACGGTCTTATTTCTGTTTCTTATAATAAGAGGGCCATACCAAGTTATGGTATAGCTCGTTCTCAATCATCAGAGGGAAAGGAAATAGTAGGAGAATTTCAAGATGGAAATATGCCTCTTGGTTATAGGGCAGTAGTAATTGAAGGAGAATATAGAGACCCAGATGCTGCCAAATATAAAGCTTTAACTGAAGTCTACAAAAATAAGGAAGATATGGAAATAAAAGTAAAAGCTAATAAAGGATTTAAGACTCCTCTAGGTTCTATAGTATATCTTGATGTTGACGATTTAAAAATTAGAGGCAATCATATTATTGTAAAGAAAAGTTGTAATTGGAATACAAAGGGCGTTTCATTAAGTATTACACTAGGAAGAGCTTCTCCAACAGTATCAGAATATATTTAACGAGAGTAGTTTTCTACTTCTGGATACCTTCTAGCCCCACCACTAGCTTCTCCGTGTGAAGGGTTCTTGGTCCTGTAACGAATAGTTCCACTAGGTTGTTT
>CEPZ01009778.1_pt1 | contig 11448 bp, 11 predicted proteins | sample 530461 | NCBI WGS metagenome assembly CEPZ01 (sample SAMEA2620106, study PRJEB7988) | marine metagenome | isolation source: saline water (ENVO:00002010), including | reverse complement strand
AATTCACTTCCGTCCATATGACCTTTTCTGCCATACCTATGAGCCAATTTGACACTTTGCTCATACAGGTATTAGCATCTTAACTTTGGTTAACAAATTATACTTAACCGAGAAAGGATTGAGGACAAATGGACGGATTTACAATCTATCACAACCCCAGATGAGGCAAGAGTAGGCAGACCCTGCAACTGTTGCGTGACAATGGTATTGAACCCAAAATAATTGAATATTTAAAAGAAATTCCAACGAAAGAAGATTTTCAACGCCTTGCCAAAATGCTTGGGAAAAAGCCGGCGGAATTCATTCGAAAAGGCGAATTATTATTTAAGGAGAATAACGTTAAGGAAATAATGAATGATGATTCCGCTATGTTTGAAGCCATGAATCGATTTCCCAAAATAATGGAAAGGCCCATTGTGGTTAAGGGAAATAAAGCCGTATTGGGGAGACCGCCGGAAAGTGTGTTGGGGTTACTTTGATAAAGCACATTACCATTAAAGATAATCTTGTGGAATTGACGAAATGAGTTATTTAGTAGAGCAAACAGAAGATGGAAAACGGTTGTCTCCATCGTTGCCGGAGGGTGTAAAAAACTATCTTATAGATATAGATGGTACCATCTGCGACGATATACCCAATGAAGAACCGGAGAGAATGGCCACAGCAACATTATATCCAGATGCATTAAAGACGCTAAGTCGTTGGTATGACGAAGGTCACCAAATCACATTTTTTTCATCCAGATTAGAAGAACATCGGGAAGTCACGGAAGCATGGTTAAAAGATAATGGTTTTAAATACCACGGTCTTTTAATGGGGAAGCCCAGAGGCGGAAATTATCATTGGGTAGATAACCATATTGTCCGCGCGACCAGATTTAACGGAAAATTCACAGAATTGGTTGAAAAAGAAGTGACCATTCAAGTTTTTGAACCCTAACCAATAGATTATGGCTATACGTATATTTATCACCGGCGGTACCTTCGATAAGGAATACGATGAAATCACGGGCAAACTTTTCTTTAAAGACACCCACATGCGTGAAATGCTGGAATTGGGTCGTTCAAAATTGGATGTGAATATCCGAACCCTTATGATGATCGACAGTCTCGAAATGACCGATGATGACCGCAATTTAATCCTTGAAAATTGTAAGCATGCTGACGAAGACCAGATCATCATTACCCACGGTACAGATACAATGACCAAAACAGGAAAAGCATTAGCAGATGCAAACCTGGATAAAACCATTGTCACCACAGGCGCCATGATTCCTTATAAATTTGGCAGCTCCGATGGCCTGTTTAACCTGGGCAGTGCCTTGGGGTTCGTCCAAAGTTTACCCCATGGTGTCTATGTGGCTATGAACGGCCGGTGCTTTAATTATGATAAGGTGAAGAAGAATAAAGAAACGGGTGTTTTTGAACCTTTATAGTTTTTGATCTTGCCCCAGGGATTCAATAAGGTGGATATAAAACTGGATCCCTTTTTTATAAGCCTTTATGCCAATTCGCTCATCAATGCCGTGGACCCGTTTCAGATCCGAGTTATCTGTTCCTCCAATCCCTGAGAACCGATATATATTGGGTGAAAGATCCAGGAAATGTTTTGTATCCGTTCCCCCGGGACTGATACCCGGAACTACCACCGCTAACGGGAACACTTCATAAATATTCCGGGCTAGAAATTTGAATTGTTGTGCATCGGGGTCCGATACCGGTGCTGGTTCACGGCCGAATTGTCCTTCTGGGTGGTTTACCTCTACACGGGGATCATCAATAATTTCCCGAACCATGTCAACAATGTTTTCCGGTGTATCACCGGGGATGATCCTGAAATTCACCATTGCTTTTGCCTGGGCCGGGATAACATTATCCTTTATACCGGCAGATATAATAGTGGGCGCCGTGGTGGTGCGAATGACCGCATTGCCGGCGGGAGAAGAAGTAAATATCCGCTCCAGCAAGCCTTCGAATAACCACTGGTTTGCCATGATGATACGGGGCAAAAGATCCATTTCGGCCCCAATGACCTTGAACATATGTTTGATGGGTCCGCCGAGCCGGGCAGGCAGTGGGTTGTCCTGGAGTTTAGTAATGGCCTTGGCCAAGATACCGATTGTAGTTTCTTTCTTGGGCATGGATGAATGGCCCCCGGTGCCTTTGGCTACCAGTTCCAAGGTCATATAACCTTTTTCGCTCACCGCCACAAAAGCGATCGGTTTTTCTAAACCAAAGGATTTACCGGATGTAATACCACCTCCTTCGTCCAGTATAAAATCAAATTCAATGTTATTCTTCCTAAAAAATTCTGCCGATTTTTTTGCGCCTTCATTGCCTCCTATTTCTTCATCATGCCCAAAAGCGATATAAATAGTTTGGACCGGCTGATAACCGTTTGCAATAAGCTGGTCCACCGATTCCATGATGGCGAATAGGTTACCCTTGCAATCCATAGTGCCCCGGCCCCAGATGATCTCTTCATCGGCGGTCCCGGAAAATGGCGGGAATGTCCATTGATCCAAAGATTGGTCATCAATAGGGACCACATCCATATGGGCCATGAGCAGGATCGGTTTCTTCAACGGCTGGGTTCCGCCCCACTTTAAAATGAGGCTGTGTTTATTAATTGTGTATGGTTCAAGGGTACGAAACACTTTGGGGAATTCTCGTCGGAGATACCGGTTAAAGTTCACAAAATGTGTATAGTCTATTTTATTTGTATTCGTTTGGGATATGGTTGGGATTTTAATCCCGCCAGCAAGTCGATCAACCGCTTTTTGTATATTAATATTCATAAGTTTGGCAGGATCCCCCAGTGGGCGCACATCACCAAGATTATATGCATTAAATAGAAGAATGGCGGTTAAAGCTGCTACCAACACTAGAATCCCCTTTAAAACATTTTTCATTTATCTGTTTCCCAGTCAATTATGATCATTTTTATTTGTCTCGGATCGATGTAATCACATGTTTTCCCATCAAACAAAGCATCTTCTTCCAGCATGATGGCTACCTCTTTATCCCATTCCTTAATGTGAATTTTTACATTGAGTTCAATGGAGTAAGCTGTATTTGGAAAAAGGGGATAATCTCCATTTACGGGTACGCCTTCCTGTTTATCCCACATGCCGATAGTTGGGCCGGAGCCATGACCGTAATACCCGATGGGATGGGTATAGATCTGGGGTTTGATCCCCTCTTCCTTGGCCTGCTTTAAAGCCGATAGGAGCATCTCGTTACCTGTACGCCCCGTTTTGAATTGGTCCGTGAGAATATCCTGCAACCTGTTTCCAACCCCTAACGCTTTAACCAAAAAATTCGGTGTTCTGTTTTCACCGGGCATGAAGACATAAGCGTGCTGTTGTGTGTCTGTATTTAATCCCAAGTAGGTAATACCAAAATCAACATGGAGCAAATCACCCGGGCGGATAACATTGTCCGCCTTGGCTTTGGAGAAAGCTTCCAGAAAATTAAAATTTTGATTATCGTTGCGCTGAATATCCACAGAGGGATGAAACCAAGTGATTAAATTCAGATCTCGAATCCGTTCCCGATACCACCATACGATATCGTCCGTGGTGGTGACCCCCGGTGTAATTACATTGACCGAAAACCCTTCCTTAATGATATCATGGGCGATACGGCAGATTTCGGGATAAATCTCCATTTCTTTCTGGCTCCGTGTTTCCAGCCAGCCGATAGCTACCTGTTCGGCGCTGGTCACCCGTTTTTGATATTTTTTTGGTAATGCTTTTGTGAATAGATTATATTCAGTTGATGTGAGTCCATCAGCCTGGGCAAAGAATTCGCTTTTATTGATACCGATCTTTTCTGGGTTCTTGGCCATGATCAGGTCCGCCAGCGCTTTGTATTGGTCCGGCTGTGCTTCCGGGTCCCATGCTTTCTTGAAAATCTCCCCTACATCGTAGCGGGCCACGGCATAGGTCTCCAGCGGTTGATTATGTCCCGGGTCAAACACTACCAGGATTGTCCGCCGCCGGGCATTGAGCCAAGTGGCGGGGAGCATGGTTCGAATTACAGGATCTTCGTTGTACTCCCGGGCGATTATGAGCCACATATCCATTTTATTACGTCGCATGATCTCCGGCAGTACCGTTTCAAAACGGTCTTTGAGCAGTGCATCCCGCACCTGCGCCCTTTCACGCATGGGTAAAATATCGGATTTGAGATTATCGGCGATTAGAATTGAGGAGAATAAAAAAATTAAAGCAATGTTTTTCATGATGGACTTCCTTAGAATGATTCTTTAATGGTTTGAAATAACCTGTCTGCATCACCTGGTGTATTATATAAATAGGGTGCTACGCGGATTGAATTCCCACGGGTGCTGACATAAATATTTCTTCGTTTTAATGATTTCGCCAGTTTACTGGGCACCCCATCCTTGAATTGAATCCCAAGAATATGTGGTGCCCGATGGTTTTTATTACGGACTGATAGACCGAATTCTATAGCCCTTTCGGCCATCTCATCCGTGAGTATGGAAAGCGTTTTTTGAATATTTTCAACACCCCATTCATAAACCTGGTTTAAAGCCGCTATGGCCATGGGCATGAGAACAAAATTACTTCTTTCCCCCACATCAAACCGCCTCGCCCCAGGCTGGTATGCATCCGTGTAATTAACTAAGTTGGAAAAATCTTCACTCCTGTCGCGGGCCATCCAGTTATACTCTAAGGGAATACCGTTTAAATGTTTATCATTCACAAACATATACCCGAATGAATAGGGACCCAAGAGCCACTTGTACCCTACCATAATTATGAAATCTGGCTGAACCAATTTTATATCAATGGGAATTACGCCGGCGGATTGGGAGGCATCCACCACCAAAGTGACCCCATAGTTTCTGCAGCGGGAACCAACCGCGTTGAGGTCAATGAGGGTACCGTCGGCCCAATGGCAGTTTGGGATGGCCGCTACAGCAGTCCTGTCATTTATGGCTTCCAAGACGGATTGGGTGCAATCCTCACCTGTTTTGGAAATGGTGATGATCGAAGCCCCGGCACGATCCGCCGCCGCCTTCCAGGCATAATAGTTGGATGGAAACTGCTCCTCCAGCACAACAATCTCATCCCCGGTATTGATAGGGAGATTAGCGGCGGCAACAGCGATTCCATAACTGACCGAGGGGATAAAGGCTACATTTTCAGCATCCGTATTCATAATTTTGGCAAACAGTGCACGGCACTTTTCCGATTCCGTGAAAAAATCACTAGCTGTTAGTTCCCAAGGGGATGATTTTTTGGCAACAGCCTTTATTCCAGCTTCTTTGACTGCACGCAATTGGGGTGATAAGTAGGCGCAATTTAAATAGGTGATATCTTCAGGGATATCAAATAAATGTTTTTGTATGGAGATCATTTAACTGATAGGATGAATTTTAGACCGGTAATCTGTCCGTACTGGAATAAATCATGCAATGAAAAAGGGAATTTATAGTAATATAGATTAAGAAGAGGAAGCCTGAGTAATGTTTTTCATTTGCACTGATTGCCGTCAACGGGTTGATGAACCACCCAAACCTGTATGGCTTTGTCCCTGCGGCAGGCCATTTTCCGTGCATTATGAATGGGAAGAAATCAAAAGAGCGGTTGATGTTGACACAAATGAAAACTCAATGTGGCGTTATGAATCTGTCTTACCCCCAGTAAATAAAAGGGTTACTTTAGGGGAGGGCAAGACACCGCTGGTTTCCATCGGCAATAATACCTATGTAAAGGATGAAACAGTTAATCCCACCGGTTCTTTTAAAGATAGGGGTATGTCCACGGCAATATCCATGGCCGAGGCCCAAGGAGTTTCAGATATATGCTTGCCCTCCGCAGGTAATGCGGGTATCGCCGCCGCGGCCTACTGCCAGGAATCGGGGATAGAATGCCATGTCTTTTTACCGGAAACAATCCCGGAGTCATTCAAGAAAAAAACAGAAAAGTATGAAGCCAATATTTATTTGAAGGGACAGACAATCTCTGATGCGGCCCAAGAAATGCTGGAGACCAAAACAGCAGATTGGTTTGATATTTCAACTTTGAAAGAACCCTTCCGGATTGAAGGTAAAAAAACTCTGGGATACGAGATTGCTGAGCAAATGAACTGGAATTTACCCGATGTGATCATTTATCCAACCGGAGGCGGTACGGGACTAATCGGTATGTGGAAGGCTTTTAAGGAAATGCAGGGTTTGGGGTGGATAACCGGATCGCTTCCTCGCTTGGTTGCTGCCCAGTCTGACGGGTGTGCCCCCGTTGTGAGAGCTTTTCAAACGAGAGAAAAATTAACGGCGTTTTGGAATAATAGTAATACAATTGCACTAGGCCTTAATGTACCCGGCCCTCTGGGCGGTACGTGGATGCTGGATGTTTTATCGGAATCCGGTGGCATTTCAGTAACCGCAAAAGAGACAGAATTGGAATTCGCTACCGAAGATTTCAGGCAATCCACTGGTATCAATGCCAGCGCTGAAACAGGTGTTGTATGGTCGGTGTATCATGTACTGAAGGACCTCGCTTGGATAAAACAAAGAGAAAGAACCGTTTTGTTTGCCACAGGTTTAGAGCGAGGTTGAAACATCCCGTTGCGAAAAGTTAAATTGTAAGACAAAGTATTTAAGGCCAAGATGGTAAAACACTTAATTAAAAATATATCTCTTATCTATTTGGGGTTAATGCTCTACTCCTGTGACCCCCTTGTTAACGAATTCAACGACGTTGAAAATGCTGTAATGTACCGAGCAAAATCCATAGCGGAGGCTGGTGCCAGGGATACTGTAAAAGTGATGACCTGGAATATTCGTTTCGGGGTTGCACGCCTGAGTTTTTTCGGAGATGGGTGTGGTGACCGTGTCATCCTTAAAAAAAGTGAAGTGTATGAAGGCCTAGAAGGACTAGCGGCAAAAATCAAGCTGGAAAACCCCGATATTCTCCTTTTGCAGGAAGTAGATGTTCAATCCAAGAAAACAGGATATATAGACCAGGCCCAATGGTTTCTGGATAATACGGATTTTAATTATGGAGCTTATGGCTCCATGTGGGAGTCCCAGGTTATTTTGGCGGATGGATTGGGGCGGGTGAACACCGGAAACCTGATTTTATCTAAGTGGGAACTGGTTAATGCCGAGCGGTATCAATTGGCCTTGCGGGGAGACCAAGATGGTTTGACCCAGTATTTTTATCTCCGGCGCAATGTAATCAAGGCAAAGGTAAATATGCCCGGGAAGCCATTCTATGCTGTAAATACCCACCTGACCGCTTTTGCAACTGATGACACAAAACAAAAACACATTGACGGATTTAAATCAATTCTGGATGGTCTCTTGGCAGAGGGTAAGGGTTTTGTGGCTGGTGGGGACCTGAATGAAATTCCCCCTAATGCTTTAAAATTAGATTATTGTTTAGAAGACCAATGTGAAAGTGAATCCTATCATTCTGAGGGAAAATATGAACACAAGGAAGGGGCCTACTTTGCCCCGGAAATTACTTGGTTAAGCCCCCTGTATAAAACCTACAGGCCGGCGATTTCCCTGAATGAATATGGTACCTATGAAACAAAGCATTTTACCCACAGCCCCGATGATAAATTAACTTTAGATCGAAAATTGGATTATTTGTGGACCAATACAAAGTGGTTGGAAGGTAAAACCCATCAGGAAGCAACAACATTATCGGATCATATTCCCGTAAGTGCAAAGTGGGTTGTGAAATGAGACGCATTATTCTTATACCCGTTTTTTTCATTGGTTTATATGGCCAAGGATTGTGGTCTGGAGGGGGAACATCAATGCTGGAAAACGGCCGCTATAATATTGGTTTAATATTGCCGTTTCGTATGGGAGTCTGGGGTGGTGAAATATCAATCAATAAGTTTTTACTGATACCCAACATATCCTATAAATATCCTATCACGCGCTTTGGGAAATGGCAGCGAGCGGCCCGCTATCAAATTGTATATCCAACTTTGGCTTTACGCTGGTTCCAAAGCCCATTGGGAATGAAACTCGGCGAACCGGATAAATTTGCCCTTATATCCCCGGAATTTCATATCCCACAAATGTTATCGTTCTATGGTGAACTCATAGGATCAACCGGTTCTAATACAACAGGCTTGATTACAGTTTATGGTGGTATCGGAATAGGTTTGGGCGGTAAAAAACTCGATAGTCGCACATCCATTGACCTTCCCGGGTTTTATTCCCGTTTCTCTATCTATCATAATGGAATCCTGGTTAAGGCAGGTGGGGAATATTCACGCCGGTTTAAGGAGCGCTGGTCCTATACCATGGATTATGATATGTTTATTATGCCCGGAGGAGAAGGACGTTATGCCTTTGAACATATGGGGCTTTTAATTTGGACTAAAAATAACCGTTTTCGGCTTCAGTTTGGGTATAAACTTATTGCTGGGGAATACCCATACGGATCACAAGCGCACTTGCTACCATTGATTGATGTTCAATTTGGCTGGTAAAAATATTATCCGGTATAAAGTTTTTGCCCTGACAACTGTCACCATTTTGTTTGGACAGAACGGATTGCCACCGTCCTCACTGGTGAGTGAATTGGGTTGTGGTAACTGTCATAGTGGTACTGAAAGGTCAGAAACCATTTTTCAGCGCGCCCCCGATTTGAGTTATGCAGGTGCCAAATATAACGCTGCCTTTCTTTTCGACTATTTAAAATTACCCTATTCTGTACGGCATAATATTGGAAAATTAAGAATGCCGGACTTCGGGTTTTCCAATGATGAAGCATTGGCTTTGACCATGTTTTTAATAAGTAAAAGAACCTTGCCACAATCAGTCCAAATTACAGAAATAAATTTTAACCAAGGGGATAAGGGTTTTGAAATTCTCCATAATGATTATCAGTGCACAAAATGTCACCTATTAAATGGCGTTGGGGAACCTAAATCAACCGATTTAACCCAAGCGGGCTTCCGCCTTAATGAAGGGTGGTTATCAAACTTTATTCAAAACCCCACACCTTATTTACCAGAAGGTTCAGCTATGCCGGATTTCTTTGGTTTTGGCGAAGTTCATGGTCTGCCTAAACAATCGGCGAAAGACCTTATAACCATTGTTTCTTATTTATACCGAACCAATTCGGATAAACGCAATCAATTGGAAAAAGAATACAGGAAAGCACAAAAAACATACCCCCGTGTAACGGGTGAAATAGGCCGCGATATATTCCTGTCCCAGAATTGCCAGGCTTGTCATACGATGAAGAATGAAACACCATGGTTTAAACAAAACGCTCCTGATCTTACAGCCCAGGGAATGCGAACTCAGCCAGGGTGGTTAAAAAAATATTTGGGTAAACCGACTCCTATTCGCCCGTATGGATATTTCCCTGGAACAGGAAGCCGAATGCCGGATTATCATTTAACTGAATCAGAAGTTTTAGAACTTTCAAAATGGTTGGGAACTGTAAAACTAAAAACAGTGGTCCAGCCAATATCTGCTTTTCAGTCAAAAAAAGTGGAGAAGCTAATGGATGATTTTTTATCCTGTTTGGGGTGTCACCAAATGGACGGTAAAGGCGGCAGGGTTGGTCCGGACCTTTCAAATACAGGCAACCGGCTGACAGATGACTTTATTGAAAAGTCTGTTACTCTGCCCCATATGGTAATGCCGAAAAGTATTATGCCAAAAACCGCAATGTCCACCAATTTTATTAATTTGATTATTTCTTATTTGGCTCAGAAATCCTCGAACGGTAAAATACAATACCTGAATTTGGTTCAAAAACCGCCTTACCAAATAAGAGATTCCTATTCCGCAAACTGTGCCCCGTGCCATGGTCTAAACGGGGATGGAACGGGGTTCAACAGAGAATACCTTCCGACTGAACCGGGGAATTTCACAGACGGGGAACTAATGGGACAACGTTCTGATGATACCCTTTTTGACACAATTCATATAGGGGGGCGCATGATGAATAAAAGTCATTTAATGCCCGGGTGGGGAGAAAAATTGAGTCGCAAGGAAATTGTAAGTTATGTAGAAAAAATCAGAAGTTTTTGTAACTGCGATCCCCCGGCGTGGTCTGAGGATTAATTAATGTTAAATATAAATAGGGGGCTATCAATGAAGAATTTTCTATTAATATTCTTATTTCTTTTTCCATTAAATGCCCAAACGCAATATTTTGGGTATTTTGAATCGGAAGCAGACCGAATCAATTTTAATAATAAAGCATATTCATTTGGTTATCACAAAGTACGTGTGGATTTTGAGCATCCGAGGGAAGATGGAATCACTATTTCCGGTAATGTGAATTGGCAGACATATCATGGCCAAACGACTTGGAATTTCCTTGATTTTTTACCTGTGAAAACCTTGGAGCCCATATACTCTGACGGAAAGTATGAAATGACTATTACAGACACATTTTATCTGGACAATTTCTATGCCCGAAAATCATTCCGTTTTTTCGATATTATAATTGGTCGCCAGCCCATATCAATGGGTGTCGGATATGCTTGGAACCCCTTGGATATGTTCAACCAGAAAGACCTCATGGATCCAGCCTATGAACAGCCCGGGGTGGATGCCGCTCGTTTGGAAATCCCCATGGGTGATCGAACAGGATTGGATATTATTATAGCTAAAAACGACTCCATTGACGGCACTGAAAAAATGCTTCAGTTCAAAACTGGAATTGGTAGTTTTGGTGTTACCTTGAATTATGCCAATCGGTATCATCTGGTACCCCACTGGAGGATTATGGATATTACATTTACCCATAATGAATCAAATTTCGTCGGCGGCTCGGTCGTGGGTCAAATTGGTGAATATGGTATTTGGACCGAGGTGTTTAAATCATTGGATGAGACAGTGGAAGTTGGTGAATATGTATTGGGCGCTGACCATACTTTTGATAATGGTGTTTATGTCATGGGAGAATATTTTCATAATTTCCTGGGGGCCAAAAAGGGAAAACTAGACCTTAATAATTATCTTTATGCTTTCAGCGGCGAGACCAAATCACTCATGCAAAATTATATTTTTCTCATGAGCAGTTATGGGTTTACGGATTTTATCTCCGGCAGCGTAATCGTTTTTGGAAATCTCGATGACAGTAGTTTTTCATTCCTTCCTATGGTAAACTGGAGTATTGAAGAAAACGTTACCCTGTCCGTGATGTATAAAAAAACATCAGCGACTTCCGGAATGATTGGAATCCAAAATTCAGCGTGGCGTTTGAGAATAAGAGCACATTTTTAATTATGCTTAATCATAAGATTATTCTTTCACTACTGACGATTTTGTCCGTTTTGTCAATCTTGGATATTCTGCAAAATGTTAAACCGTCTTTGGTAATAGAGGGGATTAAGTTATTATTTTACCGATAAATTTCCATTTTCTGTAAGTAAGTACCATTGATTCGGATCATTTCCCAATGGCTTTTCATTTCAGGTGTTT
>CEPZ01087504.1_pt1 | contig 11451 bp, 16 predicted proteins | sample 530461 | NCBI WGS metagenome assembly CEPZ01 (sample SAMEA2620106, study PRJEB7988) | marine metagenome | isolation source: saline water (ENVO:00002010), including | reverse complement strand
AACGTGTCCAATTGGAAAGAATGATATTATGCCAACTGAACCTGGAAAGATGATTAGAGAGACTATTGAGGGAAGGCTCGGAGGATATATTAATAGAACAATGAATTTCCCTAATGTCAGAGATTGTGCTGAAGGACATGTTTTGGCAATGGAACAGGGAACACATGGAGAGAGATATATTTTAGGAGGAGAGAATATAAATTTAGGAGACTTTGTAAGACAAGTTGCTGAGATTGCTGGAGTTAATCCGCCGAAAATTTCTGTACCTTATTGTGTCGCATTATGTTTCGCATATCTTTCTGAGAAGTCTTCATATCTCACAGGTGAAAAGCCAAGGGCTTCAGTAGAAGGAGTTAAATTAGTAAGAGGTGATTTTGCATTTAGTAGTGGCAAGGCTGAAAGGGAATTAGGATATCAAATTACTTCTCTTAGAGGTGCTGTTGAAGAAGCTGTTGATTGGCATATGGGAAGAACTTATAATAGGATGCTTGAAGAAGACTAAAAAGAGTTAAATATCTATAATTGATAAGAAAAGTATGGTAAAGAAGGATAGAATTTTTGTTTTAGTTGTGTTTTTATTATTAATGTTAGCGGTTAGTTTTTCTCTTTTTGGAGATGAAGAAGGCTCTGAAGATAAATCGGGAAAAGACAGTTTTTGTGAGGAAGACAGGGATTGCCTACCGAAGCAAGCTTGTCATCCAACTGATTGTGTTTTGAAAGGGCAAGAAAATAAGAGGGAAGGGATATTTTGTACTCAGGACTGTGTGCCTGGAACCTTAGATTGTGGACAAGGATATTGTGATTGTAATAGAGGGATATGTGAGGCAGTTATAGAATAATGGGGAAAAGTAGATTTTATTTGGGAATTACAGTAGTACTTTTAGTGTTGAGCTTATTTGTAATTGGAGTTTATGGATCTGGAGAAGAAGGAAAAGTCGACTTAGAAGTTTATGAGGATTTGGCTGATGAGGAAGAGATTACAGTTCGTATAGAATTTGATGAATCTAATGATTTGAGAAAAGGATTTGGAATAAGTTCAATTTTTTCTGAAGATGTTGAAGAAACCAAAGAATCTTTAATTTCACAAATTGGAGAAGAAGATGTTATTTATGAGTCTGAGAATGAACTTTATATTAATATTTCCTTAGATGAATTGGAGATTTTAGAAAGGAAGGAGAATGTTGAGAAAGTTGAGCTTGAAGGTGTTAGAGAATTGTTTTTGAAAGATACAGTAAAACTGACAAATGCTTCGAAAACCTGGAGTTTGCAAGTTTTGGGGACAAACATAACTGGTTTGGGACAGAGCGTGTGTATAATAGATTCTGGAGTTAATTATACTCATCCTGATTTGGGAGGATGTAGCGAAGAAACATTCCTAGCCGGAAATTGTTCGAAAGTTCCTGCAGGGTATGATTTCGTAAATGGAGATAGTAATCCAATGGATGATAAAGGTCATGGGACTCATGTTTCTGGAATTGCTGCAGCTAATGGGGACATAATAGGTATTGCTCCAGGAGCAAAGATAATTTCGTTAAAAGTTTGTAGTTCTTTTGGAAGCTGTTCTGATTCTGCAATAAGTTCCGCAATTAATTTCTGTATAGAGAATAGATCAAAATATAATATTTCGGTTATAAGTATGAGTCTAGGCTCCGGATTGTTTGAAGAATCTTGTGATTCCGATCCTTTAGCTGATGAGATTGATGAAGCTGTAAGGAATAATATTTCTGTTGTGATAAGTTCTGGAAATGGTTTGAATAATGTTGGGCCTGGTAGAACAGGAGAGATTGCTGCTCCTGCTTGTGTTACTAATGCTATAGCTGTATCTGCGACAGATAAAAACGATAATATTGCTAGTTATGCAGATAGAAATTCTTTAGTAAAATTGATGGCTCCGGGAACACAGATAGATTCTACTTATTTGAATTCAGCAGGACATGCGACTGCTTCTGGGACTAGTATGAGTGCTCCGCATGTTGCTGGAGCTATTGTGATTTTGAATCAATTTTTATCTCTGTCTGGACAAATAAGCAAGACACCGGGAGAGTTGGAAGATACTTTGGATAGTACAGGATTTGTTATCTTAGACTCTGTTGCTAATTATTCTAGAATAAATATCTATGATGCTGTTATTTCTTTGGACAACACAAATCCGGTTGTGAGTTTACAAAGTCCTGAAAATGACACTTTATCGTCGGAGTTAGGACAGAGTTTTAGATGTAATGCGACTGATGATTTGAGTTTGAAAAGCAGGACGTTCTATTTATGGGGTGAGAATGAGACAATTGTTAATGAAACTTATGAGAATACTGTGGGGACAGAAGACAGTTTTGAAATTAATATTTCTGATTTAACTCTTGGAGAAAGGTATGAATGGAATTGTCTCTATACTGATGAAAATGGGAACAAAGGTTTGGGGGAAAATAACTTTAGCATTACTATTGAAAGTATTTTGATTAATTTACTTTCTCCGGTAAATGGAGCTCATGTAAAAGATGATGAAGTTAATTTTACTTGTGATTTTGAATCTGAGGAAAAATACGCTTTGGTTAATTCAACATTGTATATCTGGAATGACAATAATACTTTGATTTATGAGAAGACTAAAAATGTTAGTGGGAAACAGAATTCGACAGAGTTTAATTACACTTTGACGGGAGAAGGAGAGCATGAATGGAATTGTTTAGCAGAAAACAATAATAGTGATATAAGAAGGGAGCAGTCAAATTATTCTTTGATTTCTGATTTTGTAGTTCCTAGCATAAAATTGAATTCTCCTTCTGATTGGAGTAATTATACTGGAGAACAAGTAATAAGTTTTGAATTTAATGTTACTGATAATTTTGATTTAGTTGGATGTAATTTGATTTTGAACAACGATTCTGTTGAGGGCAATGCAAGTTCTGTTTTAACTAATGATAGTAATAAGGTTGATTATTCTGTTTCTGTAGGAATACATGAATGGAGTGTGAATTGTACAGACCTTTCTGGAAATGTTGGGAATTCAACCTCAAGATTCCTGAATGTTACTGAGATTGTTACAGAGGATTCAAGTGATTCAGGAGAAGATACGAGCCTTGGAGGAGATGAAGATAGAGATGCTGGAGGAGGAAGTTCAGGAGGATCATCTGGAGGGGGTGGCGGCGGAGGGTCAAGTAGTGGAAGTGTTGTAACAGGAAACACAGTTAATTCTGAAGAGAATGGAACAGAAACTGAAGAAGCAGAAAGAGAAGATGAAATTTCAGGAGCAGGGACAGGAATTACTGGGAATGTTGTTAGTTCTGAAGAAAGTGAGAGAAAAGGATTTGGGATTACCGGGGCTGTTGTCGCTGAATTAGATGGAGATTATGCTTTTCCTGCCATGATAATAATCGCTTTAGTTGTTGTTGGTTATGTTAGTTATTTGTTCTGGAAGAAAAGGAAAGCTAAGATTAATTCTGATGAAGTGCAGAAACTCTGAAAGAAAATGCGGGAGATAGGATTCGAACCTACGAAGGCACTAAGCACACAAGATTTCTAACGAAATCTTAACTCTAATCTTTCTTGTGAAAGATCGACGTCTTAAGTCTTGCCCATTTGACCACTCTGGAACTCCCGCTTGATTATTGAAGATAATTTTAGGTTTTAAAGCTTGCGTTAAATGGAAGGATGGAAATCTTTATACATTGTATTTCCTCAGGGGATATGTAAAAGAGAATATAAAAATGGGGAAGAAAATACTTGTTGTTGATGATGATCAGGAAGATATGGGTACTATGAAGGTTCTTCTTGAGAAAATCGGTGCTACAAGTCTTTTGATTACAGAAACAGAGCAAGTTCCAAAAATATTTTCAACTACTGGTGTTGAAGAGTTTTTAGCTGGAGGTGTTGTTGTTTTGTATAATTTGAAACATGGAAATGTTAGAGAGAATGCTCTTGAGATATTGAAATTGAGGGGGGCAAGCCATCAGAAGAAGATTGTATCTTATCAAATTACAGGAAAAGGAATTACTGTTTATCCTGATCAAGAAGTTTTCTCAGAGATAAAGTAATTATAGAAGCAGAATAATCAATAGCGGAATTGCTATAAACGCTGCTAAAATGTAGAGGGCTTTTCTTCTTGATATTTTTATTAGTCTCTTGGATGCGAATTTTGTCATTTTTCTTAGAAGAGTTATATTAGGTAAGAAGATTATAGCTCCTACAACAGCGAATAAGGCGTAGGCGATTGCTGTTGCTAATGCTAATGGTTTCCCGATTATAATTGCTGCTAGGAATGTATCTGTGAATGTTCCTAAATCAGCTCCAAGAATAAAGGGAATTGCTTTTCTTAGATTGATGAGACGTGCAACTGCGAGAGGGACAAGTAAACTAATTGTTATGCTTGATGAAAAAACAATTGCTGTAAGTATTGCTCCTATTACGTAAATTTTTATTGGGGAGTTGAAATGTCTTTTTATGAACTTCTTTGCTTTAAATTCTCCGCCAAGGACTGCGATTACTGATTTTCCTATGTATTTTAGTGCAAAAATTAAAATTACAAATCCTAGGACTAATAATGTGAAGTCCGGTATGGATTTCTTTAATATACTTATTATTGGGCTTGTAATTGTGCCTATAATATCTGGGACTCCTAAGACTGAGAGTTTGGGAGAAATTGCTGTTGCTAGAAAGAGAGAAGATTTTGAGAATAGTTTAAAGAACCCCTCTAGAACTAATACGATTATGACCAATAAGGCTGAATAAATAGAATATACAAGAGCTATTTCAAATCCATGACGATAATCTGTCTTGCTTTCAGTAGTTGTCAGAAATGAGATTATTAGGGCGGTAATTGTTGTTCCTAAGCTTGCTCCAATTAAGACATATATGGCAGTCTCTAATGTCAAGAAGCCTTGTCCTGCAAGAGCTGAGGCAAGAGTGCTAACAGCTCCTGAAGATTGAACAATTGAAGTTGTGAACCATCCTGCGGCTATTGCTTTGATTGGGGAGAGATTATTTGTTAAAAAAGAACCTATTTGAGGCTCCAAGAATATTAAGGATTTTTTTATTAATTCTATAGAGAATATGAATAGATAGAGGAATAGGACTAATTTCAACCACTTTTTCATGATTTGTGAAGGGGAAAAGAAGTTTTAAGGCTTTTTAGTAACCTTTATATACGTACATGTACATTAAAATACGTTAAAATACGTATGATGGAAGAAAGACTATGAAAAAAGGAAATGATAAGCTAACGCTTTCTGTGGATAGAGAGGTTAAAGATAATTATAAAAAATTCTGTGAGGAAAATGGATTGCAAATAGGAAAACAGATTGAATTGTTTATGGATTCTGAGTTAAAGAAGGTTAAGAAAGGAGGAAAGAAATGAATAAAATAAAACAAGAGCTTCCTGTTTTAGAGGCGAGATTAGAAAAGAAATTGGCTGGGAAAGAATTTAAAAAGTCTGAAAAAAATACAGTTAAAGGTGTAAGATGAATTCTAATTTAATAAATACGGTTTGGGAATTGTTGAAAACAACAGGGAAGCCTGAAATTCTCTGGGTTGTTCTTCCTCTTGCTATTACAACTTTATTGATGGTTATATACTTTCAGAGATATAAAGATGAAAGGCCGGGATGGAACGATTATTTTGCTAATTCATTGATTTTAATTTTTGTTTCTATGGCTTTGTTTAGAGCTATTTATGAATTAGATATACTTGGATTAGGGAATTATTTAGAGTACGGTTGGAAAACTCTTGCAGTTTTATTACTTCTTATTTTTGGAACTTTGATTGTAAAGCTTAATTTTGGGCACTTTTTCCCAGAGAGATTGAGTAGAATTATAAGTTCCCCCTTAACGACGAATACTATAGCATTTATTGTTATCTTATATGTGCATACAGGTTTAGAAAATAGCTGGACTTTGTTTTTATCTTTGTTGTTGATACTTCTAGGATTGTTAATTGTGTTTAACTTGATTAAATGGCCTATTAGAAAGATGTTTGAGTATTCTGAAAAGATTAAGAAAAAAGAGAAGATTGAAAACATACAGCAGGAAAAGTTTGAAATCTCTGAACTAGATAAGGCGATTAAATACAAGAAGAAAAAGTTGAATAAACAAAAAATAAAAGATTTGGATAAACAAAAGAAAGAGGCATTGAGATTAAAGAAAGAGATCAAGAAATAATTGTTAACTCTGTTTGGGGAAAGTTTAAATACTAATTTGAAGTCTTTGTATTGGAGAGAGGTGGATTTCGGTTTATCTTTCTCCACTTATTTTTTAAGAATTTTATTCTAACTCTGGAGGGTTTTCAATAATTTCTGTTTCGTTTAATGTTTGATTTTCATCACTTTCTGGATCAGCGATTACTTCTCCTGTTATTGTATTTCTGTCTTCAGTATCATTGAACTTAATATCGATTTGGATCTCTCCAGAAGATAATTGAATTCCTGATTTTTTTACTTGGAAATAGATGAAGGCCCCAGCCAAGATTAATAGAATAATTATGACAATGAAGACTGTGCCAAAGAGTGCTCTTTTATTCATGATATTTTTAAATCTGAAGAGTTAATAAAGTTTCCTGAAGAAAAATTTGAACTCTCGTTTCTGCAATAAGGTTTAAATAGGAGTTCGGTTTAATGAGATTAGTTTCTCTATAAAAAATGAATAAAGCAGAGGGGTTGGAAAAATTAAGAACAGAGCTAAAACTGCGTGGCTTTAGCCCTCTTACTGTTAGAAATTATAGTTTCTTTGTTGATAAATTTTTGAAAATGACTGACAAGGAGATTATGGAGGAGTTAGTAGAAGATGATGCAAAGCTTTATCTAGGAAAATTGATTGAAGATAAAAGTAAGAATACTATAATGCTTGCTGCAGCTTCTTTGAAGTTTTTTTATCAAGAGATTTTAGAAAAAGAGTTTTCAAAAGTTAAAGTTCCTAAGAAAGATAGGTTGCTTCCTGAAGTCTTAAGCAAGGATGAGGTAAGGAATATGATTGAATCTGCTGACAATAGAAAATCTAGGTTGATAATATCCATGTTATATTCTTCTGGCTTGCGTGTTTCTGAGCTTGTTAATTTAAAAGTTGACAGCCTTGACTTTTCTGAAAATATTGGATGGGTAAGGAAAGGAAAAGGAAACAAAGATAGAATGTTTACTCTTTCTGCTAAATTAGGAGAGGAATTAAAAAGTTTTATTGAAGAGAAAAATGATAAAGAAAAAATTTATCTTTTTTCAAAGGATAAGCCCTTAACAACAAGGAATATTCAAAAAATAATTAAGGGAACAAGAGAGAGGGCTGGAATTAATAAGAAAGTAACGCCACACACGCTAAGGCATAGTTTTGCAACACATTTACTTGAAGATGGAACCGATATAAGAATGATACAGACCTTGCTTGGGCATAGCAATCTTAACACGACACAGATGTATGCTCATGTTTCTTCTGAGCAGATAAAGAAAGTGGAAAACCCGTTAGATAAGATATAATTATCTGAATGATTTCTGTCTCTTTGCTCTTGCCTTACTGTCTCCAGGCTTGTAAGCTTCTTTTCTTCTACTATCTTGAACAATTATATTTCTGTCATATTTAATGAAAGCTTTCTTTAGAGTTTCAGATCCAGAGATTTCCAAAAGAGCACGGGCTATAGCCAATCTTGATGCTTGGATTTGAGCTTCTTTTCCTCCACTCTTTGTCTTAATAGAAAAATCAAACTTTACTTTTTCCCCGAGTTCTTTTTCATAAATTCTAAGGGGCTCTATTAAAGCAAGTCTATGGAAGAGAGTTAATTCTTCATATGGGAGAAAATTATAAGAGATATTTCCAGTTCCTTGCTTAATTCTAATTTTTGCTACTGCTGTCTTTCTCTTTCCTGAGAAGATTCTGTTTTCTATATTTGGGATTTTTGTTTTTTTTGCCATTTTTATATTAGTTTTGATAATGCTTGAAGAGTAATTGATTCAGATGTTTTTACTTTTCCTGCAAGTATCTTCTTTGATTTTTCTAATTCTGCGGGAAGAACATTGTAACACATTATATTCTTTAAAGCTTGGACACCGCGGCCCTTTCTATGTGGGAGCATTCCACGAATTGTTCTTTTGACAATTTTTTCAGGACTTTTAGGGAAAAATGGACCTTTTAGGGAACTTCCGCCACGTCTTCTTTTTTGCATGTATGCCTTTGTAACAGATTCTGGATTTCCAAGGACAATTGCCTCATTGCAATTTACAATTGCCACTTTCTTTCCAAGAAGAGCTTGTTTTGCTGTGTAGCTTGCGAGCCTGCCAAGAGTTGCGTTTGTTGCATCTATTACAACTTGATTTTTTTGTTCTTCTTGTTTTTCAGTTTTAACTTTTTCTTTTTCTTCTACTGATTTAGCTTTTTCTTCTACTGGTTTTTCTGTTTTGTTTTCTTCTGTCATTTTACTTTGTGTTTGTTATTAGTTTAATTCCTTCAAATTTTGGATTTTTCTTGATTTCCTCAAGGATTGTTACTAATTCGGATTTGCTTTCTTTTACTTTCTCTTTTACTTTTTCAGAGAAGGAAAGGGCAACAATTCTTAACTTTTTTGTTAATTCTCCTTTACTTAGGACTTTTCCAGGAATGAGAACAGTGTCTCCAGCCTTTGTTTTGGAATCAATATTATCAAGGTTTATTGCTGAAAAAGAACGTGTAGGACCAGAGAGAATTTTCGTTACAGAAAGCCAGGCAGGATTCTTTAGAGCGAGGGAGATTGTTTCAACTAGCTCTGGGGCTGTCTTATTTTTAGAACGTTTCTTTAAAGTTGTTTTACTAATCTCATTCATGGTTAGGACTAATTTGGAAGGTTTTTAAACCTTTCTTAAGGGAAAGATTTATATACTAAAATACACACTTATACACACTATGAAAGATAAGAAGAAAAAGACGAAGAGTATAAGTGTAAGGAAGGGAAAGGAAAACAAGGTTAGAGTGAACATAACTGTAGATAAGGATTTGCTAAATAAGAGTAAAAAGAAGTTAGATATGTTTGGGGGAAAGCTTTCAACGCTGTTTAATGCTTATTTGAATGATTTTGTTACAAGTATGGATAAACATTACAATAAGAATAGCAGAGTAAGTGAAGATAGAATTAAGGAATTGGAAAAGAGATTGAAGAAGCTTGAGAAGAAAGGTTGATTCGTTCTTGCTCGAGTACTCCCTACGGTGAACAAACATGCGGGAGCAAGGATTCGAACCTTGGTAAGCACTAAGCTACATCGGCCTTAACGATGCCCATTTGACCGCTCTGGCACTCCCGCTTATGGAACTAATTAATAGAAGAAGTTTAAAAGATTTACTTAACAGCCTTTTCAAAACTGTCAAGGTTTTTCCCGAGAGCTTTAACTGCTCCTGATAGAATATCTTTTGCTGAGAGCATTCCAAAAGATTCAATTATGAATAAGATTTCTTTTGTTTCATTTATGACGTCTTTTCCTGTCTTCTCTATTTGAGAAACTTCAAGATCGTTTAAATCACAAATCCATTTTGTTCCAGACTTCTCAGGCTTGAATAAAGATTTTGATTTCTTAATTATTTTATCTGCTTCTGGAGAAGATTTTACTTCAAATAAATGCCTATAAAAGCAGAGGCCAGGAGTGTGTTTTGCATGTTCTAATCCAGTGCCAAGAGAAGCAGAAGCAACAAGTTCTAGTTTATGATTTTCATTGAGAATTGTAATTGGTGTTTTTGGGAACGCAATTGATCCAGAGCCTGAGAGATCGGAGGCATAAACAGTGCCAGGACCTTTCTTGCTTAATTTAAAACTTACTTTTGTTTTTTCAGTCATTGACTTTTCTGTTTGTAATGGAACTAGACCAAGTCTATGAGCAAGAACTTCATCATACAATGCAGAATCGTTCTTAAAAATTTCAACTTCTTCTATGGCAAGAGTTTGAACTTCTGAGACAGATCTACGGATTGCGTTTGCTAGAGAGTCTGATGTCTTTAATCTTAAGATTAATTTTTCAGGTGTATTGAATATTGTAGGCATTTTAGTATGAGTTTTAGAGGGGTTTTAAAGCTTTTTCTTTGTGCTTAAACACGCCTTCCTCTCTTACCTCCTTTCTTCTTTGGACCGCCTCTTGGATACTTAGTTGTGTCTAAAATATTTACGATACGGAAACCTTCTTTTCCAAGTGCTTTTACAGCTGAATGTGATCCTGGGCCAGTGTTTCCGACTGTGGTTTTTCCTTTTAATCTTACGTATAATGCGTTGATTCCTAAGTCACGAGCACGCTCAGAAGCTTTTTTTGCAACAAACATAGCAATTGTAGGGTTTGATTTTAATCTAGAGTGCTTTGTTATCATTCCTCCAGAGACACGAGAAATTGTGTTTCCGGCTAGATCAGTAATATGAACTATTGTATTGTTAGAAGAGCTGTAGATGTATGCAATTCCTGATCTTTCTTCTTTTGGTTTTTCTGACTTTCGCTTTACAGGTTCTTGAAGTTCTTCTGTTTTTTCCTTTGGAGCTTCTGCTTTTTCTTCAACTTTTTCTTCTTTCTCTTCTGTTTTTTCTTCTTTTTCTTTTTTCTTTGCCATTATTTTGTTTCTCCTTCGTTATCAGACTTCTCTTCTACTTTCTCTTCCTTTGGAGCTTCTTCCACAGCTTCAGCAGGGGCTTCAGTTTTTTCAGCAGGGGCTTCAGTTTTTTCAGCAGGAGCTTCTTCAACAGGCTTTTCTTTCTTTACTTTCTTCTTTTGCTTTAAAGTTATGAGATCCTCAAATGCAACAGGAACGAGATAACTTGGAGAATTTACAACACGATTTTTGATTAATATTTTTTTATGAACAATTGCTTGTCTAGCTTGTCTTACAGTATTTGCTAATCCTTTTTTAAAGACAATTGTAGGAAGTCTTCTTTCTAGTAAGTCAACAGGTTTTAAATCGAGGACGTCTGCAGCAGTTTCTATTTTTAATCCAAGGGAACGTAGTTTGTTGAAGAGGACTTCTTGTTCTTCTATTGAAGCACGTGCAAGTTCCATTGCTCTCTTTCTGTAGTAATTTACTTTTGCAAGAGTTCTCCAAATTTCTCTTTTGTTTTTTAAACCGTATTCTAAAACCAAAGAGTTTTCTTCTTGAATTCTTGAGGATTCAAAAGCTTTTTTAGGACGCACGAAAAGTTTTTTCTTCCTTATCATTTAGCTTTTCTTTTAACTCCTACTGCTTGTCCTTTTTGTCTAAAGTTAGATCGAGTTCTCTGTCCTCTTACTGGCAACTTTTGAGCGTGTCTTAATCCTTTATAGGATTTTATTTTTCTCATTCTTTTTATATCGAATTCCTTCTTCATATCTAAATCATTAGAATACAAATGACTAGATTCTCCTGTTTCTATATCAGAGCGTCTGTTTTTTATGAAATCTGGGAAATCGGGGTTTTTCAAGAATTCTTCAATTTTTTGAATTTCTGGTTTAGAAAGTTCTGAAATTTTCTTGGATTTTATAAGTTTTAATTTGTGGCAAACTGCATTTGA